>VOFK01003663.1_pt1 | contig 37556 bp, 59 predicted proteins | sample 5384121 | NCBI WGS metagenome assembly VOFK01 (sample SAMN12384730, study PRJNA508395) | human gut metagenome | isolation source: healthy gut J | host: Homo sapiens | reverse complement strand
TCTTGCAGGAGATGAGAATAAATACACGTTCGGCATAAAAATATAATGGAGGATTCCAAGACAATACATACATGATGACAGGGAGGACACGCTCCTTACTTTCATATAAAAAACGGTAAAGTATCAGGGACCGGGAAAAGTTGCCGCAAAACTTCCTGGTGAATGAAACAATCCATCTTTGCGGAGCTTCTTTACCGACAAGGCACTCGATATACTGAAAGAGACAAAACAAACCATTCTGCCTCATGCTGTCCATTTCGGATCCGCATACACCGGACTATGCACGCCCACCATATCACGATATGTACAAAATCTGAAGCCAGGAAATGCTGTTTACGATGAAACCTGAATATGCATCACAAAGACCAAGCTGAGGGAAAAGGCAGCCAGAAAAAGACAAAAGAACAAGAGGCAAAAGACATTCTACAAAGAGGCCCTGAAACAGTATTTTGGTATGAGTAGAAACTTACACTTGAACTTGACAGTGTAGGCAGGATTCTTAAAATTCATATAGAACAACGGCACTGGACGTACAGCCAATTAGTATTTACATCGACCACGGGTATTTTCTTTGAACATAAAAGGAACAAAGGTTCCATACGAAGCCTCGTCTGCACCGTTTTTGTAATGAGGGTACATAAAATCAAGGCGGGAGAAAAGTCATAAACGAAAACGCAGCAGATACAGACTTTGCTCTGCGCTTTCGCAGCGGGTATAAAACTGACGTAAAATTTAGCGAGGCGGGCTAAGCACGCGGCTTTACAAACAAAGATAAATTGTAAATGGCAACAGAATAGTACATTTTGCACGTACTGGTGAGCTGCTGCAGCTTGAAGACAGCAGATTACAAGAGCTGGTGGCAGACAAAAAGGGAATCGCCATGAAGCTAATCGACGCGAAAGTCCGCGTTTGAACTTGGGCTGCTGGCGGTACGAACAAAGAAAGCAAGCGGCACGAGGTGCGAAGGCTGATGAAACAACTTCAAGAGTTTAAAGAGGCACGGGACTTAACAAAAAACAAGGATATATACTAAAATAATATCATGAACAATAATATAATTAACTTAGGTTATGCGGCATTCATACCCACTTTACGGATGCAGTGACAGCACCGGAAAAATTAAAAACACCTCCTCAAGAAACGCCCCTAATATCATACTGTTTTGTGACAGACGACCATGGTATGGATGCATTGGGATGCTACGGAAACAACATTATCAAAACTCTAATATGGGACTCGCTTGCCGCTAATGGGTAAAGGTTCACTCCGAGGCATATTGCACTAGTGCAAGTTCGAAAGCAACAAGCCGTTCCAAATCCTAACAAATAAATACGGACATGCCATCAGGAGCATACGGCCATACGACTACCATCATTCCCAGTACTTTTTAAGGATGTGCGTTCCCTTCCTGTAATCCTTTCAGAGGAATGGGTATTTTTTACAGGTAGAATAGGCAAAATATCATGTAGCCCCTGAATCAAATATCATTTCGATAAAAGTATATACAGGCAATCCAAAAACTACAGAAATGGCTGAAAACTGTAAAGATCTTCAATTCACGAAAAACCGTTTTCCTCTATTTCTGTACTGACGACCCACCGTAGCGGATTTTGAAAAAGCGGGCGGCTGGAGTTCATGAAATCCATTCGGTAACAGAAAAGACGGATACAAAGGATGTTCCAATATAGTATATTCATGGACAGTGTCATTGTTCCTTCATTCACCTCCCTGACAACAAAGAAACGAGAAAGAATTGCACAATATTATCCAATCAGTTTCAAAGGTTGAAAGGGATAGATAAACTTTCTCATATCTGAAAGAATCGGAAAAGCTGACAATACTATAATTATATATATTTCAGATAATGGCATATGGCTTTCCCTAGACAAAAACTACTGTGTGTATGAGCCCAGGGCTAAAGAGTATTATATCATTAGCTCACCATTCATTTAAGTCAAAAGGAATTACAAATGGTGCATTTTAAATGATTTCATGGGTCGACATGACCCCCTACCATACTCGACGACAGGTATAAACACCAAAGATGAAAAGTTCATGGGACGCTCCTTCCTACCGGTTATAAGTGAATCTCAAGAAGGAGGATGGAACAAGGATTTTCCAAGCTTCACGCCACATTCCATGAAATCACAATGTATTATCAAATGAGGGTAATGAAGAAAAGGTGACTATAAAATAATATGGAACATAAGCTCATTCGTTGGAATATCCGTTTGCATCTGATTTATGGATTCAAATCCAACATGGCAAAGCATTTACAGAAACAATTTGACACACTTCGGTAAACGCACTACTGACTCCTATCTTCACAGACCAGAATTCGAGCTTTATAATCTTAAAAGAAGACCCTGATGAAATAAACAATCTGGCTTTGAAAAAAAGACTATACAGACATACTCGAACAAATGAAAAAAAAAAGAGCTGAAAAGAGTGGCAAAGTTGAAGACTAAAAAAGATTCCCTGGTACATAATGTGGAATCACATTTCACTTCAGGGAGCCGGAGAAAAATTATAATAATAAATTTACAAAAATGAATATGAAACTACTACTTCTCCTTGACATTATCTCATGGGGGCACTGTTAAAAAGCAGCCCCTCTACAGAAACTAAAATAAGAGTTACAGAAGATTTCAACATGGGATGGAAATTCTTATTAGGAGACAACCCTGAAAGAGAGAAATCAACTATGATGACTCACAGTGGAGAACTCTTAATCTGCCACACGACTGGAGCATTGAGGGAGACTATGCACAGATTTCCCTGCCGGAAAAACAACAGTTTCTTCCCCGAGGATTAGGATGGTACAGAAAAACCTTCACACTGTCGCCAAGAAGATTTAAACAAACAGTTTGTAATTCAGTTCGACGGTGTATTTATGAATTCCGAAGTGTGGATTAATGGCTGCTGTGACGGAAGACGACCATACGGATATAACATTCAGATATGCCTTACTGATAAACTCAAGTTTGGAGGGCTTATAATAACTGTAAGGGTTGATAACAGTAATCGGAGCAGACAGATGGTATCACGGGTCAGGAATATACAGAAACGTTCATCATTAAAAACTTAAAACTATGTTCATTTCCGCCATAATGGGTATCTATAGTACACTCCTATAGCAGAAAAACATACAGCACAATAAAAGCGAATTATGAAATCATGGGCACATTCTTCGATAAGAATGAAATAAAACTATTGAAAAACAGATAGCTTGCGTGAAGAGAACAAATGGAAGAATGCTCCAAGAAAACATGACTGTATTATCCGTACTATAATTTACGACCATAAAAGGAAAAAGTGGCAGGAGCAAGAAAACAATCATGTCATCGAAAACTACAGAAACGAACTAAAAAGCCCTTGACACAAACCGTTCTGTAATCCAAATCTGTGGAGCGACAAAACACCATATCTCTATGCTGTAAAAGTGAGATAGAATACAATGGCAAACTTTTTTGACGATGCAGTTACGGAATAAGGTATCAGAAAAATCGATTTCGTACCCGGAGCAGGACTCTTTGTCAATGGTGTTGAAACAAAGTTGAAGAAGGTGTTTGTCTCCATCATCAGGGCTGGCAGTCTTGGTGCTGCAGTACTTAGAAAAGTCTGGATATATCGTCTGGTAAATTAAAAGAAATGGGATGTAATGCTTTAAAGGACCACTATGCCTCAGGCAAACTTCTATGAAGTATGCGACAGTATGGGATTTTATGTAATGGACGAAACTCGACGAATGGACTACCGGATGGAACGTAAACTGGACAAAAAATCCTACCGATATGAACAGTTACAACCATCTCTACAACGAATTGTGGCACCGGTTTAGCGAATATGATAAAGAGACAGAAATCATCCATCAATAATCTGGGGGAGTAGGAAATGAGATTCCAGATTACAGGCACTATAAACACGCAGGAGAAACGATAGCAATAATGTTGGTTTTGGCGTGAATTAGACCCAACCGCATCATCATGTGGCGACAACAATTGTAAACTTATTGTGATAGCAAATGGTAACAGAACAATTGCTCATTATGATTCAATTACATAGAACGCGATTTTGGCAGCAAAGGACATGTACAGACCCATACGTAACGAAAAATACCCTGAGAAACTGTGTGCTTTGGAGGTGAAGTCAACAAAGAACTCTGCTACCATATAGCAATGAGAGACAACCCTTACGTAAATAGGAGGATTTCATCTGGACAGGTATAAGATTACCTAGGGAGAAAACCAAAGAACTTGGAAGAAGAGGATGGAACTCATCACTACTGGATCCACATTAAACAAGAAATGAAGGAGCTCTGTACGAAGCTTGTTGGACTGAAGAACCAAGATTTTCATCACTTCTTGCGATGTGTCTCAGCATCAGGACCTATGGAAATGGCTAATTGGCCACGGACAGGCTGGCGAACGTGCCGTATTACAAAGAAAGGCTGTTTAGCTGGAATAAAAGAGAAGGCGAGAAAACTTTGCCAGCATAACAACTGTGATGAAATAGAACTCAAGCCAAACGGTAAGCATCCGATAAAGTACCCGTTTTTCTTTGTTATATTTTCATTGCACCTTTGCCTTTGCAATATTGCATGAACTTCTAACATATTTTTCATTATGACACAAGAACAATTTAGCTCTTTACAGGAACTGCATCGTTTAAGCGGTCTGAGTCTTGTGAAATTTCTGCAAACGTGAACATGTCAGTTACTCACGTACAATTGTTGGAAACGTAAATCTTCCAGTGTTCCCGATCACGAAACATCTGCTCCCCAATCAGTCTTAGCTCCCCATCAGCCTCAAGTCCCCCCTGTATTGCTTCCTCCTCTTCCGTTTCCGGAATGACCCTGTTGTTTCCCTAATGGCGTCCGCGCCCATTTGGGTGCCAGTATGGAAGAGGCCGCTTCCCGTTTGATTAACCAATACACCTGTTGCCATGTTCTGTCTGAATGATACGATGCGGTATTTTCTCTACCCCGGCAGGACTGATATGCGCAAAGGGTATCAGTTCCCTCTGCGGTGTGGTACACGAGCGTATGGGCTGCAGTGTCAGGAACGGTGATGTATTCATCTTCATAGGCAGCAGCCGTAGTTGATGAAAGCTTCTCCATGCCGAGGATGGCGGTCTGGTGATGTATGTCAAACGCCTTGAAGCCGGTCATTTCAAGGTTCCCGAATATGATGAGAAGTCGCGCAGCTATCCGATGGAATGGCGCGATCTTGTCATTATGGTGGAAGGAATCCGGGAATCTCCCGGCAGCGTTTGAGACGTCTGAGGGGCGGAACGAAATGTATATACCGTATAAAAATAGATGTCGTATTCCTTGTCTGTCAGGATATATTTTGTACATTTATAGTGTAATTAAAAAAACGGTTATGACTCAGGAAGAGATGCTTTCTGGATGAACTCAATGCTGCAGTCCCTGCAGCAGGTGAACACATCAGGCTGAGACCATCATCAGGAAAGCTTACCCGGCAGAATGAATCCTTACAGAATCGTCTCAATGAGCTGACGGCTCAAGTCGCATGGCTGAACCGCCAGCTTTTCGGTCACAAGTCAGAGAAACTCCGTCTCTTGATTCCAGCCAGCCTGACCTGTTCGGTGACTTTCTTCCTGATAATGCGGCTGAACTGGAAAAAAGCGCGTGAAGCAGCGGTGCAGACCATCACAAAAAACGGTGGAGAGAGCAAGAAACGGGAACGGAATTTCCGGGATAATGGAAGGTCTTCCCGTACTTGAAAGGGTAATCATCGAGCCGGAAGACATTGACCTGGAACTGTACAGGAAGATTGGTGAGGAAGTGACCCGTGTGGTGGAACATAAGCCCGGACAACTGTATATAAAGGAGATTGTACGCCCCAAGTATGCCCTTAAAGACAACACTTCACTTCCACCCCTCGGCAGAAAAGGAGTGGAGATAGCAGCCATGCCGCTGTTGCCTATATACAAAGGGATAGCGGGGCCTACACTTTTTGGCGGAGATACTCCTGCAGAAATATGAGTATCATCTTCCCATTCTACCGCCAGGTGAAACAGTTGCATCACCTGGGCTTCAAGGCCAGTGAAAGTACCATAGACGGATGGTTCAAGCCTGCGGTTGAACTTCTCAAGCCACTTTACGAGGTACTCAGGCAGGAAATCATGAAATCCGACTACATACAGGATGAAACGACCGTACCTGTACCTGGACAAGGCAGGGACATCAGACCAACAAGGAATACTTGTGGATGGTCAGGGCAGTAGTCGAACGACTGGTGCTTTTCCATTATGACAAAGGATCACGGTCAGGTACGGTGATAGGGCAACTGGCTAAAGACTTCAAAGGGTTATTTCCAATGTGACGGCTTTGAGGGTTACGAATCTGCTTTCAAGGCCAACCCGAACGTGCGCCTTGTTAACTGCATGGCTCATATACGCAGGTATTTTGAGCAGGCACTTGCCGAAAACAGACAGATGGCGGAACATGCCTTAAAGAAATACAGCTTCTATATCGCATAGAACATGACTGTGACCAGATGCAGCTTACAGAAAATGAACGAATGGGAAAACGTCAGGGAACTTGCCGGCCCCATTATGGATGCCTTGAAGCTATGGATGGAAACAGAAGGGATAAAATACAGCCCAAACAGCCTGACCGGGAAGGCGATAACCTACGCCTATATCGCTGGGGAGAACATGATGAGGGTATCTGCAGGACGGACGTATCCATATTGATAACAATCTGGCTGAAAAAATGCCATCCGACCAATCACACTGGGTAAAAAGAACTACCTGTTCTGTGGAGACCATCAGGCGGCCGTCAGCATGGAGTGTCGTCTGTTCGTTGCTGGCAGCGTGCAGCGCATAAAGTAAATCCGCGCGTATCTGAATGACGTTGCCAACAAAGCAAAATGCCATATATGCAGAAGGCAAATTATGAGGAACTGCTACAAATGTTGCCACACAAATGGAAAGAAAGGAATAAAAAGAATATGGAGATACAACCATGGATGGCTGCTTAACTTGAAAGGAGATACAGCCTTTTTATAGTGTACTTTATCGGATGCTTACGGTGGAAATCTAAAAAGGATGCTATTTCTGCATACTCTTTCACCGCATCAAAGCACGGACATCTTTTATTGGATTCAAGTCCCGGTGTCCCACAATTAACGCTTTCGGAAACTGTCTTTTTCAACTCTCTCAGTAAGGCAAGCAAAGCTCCTTTTTGCTCCAATGTACGCGTATCTTTCGGTTTCCCGTTCGCATCCAGTCCTCCCTCATAACAAACACCTATCGAATGGGTGTTATGATTACGGCAGTGTGCTCCGACCTTTTCTAACGCACGTCCCCGGTGAATCTCCCCCATCGCGAGTAATGTAAAAATGATAGCCCATATCACGGAAACCACGGTGCAAGATATGATCCTGTCGGCAAGCCTCCGCCGAAAGGGACTTTCCTTCCGGCGTGGCACTGCAATGAATGATAATTAATGTAATAGTCCGCATGGGATTACATGCAACTTTGTATTCCGAACACACCTCCGATGGCGGTGGCTACAGTGATAATGATTTTGAGGACTAAGCTCCATACAGAGCGGGGAGATGATGATTTACTCATACAATAACAGGTTTTAAATAAATTAATAATAGTTTTCTTTTACCACAGATTTACCACAGATTTACTGTAGGTTTACCATAGGTTTACCACAGATCTACACAGACTCACACAGATAAATAATCGACTACTTTAGCAACTACCAATTCAATATAATCTGTGGAAATCTGTGTAGTCTGTGGTGAATCTTTTAGGCAGCCGGGTCAGGCGCCTCGCCACCTCCATCCGGTTTCGGATCAGGGTTGTCACCCGAATCAGAACCTCCTCCGGCAGTTGTCGGTTTCTGATATTCCGCCTGCTGCTTCAACTGGCTGTCGAGTTTCAGATTATTAGTCGACAGATTACCGGTAGCACGGGCTTTCAGACGCATGCCGCTAATATTCTTCTCCAACGAGAACTCTTCCAGCGTATCGGCTGCCTTACTGCGAATACCCACACCAAAGATGGCAAGGTCGTCGATTTTCACACATTTGCCGTCGAGCAGCAGTTCCTTGATGCAGTCTACCATGTCGGAAAGCACACCTTTGATGACACCACCGGAATACGGTGAATTGTGTTTCGACATGTGTTCGGCAAGCTTAGCCAAATCAAACGTCTCGTCGCTTACCGCACGGGCGAACCACTTACCCGCATTCAAGCCTTTCTTCTGCTGGTTCTGATAAATTTTGTAACGAATCATAAAACAATAAATTAAAGGGTTAAACAGATTGTCCGGGGATTCTTTTCCTTTCGACGATACAAAAATACTACCCGGATCTCCCGGAAATCAGCAGTATACGGTTGTGTCTGGTAGCGGTCGGTTATTTGTCATTACAGTCGGTTATTCAATGGAAAAACGTTGGTTATATAGTCGTTTTTTCTTGTATTTTTGTAACTGTAAATCAGAAACTTATTCATCATGAACGAATTCAAAAAATACGCGCCTTACGGCCGCATGGAACTGGCTCAACTTTATTCTCCGCAACTAACTGACATTGCTGCTTATCGAAAGATGAAGAAATGGATCTCTTTATGTCCCGGACTTCTGCAACGCCTGTACGACTTAGGCTACGAATCAAAGCGCCGCTCATTCACCCCGTTGGAGGTGAGAGTCATTGTGGATGCCCTGGGAGAGCCTTAAATAAAAAGCGTCGCTTTATGGTGTCTAAAGCACCGCTTTACGATGTCTAAAAGCTTAGCTTTTTACACCTCCTAAAGCGATGCTTTATGTAGGAAAAACGATTGTATCAGTCAAAATGGATGCGGTAATTGAAATGACTACCGTATCCGTAAGTAAAACGGGTACAGTAGGTACACTTTTTTTCCGGTTCACTCATACACACACGCACGCGCATACAACCCTTTACCGTCCATACTGATTAATTTTTCCGTGTTTGGTGAGCCGTTTCAGCCAAGTGAGGGCTGTGTTTTCTTTTAATTCCCCATGGCAACTGCTTCTTCCAGTAACTGGGTACGAGTAAATTCATTACCCAGTTTTTGGAAAAGATAATCGCGGTCGGCATTACACCGGTGACTGACTTCTGTACTGGGGAGGAACGATAGAATATGCGTGGCATGGCAGTAGAGGTTCCGCAAGGCTAAGCACAGCATGAAAGTCTTCCTGTGAAATGGATACATCCCAACGGGTAATGATGTCATCTTTGCGGTTGTCTGCAGGAATCTCCTTGTCCGGTGTGAAAGGAGAGGTGGGAGAGGTCTTGAAGTCGTAGGGCTGCGGGCTTTCGAGGGCACGCAACACGGCTATTTCCGACATGATTCTGCATAGATTGATAGCCATACGCGCCACAAAGCTATACATTTCCCTTCCATTAGCTACACTGGAGCGTTCAAATAAGTCGGAAAAGACGGTGTCGATTTCTTCTTTTTGTTCATCCGTGAGTTGCAGGGTATGAATGCCGTGCGATTTTATCACGCTCAACTTTTCTTTCCATTCCAGTCCCATAGCGGTGAATATCTCCTCCCAATCTATCTCGTTGCCCATAAATTGGCTGATCCATTTACTGATTCCGCACATGTAATAATATAATTGGCGGGAGTATGATCCGTCTTCTGCCGTCGGAATGAAAGTTTGCACCTGCGACGGCGTACCCGAAATCAGGACGGAAAAGATAGCTTTTCTTCACTTCCCGGTATTCCTGGTCGGTGCGGCGGTTGTAGGACAAGAAGTCGTGGTCGAACGCTTTGCGTAGCGTGTCACTCCAATGGCCGTGTTCCGATCCGATGGCGGTGGACAGTGTGTCGGCTTCCGCTTCGCAGATAAGTCCGGTTCCGTCGGAGTCCATGATGTTTTGTAGGATACCCGTCCCGGTGTTGTTGCCCGAAATGAGGAACATCCTGTTAGGGGGCATTTGTGGAGCCTCCTTTTTGGTTCGTTCTTTTCCCATTGCATCATACTCGGCTTTCTCTTTTTTGTATGCTTTCATCTGTATGGCCACTTCTTTGCGGATCTCGTCGTGGATAGGTTCCACGAGTAAGCGGATGTAGGAAAGGATACCTTTGCCGGAAGCCGAAGGAGCCACTACGAAACATTGGAGGCTGGGGTGATGGTATTTGCCGCCATATAGGCATCGCACGTGGCGCGACACCTACAAGCACCCAGGGGCAGTGAGCGCTCCCAAAACATGATGTCGTGTTGTATTGGGCTGCTCCCGGCTTTTATGATACGTTGCAAAAATTCCGGCCAGTCGTTTTCCGGGAAAGTGGGCAATTGATGTTGTGGTTCACTGCCTGGTAATAGTTCTTCTTCCCCTTCTCTATCATCGGAGATATTGTCATTTCCCACCTTATTATGCGCGCCCGTGTGTGGGGGAAATTTGCGTGCTGTACCTGCTGTACCTTTTGTACCTGTGGGATGTTTGGGCATTTCTTCTATGCAGATGCTTACTCCCGTCGCTTCGGCAAGGTGGAAAGCGGTGCCCAGGTGCACTTCTCCACGTTGGGTGTGGAGTGCGTTGGAGAATACCCGTTCGGCATGTTCGCGCTGATACTTGGGAGAGACCCGGCACAGGCGGTGAAAAAACTCACGTCCTGCTTCGCCGCAATCCGTTGCGATGGCGAATGACAATTGTACGTATTCAAGATAAGTGGGAGCAATGTCCGCTCCTGCCATTTCGACTGCTTCGGTGAGACGGCGTAAAGATTCAACATCGGTCATTTGGATTTATGATTTTTGATTTATGATTTATTTGTTGGTGGTTCTGAACAATGCTTCCGGGTCATAACTAAGGAAACAGGATCTCACGAGGTCTTTGCCGGAGAAATCTACTTTGATTTTGTTTCGGAAGAAACTGCTGTTACCGTATTGTATGCCGTCTCTACGTACCGCATCGCCCAACTTATGTTGTCTGTGATATTTTGGATGTCATTTGTCGTGGAGGAATAATGGCAGGGAACAAATGCCTTTACACCCAGTCCGCTGGGGCTGACAAAGGTGAGTACAGGTTGTAGGAGAGGATCGTCATAGAGCATACGTCGCATTTCTACTGCTTCCTGATAAGAGTGGAGACCGTCCACATCTACTATCTATCACCAGGTGAGACGGGGAGACGAAATCCTTACTGCTACGGCGGGTGAATGTGCCGCAGGGGTCACATACGGTAGTAATGACGCTTTGGCGGTTCGTATATCTTCGGAGTTGCGCACTTGTTCGGTCAGGGCTTTGAGATTCTCGTTGCAAGTAATCATTTGGAAAACTTGTTCGATGGAGACTTCGCAGAAGGGGATAAGCGTGGGAGGAGTCATCAGTCGGCCTTGTTTGTCTTTGATGGGAGCGATAGGTGGCATGAAATAGACATTCTGTAGTTGTTTGGCATCATTTTCTTTTTTGTTTCAAGTTAAAATGTTTATTTTTGCAAAAAATATGAGTGTGTTTCAAAACACGGCGTAAAATTAGTAAATGCAAAATAGACATCGTCCCGACATGTTGGGATGAAAGTGAAAATAATTAACCGTTACGGTGTAATTTTAACAATAAAAAAGAATGGAAAAATGAAAAAAGGTTTTTATGTAGCTTTAGAGTTTACATAGGAGAGTTGCAAAAGCGTGCGGATTTGAAAAATGACGAAATACGGAAGAGCGTACACATCGGCCACTCTACTTTTAATGATTTAAAAAGGGCAAAACGCCCATTGAGTGATTACGTAAAAGTGGTGGAGTGCTGTCTGGATGCCTTCAATGAAGAGGAAGCCGGGGTTATCTGGGATGAATGGAGGAGAATGTATTTTCGATACAGGAGAAGAAAAGAGGAGGAGAGAGGAGAACGGTGAAAAAACAGATAAGGTAAAAGTGGCAGGCGGGAAAAAGTTTCCCGCCTGTGGTCTTTATGAATGGATTTTTTTTGTAGCTTTGTGAAAAATAAGATTGATATGGAAGATTTGCAAAGATTATATCCTATCGGGATACAGACTTTCTTTAAGATACGTGAGGGGAATTTTCTCTATATTGACAAGACGGAATATGTGTACCGGATGACGCATTCGGCTTCCAGCTATCTGTTTCTAAGCCGTCCCCGACGTTTTGGAAAATCTTTTGCTTACCAGTACCCTTCACTGTTATTTCGAGGGACGGAAGGATTTGTTTTGAGGGACTGGCCATGGAGACATTGGAGAAGGAATGGATACAACACCCGGTGTTGCACTTCGACATGAGTACCGCTAAACATGTGGACAGGGAACAACTGAACGCGGAACTGGAATTGAAACTCATGGCTTATGAGGAGATTTATGGGCGTGTAGAAGAGGAACTGTATGTGAATCAGCGTCTGGAGGGACTTATAAAACGCGCTTATAAGCAGACAGGTAAAAAGTGGTTGTCTTGATAGACGAATATGACGCTCCTCTGCTTGATGTGGTTCATGAGGAAAAGAATTTGCCACAGTTACGTAATGTGATGCGTAATTTTTACAGTCCGTTAAAGGCGTGTGATCCTTATCTGCGCTTTGTTTTTCTTACGGGTATAACCAAGTTTTCGCAACTTAGCGTGTTCAGTGAACTTAATAATATCACCAATGTGAGTATGCTGCCTGATTATGCTGCCATTTGCGGTATCACTGCTGAAGAACTCCGTACTCAAATGGCTCCCGATGTAAAGCATCTGGCTACCCGGTTGGGAATTACTGCAGAGGAGATGTTGGACAAACTGAAGGAAAATTATGACGGTTATCATTTTTCGTGGCCGTCGCCCGACGTTTTCAATCCTTTCAGTTTGCTGAAGGCGATGGCTTTGGGAGAGATCGGCTCTTATTGGTTTGAGAGTGGCACGCCCACTTATATCATAGAGATGCTGCGTAAATATGCTGTGTTGCCATCAGAAATTGGTGGCGAGGAAGCGTCTCCCAGTGATTTTAACGTGCCTTTGGAGTTGGCGACTAATTATATGCCGTTGCTTTATCAGGCCGGTTACCTTACGATAAAGGGTGCGGATTTGGAATTTGACGCATATATGCTTGATATTCCAAACAAAGAGGTGCGTGTCGGTCTGATGAAAAGCCTGATCCCATCTTATGTGACGAGTGACAGTCATGAGGTGAATATTGTGGTGCGTAACTTAGCGCGTAACATTGTGCGGGGGGAGATATGGACGAGGCTTTGAAGCTGCTTCAGGCTTTTCTTTCCACTGTGCCTTATTGCGACAACACGGATTATGAGGGACATTACCAGCAGATGCTATATGTGATATTCTCATTGCTGGGCATTTATACCGATGTGGAGGTGCACACGCTGAAAGGACGTGGGATATGGTGCTTCGCACGAGGACTACTCTCTATCTGGTAGAACTGAAATTGAATCAAAATGCAGAGATTGCCATGAAGCAAATTGATTTGCAGCAATATGCAGATCGTTTTGCTCTTTGCGGGCTTCCGGTGGTAAAGGTTGCAATAAATTTTAGTGCGGAGACTCGGACAATTGCTGATTGGGTGATTTCAAAGAGGAACGTACGCATAGTTGCATTGTAATTTAAATAATTTTAGAAAAGAGTATGAGTAGCAAGATATACCCCATTGGCATACAGAACTTTGAAAAAATCCGGAAAGACGGTTATTTCTATATTGATAAGACTGCTTTGATTTCTATCAGATGGTGAAGACAGGCAGTTATTATTTCTTGAGCCGTCCCCGTCGTTTTGGAAAAAGTCTGTTGATATCTACGCTTGAAGCGTATTTCTTGGGCAAGAAAGAACTTTTTGAGGGCTTGGCCATGGAAAAGCTGGAAAAGGATTGGATTACATATCCTATTTTTCATATCGATCTTAATACGGAGAAGTATGATACGCGGGAGAGCCTGGACAGCATATTGAATTTCACATTGGAGAAATGGGAACAGCAATATGGCACCGCCCCGTCGGAAACAACTTTTGCATTGCGTTTTCGCGGCCTTATTGAACGGGCTTATGAGCAAACCGGGCAGCGTGTGGTCATTCTGATTGATGAATATGATAAACCCATGTTGCAGGCAATAGGTAACGAGGAACTTCAGAAGGAATTCCGTAATACCATGAAAGCTTTTTATAGTGTGCTGAAGACTATGGACGGTTGTATTCAGTTTGCTTTTCTGACGGGAGTGACGAAATTCGGTAAGGTAAGCGTATTTAGCGATTTAAATAATCTCGATGACATCTCAATGCGGAAGCAATACGTGGATATTTGCGGAGTTTCTGAAAAAGAATTGCATGATAATTTGGAAATTGAACTGCATGAACTGGCGGATGCAAAGGAGCTGACTTATGGTGAACTGTGCAATAGATTGAGGGAGTACTATGATGGCTATCATTTTACATACAATTCTATCGGAATATATAATCCGTTCAGCTTGCTTAATACTTTTAAATATAGAGAGTTCGGTAGTTATTGGTTTGAAACGGGAACTCCTACTTATCTAGTGGAGTTGCTGAAAAAACATCATTATGATTTGAAACGTATGGCGCATGAGGAAACGAGTGCCGCTGTATTGAACAGTATTGATTCTACATCGGACAATCCTATTCCGGTCATTTATCAGAGCGGTTATCTCACTATCAAAGGGTATGAAGAGCGTTTTGGCATTTATAGCTTGGGTTTCCCGAATCGCGAAGAGTAGAGGAAGGGTTTGTCAAATTCTTGCTTCCTTTTTATGCAAACACCAATGCGGTAGAGTCGGAGTTTGAAATACAAAAATTTGTTCGTGAAGTAGAAGCTGGAGATTATGATTCTTCTTTCCGTCGTCTCCGGAGTTTCTTTGCTGATACTCCTTATGAGCTTATCCGTGATTTGGAATTGCATTATCAGAATGTACTTTTTATTGTCTTTAAGTTGGTCGGGTTTTATGTGAAAGCGGAATACCACACAAGTGAAGGGCGCATCGATTTAGTTCTGCAAACTGATAAGTTTGTTTATGTGATCGAATTCAAACTTGACGGGACGGCGGAAGATGCCTTACGACAAATCAACGAGAAACATTATGCACTTCCTTTTTGAAGCTGGCGGCAATCGCCGATTATTTAAAAATAGGAGTGAACTTTAACGCGAAAATGCGTAATATTGAGAAATGGATAGTGGAGTAATCTGTGAAATAATTGATGGAAAATCCCGGCTGAAAGAAATAAAACGGCTGGGATTTTTTGTTTAGATGTCTATTTGTCATTCTTGGGAAATATCAAATGGTAGCTATATCTTTTCCGTGTGCGATAACGTAAACGCAAAAAATAACAATTTATTATGTAGAAAAAGTTGGGGGAATGCTTCGTAGTTCACAAATTAATGATTAAATTTGCCGCGATTTGTAATGCTGAGTTTGCAAAATGACGAATAATACTATAAAGCATCTGGGTATTGTGGAAAACATACAAGGTTCTCATCTGTCGGTGAGGATCGTTCAGACATCGGCTTGCGCGGCTTGCAGCGTGAAGGGACACTGTTCCTCGGCAGACAGCAAGGACAAAATCATAGATATAATTGATACTGCAGCTTCTTCCTATCAGGTGGGAGAGAAGGTGATGGTGGTCGGCGAAACGTCGATGGGCATGATGGCAGTGGTATTGGCTTTCGTACTTCCTTTCGTACTTCTTATATTTTCGTTGTTCCTTTTTATGGCACTGGATAGAGAATGAGCTGTATGCGGCACTTCTTTCTCTGGCCGTTCTTGTGCCTTATTACTACATTTTATGGCTCAATAAAACGCGAATGAAACAAAATTTTTCATTTACTATAAAACCAATAAATAACTAGAACATTATGAATTTGATTCTGATTGCAGTGATTTCATTGGGAGCGATAGCGCTCGTGCTGGCCGCTATTCTTTATGTGGCTTCCAAGAAATTTGCCGTGTATGAAGATCCGCGGATTGCCCAGGTAGGAGAAGTGTTGCCCCAGGCAAATTGTGGTGGATGTGGCTATCCGGGTTGTAGCGGTTTTGCCGACGCTTGCGTCAAAGCCGGCTCGCTGGATGGAAATTCTGCCCCGTAGGTGGACAGCCTGTCATGGCTAAAATTGCTGATATCCTCGGACTGGCAGCTACAGAGGCTGAGCCGATGGTAGCAGTGGTGAGATGTAACGGAAGGTGTGCCAACCGTCCGCGTATTAATCAATACGACGGTGCTAAGAGTTGTGCTATTGCCGCTTCATTGTATGGCGGAGAGACAGGGTGTAGCTACGGCTGCCTCGGTTGTGGCGACTGTGTGGCTGCCTGCCAGTTTGACGCTATCCACATGAACCCGGAAACGGGACTTCCGGAAGTCGACGAGGCGAAATGCACCGCTTGCGGCGCCTGTGTGAAGGCTTGCCCGAAAGCGATTATTGAGATTCGCCCGCAAGGTAAGAAGTCGCGCCGTGTATACGTCTCTTGTGTGAACAAGGACAAGGGCGCTGTAGCACGCAAGGCTTGCACGGTGAGCTGCATCGGTTGCGGAAAGTGCGTGAAGACGTGTCCGTTCGAAGCTATCACGCTGGAGAACAACTTGGCTTACATCGATCCTGACAAGTGTAAATCATGCCGCAAGTGCGTAGAAGTATGTCCGCAGAATACCATTATCGAGTTGAACTTCCCGCCGCGCAAACCGAAGGAAGAAGCTCCGGCTGCTCCAAAACCGGCTGCTGTTTCTAAAGAAGCGGTGGAAACTCCTGCACCGGCTGCAAAGAAACTCCTGCTGAAAAGGCTACAGAAGCTCCGAAAGTAACAGAATAATAACAGAATAAAATACAGAATTGTATGTTAAAGACATTTTCAATTGGTGGAGTTCATCCACACGAAAATAAATTGTCGGCACATCAACCTATCATTACGGCGGAAGTTCCTGCGAAAGCGGTTATTCTGCTGGGCCAGCATATTGGTGCACCTGCCAAACCGGTTGTTGCGAAAGGGGATGTGGTAAAGGTAGGCACACGGATTGCTGAACCTGCCGGCTTTGTTTCGGCAGCAATTCACTCTTCGGTCAGTGGTAAAGTGGCGAAGATTGATACTATAGTCGATGCCAGCGGTTATGCGAAACCTGCTATTTCATTGATGTGGAAGGTGACGAATGGGAAGAGACAATCGACCGCAGCAAGACACTGGTGAAAGAGTGCGATCTTTCGGCGGAAGAGATTGTGAAGAAGATTGCCGATGCTGGTATCGTAGGTCTAGGCGGTGCTTGTTTCCCTACACAGGTGAAACTTTGTCCTCCTCCTTCTTTCAAGGCGGAATGCGTGATTATCAATGCGTAGAGTGTGAACCGTACCTGACTGCCGATCATCAGCTGATGCTGGAACACGCGGAGGAAATCATGGTAGGTGTTTCTATCCTGATGAAAGCGGTGAAAGTGAACAAGGCATTTATCGGAATCGAAAATAATAAGCCGGATGCTATCGAACTGATGACCAAAGTGGCTTCCAGTTATGCAGGCATCGAAGTCGTTCCCTTGAAGGTGAAATATCCTCAGGGCGGTGAAAAGCAGTTGATTGATGCGATTACCAAACGTCAGGTAGCAAGCGGTGCGCTGCCTATCTCTACGGGGGCTGTCGTGCAGAACGTGGGACAACGGCATTTGCCGTTTATGAAGCTGTACAGAAGAATAAGCCATTGTTTGAACGGGTGATTACCGTGACTGGTAAATCTGTTGCGAAACCTTCCAACTTCCTGGCTCGTATCGGTACACCGATGAAGCAGTTGATTGACGCTTGCGGCGGTCTGCCGAAGATACGGGAAGGTGATCGGCGGCGGTCCGATGATGGGTAAGGCGTTCGTAAATATCGAAGTTCCTACTGCGAAGGGCAGTTCCGGCATCCTGATTATGAACCGGAAGGAAGCCAAGCGCGGGGAAGCACAAACCTGTATCCGTTGCGCGAAGTGCGTGAGCGCCTGTCCTATGGGACTGGAACCGTACTTGCTCGGAGCGTTGTCCGAAAACGGGGATTTTGAAACAATGGAAAAAGAAAGAATCATGGATTGTATCGAGTGCGGCTCCTGCCAGTTCACTTGTCCTGCCAACCGTCCGTTACTTGATTACTGCCGTCTGGGTAAAGGCAAGGTAGGCGCTATGATTCGTGCACGTCAAGCTAAAAAATAACGAAGTATGGAAAATAAATTAATCGTATCACTATCCCACGTTCATGGCGGAGACAGCGTACAGAAGAATATGTATGGCGTGCTGATCGCACTGATTCCGGCTTTTCTGGTGTCTCTCTCTACTTCTTCGGGCTGGGGGCTCTGATTGTCACGGCTACTTCCGTGGCCGCTTGTTTATTCTTCGAATGGGCAATCGGTAAATATTTACTGAAGAAACCTACCACGACAATCTGTGACGGCTCTGCTATCATCACAGGTGTGTTGCTGGCATTCAACTTACCTTCCAACCTGCCTGTATGGATCATCATTCTCGGCGCACTGTTTGCTATCGGTGTGGGAAAGATGTCTTTCGGCGGATTGGGCTGCAACCCTTTCAACCCGGCATTGGCAGGACGTGTGTTTCTGTTGCTTTCTTTCCCGGTGCAGATGACCAGTTGGCCGGTAGTCGGTCAGTTGACCGCTTATATGGACGCTACCACCGGTGCCACCCGCTGGCATTGATGAAGCAAGCCATTTACGGTGACACTGCCGCTTTTAAACCAGATTCCGGATGCGTTGAGCTTGCTGATCGGACAAATGGCGGATGTCTCGGTGAAGTGAGCGCGCTGGCTCTGCTGATCGGTTTGGCTTATATGCTGTGGAAGAAAATTATCACATGGCATATTCCGGTATCTATCCTGGCTACTGTATTCGTGTTCGCAGGCATCATGCATCTGGCGGATCCTGGAAAAATACGTGTCTCCGGTTCTCCAGTGCTCTCCGGAGGTCTGATGCTGGGAGCTGTCTTTATGGCAACCGACTATGTGACTTCTCCGATGAGTAAGAAAGGTATGCTGATTTACGGTGTTTGCATCGGTCTGCTGACAGTGGTGATCCGTCTGTTCGGCGCCTATCCCGAAGGTATGTCGTTCGCCATTCTGATAATGAATGCATTCACTCCGCTGATTAATACCTATTGTAAACCTAAACGCTTTGGGGAGGTAGCGAAGAAGAAATGAAAAAGTTGCAATCATCTTTGAAAAATATGTTGCTGGTGCTGACAGGAGTCACTGCTGTCTCTGTAGCGTTGCTGGCATATGTAAATGAATTGACGAAAGGACCGATTGCCGAAGCGAATGCGAAAACGCTGAACGAGGCCTTGAAAAAGGTTCTTCCCGAATTTACCAATAATCCGGTAGCGGAAAGCGATACGATCTTCAGCGAGAAAGACGGCAAGAAGAATGTCGATTTCATTGTTTATCCGGCCAAGAACGGTGAAGAACTTGTAGGAACCGCTGTCGAAGCTAAATCAATGGGATTTGGCGGTGAACTGAAAGTGCTGGTAGGCTTTAATGCCGAAGGGAAAATCTATAACTACTCTTTGTTGGCTCACACGGAAACTCCGGGATTGGGCTCTAAAGCCGACAAATGGTTCGGAGCGTATGATCCCGCGAAAGGAGAAAAAGCAGTATCTCACGAAGAGAGTACGAAATCTATTTTGGGTATGAATCCGGGTGAAGCCCGTTGACCGTCAGCAAAGATGGAGGAGCAGTGGATGCCATCACGGCTTCTACGATTACCTCACGCGCTTTCCTGAATGCCGTAAATGCTGCTTATCAAGCCTATAAGGCCGAAGGCGGGGAAGTGAACGGGGTAACCGGTGCTTCTCAAAAAGCGAAAGGCGCGGACGCAGATGCTGCTGACGCTGCTACGGGTGCTACAACTAAAGTGGAACTTACTGATTCTATCAGTGCTAATTAAGAAAGGAGACAGATATGAATAACTTTAAAGTAATGATGAACGGGATTATCAAAGAGAATCCTACGTTTGTACTCCTGCTCGGTATGTGTCCTACGTTGGGTACTACTTCATCGGCCATCAATGGCATGGGTATGGGACTGGCTACCATGTTCGTGCTGATCTGCTCGAACGTGGTGATCTCACTGATTAAAAACCTGATTCCGGATATGGTGCGTATCCCTTCGTTTATTGTGGTGATTGCGTCTTTCGTGACGTTGCTCCAAATGGTGATGCAGGCATACGTGCCGGGACTGTACGCCACACTCGGCCTTTTCATCCCGTTGATCGTAGTGAACTGTATCGTGCTGGGGCGTGCCGAAGCCTTCGCTGCCAAGAATAACGCAGTTGCTTCTATGTTCGACGGTATCGGTATGGGACTGGGCTTTACCATTGCCCTGACTTTGCTGGGTGCTGTCCGCGAATTTCTGGGAACAGGCAAGATCTTCGACCTGACTATCCTGCCGGAAGAATACGGAATGTTGATCTTCGTTCTGGCTCCGGGTGCTTTCATCGCCCTGGGATATCTCATCGCATTGATTAATAGTTTCAAGAAAGCTTAACTCTATTAAATAAGAAAAGAATATGGAATATATATTGATATTTATTTCGGCAATCTTTGTAAACAACATCGTGTTGTCGCAGTTCCTGGGAATCTGTCCGTTCCTGGGTGTTTCCAAGAAGGTGGAAACAGCGATGGGTATGAGCGCAGCCGTTGCTTTCGTACTGACTATCGCTACCATCGTTACATTACCTGATTCAGAAGTTTGTGTTGGATGCTTTCGGATTGGGATACTTGCAGACAATCACTTTTATCCTGGTCATTGCTGGATTGGTGCAGATGGTGGAAATCATTCTGAAGAAAGTTTCTCCTTCTTTGTATCAGGCGTTGGGTGTGTTCTTGCCGCTGATTACAACGAACTGTTGTATTCTTGGTGTCGCTATCCTGGTGATTCAGAAAGACTACGACCTGCTGACAGGTGTTGTGTACGCGTTTTCTACGGCCATCGGTTTCGGTCTGGCACTGGTGCTTTTTGCCGGATTGCGCGAACAGATGAGCCTTGTGAAAGTACCGAAAGGAATGCAAGGCACTCCGATTGCTTTGATTACCGCCGGTTTGCTTGCTATGGCATTCATGGGATTCTCCGGCGTGGTGTAAGGATTTACAGTTGATAATTAAATAGAGGATTGGAAGCTCTGCTGTATGGCGTCATACAGCTTTGAGTTTCCAATTCTTTTATACCTGAATGCCTACCCAATCGTACCTTAATTACTTTTCAGCAAATAAATTTGTGGCAGATTATTGCAATTCCATTTTATTTCCATACATTTGTAACTCAAACAATAATAAGCCGAGAAACTAACCATTTTTTATAAAGTATATGAAAGAAAGAATTTTAGTAACAGGCGGGACAGGATACATTGGGTCTCACACCGTCGTAGAACTGCAAAACAATGGATACGAAGTAATCATTATCGATAATTTATCAAACTCGAGTGCTGACGTTGTTGACAATATAGAGAAGGTATCCGGTATTCGCCCAGTTTTTGAAAAAAAAAGCTGGACTGTTTGGACTTTGCCGGTCTGGATGCAGTATTTGCAAAATATAAAGGAATTAAGGCAATCATTCACTTTGCAGCTAGCAAAGCAGTAGGAGAGTCGGTACAAAAACCGTTGCTTTACTACCGTAATAACCTGGTTTCTTTGATTAACCTTCTCGAACTGATGCCAAAACATGGAGTAGAAGGTATTGTGTTCTCTTCTTCTTGTACAGTATACGGTCAGCCGGACGAGCTGCCGGTAACGGAAAAAGCTCCGATCAAGAAAGCGGAATCGCCATACGGAAATACGAAACAGATCAATGAAGAGATTATTCGTGATACGGTAGCTTCAGGTGCTCCGATCAATGCGATTATGCTGCGCTATTTCAATCCGATTGGTGCGCATCCTACGGCATTGCTGGGTGAACTGCCTAATGGGGTTCCTCAAAACCTGATTCCATATCTGACCCAAACCGCCATCGGTCTCCGTGAGAAACTAAGTGTGTTTGGCGATGATTATGATACACCGGACGGTTCTTGCATCCGTGACTTTATCAATGTCGTTGACTTGGCTAAAGCACACGTGATTGCTATCCGTCGTATCTTGGAAAAGACACAAAAAGGAAAAAAGTGGAAGTATTTAATATTGGTACAGGACGTGGTGTTTCTGTATTGGAATTAATAAATGGCTTTTGAAAAAGCCACTGGCGTAAAATTGAATTATCAGATTGTCGGACGTCGTGCAGGTGACATTGAAAAAGTTTGGGCTAACCCGGATTTTGCTAATAAAGAGCTGGGTTGGAAAGCCGTAGAAACTTTAGAAGATACTTTACGCTCTGCATGGAACTGGCAGCTGAAACTCCGTGAAAGAGGAATTCAATAAAAAAGAGAAACTTGTTTTTAAATAACATAAAAGTTTAAACAAATCGTGCATGCGATTTGTTTAATTGATGCTAATCGACCTGAAGCTGTTTATGAGTATGCGAATATACGTAGATAGTACTTATGCCTCCCCGGCATAGACAGGAAAGATTGCATAGTAGTTTTGTCGTGTTTTATTTTGTGTTTGTGTTGTGACGGTACTACGACGTGAGTCGTGGTACCGTTTTTTTTTGTTCGCCCGGAATGAGTATTTTGATTTATAAAATATTTTGCTATTATTCTTTTGTTATCCAAAATTTTTTTTGTAATTTTGTATCAAATGAATAAGATATGAGAGTAGTATCACATAAGAATTTGAAAGATTTCTACGAGACGAAAGGGTGTGAAGATTCACGTGTTGCTTTAGAACGTTGGTATGATATAGCGGAAAAAGCAGAATGGCGGAATTTGTCTGATATAAAAGCGGATTTTCTATCGACTGATTATGTGGGCAATCAACACTATGTTTTTAATATCAGAGGGAACAACTATCGGCTGGTAGTGGTTGTTAAATTTACGGTGGGATACATTTTTGTCCGTTGGGTGGGAACTCATAAAGAGTATGATAAAATAGATTGTTCAACTATATAATATAATAGATATGACTAAAATAACGAAAGAACAATACGAATTTGCATTGGCAAGAGTCGAAGAACTTCTGCCTTTGGTGGACGACAGCACTCCTGCAAATGACAAGAGCATGGTGGAGCTTTCTGTTATGTCTGATATAGTGATTGCGTATGAGAAGGAACATTTTCCTATAGAAAAACCAACCGTAGCAGAATTGATAGAATTGTCCCTTGAAGAAAAGGGAATGACACAAAAACAGCTTGCCAGTGAAATAGGGGTTAGCCCTTCACGCGTGAATGATTATATTTCGGGTCGCTCGGAACCTACTTTAAAAATAGCTCGCTTGCTTTGCCGGGTACTCAATATACACCCCTGCTGCCATGTTGGGATTTTGAAAAAATAGTCAAAACATAATTGTTAGTGAGATTTATTTGTTTAATGTACCTTTGAAGCAGAATACGTCAGTTCCCCAATCAATTTCCGGTAAGACGAATCCGGGAGCAAACAGCCCGAATACGGATGAGCCGGAGCCGCTCATGGATGCGTAGATTGCTCCTTGATGATAGAGTTCTTCTTTGATTTCTCCAATGACGGGATGTTGCGGGAATACACTTGCTTCGAAATCATTGATTAACGTATCCTTCCATTCTTGTACAGGACGCTGGATTGCCTCCCTGACCGGGTATTTTGGACGATGGGGATGAATGTTTGAAAAGGCTTCCCGGGTGGAAACAAAAACATTCGGTTTTTATAATCATGATTTGGTAGCCGTTTAATGAAAGTTCGACCGGGGAGAAGATGTTTCCAATTCCCTCGGCAAATATCGGTCTGTTTTTGATAAAGAAAGCGCAGTCTGCTCCCAAAGTGGCAGCGTATACTTCCAATTGTTCTTCGGATACTCCCAGCTGATAATGATCGTTGAGCAACTTTAGCATGAAAGCGGCATCCGATGATCCTCCTCCCAGTCCGGCTCCTGAAGGGATGTGCTTGTATAAGTGGATTTCGATAGGAGGGAGATGAAATTCCTTATCCATCAATAAATAGGCTTTTACTACCAGATTGTCTTCAGGGTTACCGGCTATTTCCATTCCATGTTGGTGGAGAGTGAATTTTCGGTCAGCGTTAGGGGAGGTACGGATTTCCAGTGCGTCTTCCAGAGCCACCGGATAGAAAACTGTTTCCAGATTGTGGTATCCGTCCGGGCGTTTTTCCGTGATGGAAAGTCCCAGGTTTATTTTGATATTGGGAAAAGCAATCATATTTCTATTTACTATTTTACGATTTACTATTTACAGTGCTTCACATTACAATTAATCATAGCTGGATAATGTGAATCGGGAGCAAAGTTACTAAAATCTTCATTTTTCCTTATTCATTCTTCGTGATTATATTCTATCTTTGTCGTCCCGACCGGAAAAACTCTGTTATAAAGGAGTCTGTTCGGTCGCAAAATAGTAAATCGTAAAATAGTAAATACCTCGATGGCCGAACAGAAAAGAAATACCCGCAATACAAAGTCTACTAAGGTACAACCGGTAAATGATTATGGACGTATTCAGCCACAGGCACCTGAATTGGAAGAAGCAGTATTGGGAGCATTAATGATAGAAAAAGACGCATATTCACTGGTGAGTGAAATTCTTCGCCCCGAGTCATTTTACGAACGCCGGCATCAGTTGATTTATTCTGCTATCGTCGATCTTGCGGTGAACCAGAAACCGGTGGATATTCTGACTGTAAAGGAACAACTTAGTAAACGTGGAGACTTGGAAGAGGTGGGAGGTCCCTTCTATATTACTCAATTGAGTAGTAAGGTGGCTTCATCCGCACATATTGAATACCATGCCCGTATTATTGCACAGAAATCTCTGGCGCGTGAGTTGATAACGTTCACGAGCAATATTCAGAGTAAGGCGTTCGATGAAACGCTGGATGTGGACGACTTGATGCAGGAAGCGGAAGGTAAGCTTTTCGAGATCTCACAGCAGAATATGAAAAAGACTATACGCAGATCAATCCGGTGATTGACGAAGCCTATAAACTAATTCAGAAAGCTGCGGCTCGAACCGATGGTTTGAGTGGTCTGGAGAGTGGTTTCACGAAACTTGATAAGATGACTTCGGGTTGGCAGAATTCCGACCTTATTATTATAGCTGCCCGTCCTGCTATGGGTAAGACTGCTTTCGTTCTTTCAATAGCTAAGAAATATTGCGGTGGATTACCGGAACCCGGTGGCGTTGTTCTCTCTTGAAATGAGTAACGTGCAGTTGGTAAACCGTCTGATCGTGAATGTCTGCGAGATACCGGGCGAGAAGATCAAGAGCGGACAATTGGCAAGCTATGAATGGCAGCAGTTGGACTACAAACTGAAAGACCTGCTGGATGCCCCGCTTTATGTGGACGATACTCCGTCTCTGTCTGTGTTTGAACTTCGAACTAAAGCGCGTCGTCTGGTACGCGAACATGGGGTGCGAATCATCATCATTGACTACCTTCAGTTGATGAATGCGAGTGGGATGGCGTTTGGTAGCCGTCAGGAAGAGGTTAGTACGATTTCACGTTCGTTGAAAGGATTGGCGAAGGAGTTGAATATTCCGATTATTGCCCTGTCACAGTTGAATCGTGGTGTGGAAAGTCGTGAAGGTATTGACGGTAAACGTCCGCAGTTGAGTGACCTTCGTGAATCGGGAGCCATCGAGCAGGATGCCGATATGGTGTGCTTTATCCATCGTCCGGAATACTATAAGATATTTCAGGATGATCGTGGTAATGACTTGCGCGGTATGGCGGAAATTGTAATCGCCAAGCATCGTAACGGTGCGGTAGGCGAGGTGTTGCTCCGCTTTAAGGGTGAGTTTACCCGTTTCTCTAATCCGGAGGACGATATGGTGATCCCGATGCCGGGCGAGCCTGCAGGAGCTATGCTGGGGTCTAAACTTAATGCAGGCTTAGGATCGAAAATTTTGAATACAGGTCGGTGCTGGTTCCATTGCCTCCTCCCAACTGCGGACCTGATTTTGCACCGCAGACGGAGAATCCATTCGGAGCACCGGGAGATGGACCGTTACCATTTTAGTTAATAGTTGATAGTTGATAACTGATAGTGAAAATGCTCTGCGCAACATTTCTTCTATCTGTATGTTATTCCGCATGGTAACTATCAACTATAAACTTTTTATCTAACCTTCTCGGTCAACCGAAAAATCTTATTAACTTTGCGAATCTTTTTGAGAAACAATAAAAATTTAATTATATGAATATCTCTTATAACTGGCTGAAAGAGTATGTCAACTTCGACTGACGCCTGATGAAACGGCTGCTGCGCTGACCTCAATTGGCTTGGAAACAGGTGGTGTAGAAGAAGTGCAAACCATTAAGGGTGGTTTGGAAGGACTCGTGATCGGTGAAGTGCTGACTTGCGCAGAACACCCTAATTCTGACCATTTGCATATCACTACTGTTAATCTGGGAGACGGTGAACCGGTGCAGATTGTATGTGGTGCTCCCGAATGTGGCTGCCGGACAGAAAGTAGTGGTAGCCACCTTAGGTACGAAACTTTATGACGGTGACGAATGTTTTACCATCAAGAAATCAAAAATCCGTGGGGTAGAATCTACAGGTATGATTTGTGCTGAAGACGAAATCGGGATCGGTACGGATCATGCAGGTATCATCGTATTGCCGGAAACTGCTGTGCCGGGTACTCTCGCCAAGGATTATTATAATATCAAGAGTGATTATGTACTGGAAGTAGATATTACTCCTAACCGTGCGGACGCTTGCTCTCACTATGGCGTGGCACGTGACCTGTATGCTTATCTGATTCAGAACGGTCGTCAGGCAACTTTTTTACAACGCCCGTCAGTGGATGGGTTTAAAGTAGAAAACCATGACTTGGATATCGAAGTAATAGTTGAAAACAGCGAAGCTTGTCCGCATTATGCCGGTGTTACGGTGAAAGACGTTACGGTGAAGGAGAGTCCGGAATGGCTGCAGAAAAATTGCGCCTGATCGGTGTGCGTCCTATTAATAATGTAGTTGATATTACTAACTATATCGTTCATGCTTTCGGTCAGCCGTTGCATTGCTTCGATGCCGGAAAGATAAAAGGCAATGAAGTAATTGTGAAAACAATGCCGGAAGGTACTCCGTTCGTTACGCTGGATGAGGTGGAGCGTAAATTGAACGAACGCGACCTGATGATTTGTAACAAGGAAGAGGCGATGTGTATTGCCGGTGTGTTCGGCGGACTGGATTCCGGTTCTACGGAAGCTACGACAGATGTATTCATCGAAAGTGCTTATTTCCATCCTACATGGGTGCGCAAGACTGCCCGCCGTCATGGCTTGAATACGGATGCTTCTTTCCGCTTCGAACGTGGTATCGATCCGAATAGTGTGATATATTGCTTGAAACTGGCTGCTTTGATGGTTAAAGAACTGGCCGGCGGTACGATTTCTTCTGAAATAAAAGACGTGTTCACTACTGCTCCTGCACCCGATTTTTATAGTTGATCTGGTCTTATGAGAAAGTACATTCTTTGGTAGGAAAAGTAATTCCGGTAGAGACGATCAAGAGTATTGTTACTAGCCTGGAAATGAAGATCACTAATGAAACGGCGGAAGGGCTGACATTAGCTGTTCCTCCTTATCGTGTAGACGTGCAGCGTGATTGTGACGTGATTGAAGATATTCTCCGTATCTACGGATATAATAATGTAGAAATCCCGACTACACTGAATTCTAGTCTGACTACCAAAGGTGAACATGATAAATCGAATAAATTGCAGAACTTGATTGCAGAGCAATTGGTGGGCTGCGGATTTAATGAGATCCTGAACAACTCATTGACGCGTGCTGCTTATTATGATGGTATGGAGACTTATCCGTCCAACCATCTAGTGATGTTATTGAATCCGTTGAGTGCGGATTTGAACTGTATGCGTCAGACATTGCTGTTTGGCGGACTGGAAAGCATTGCTCACAATGCAAATCGTAAGAATGCTGATTTGAAATTCTTCGAATTCGGTAACTGCTATTACTTCGATGCGGACAAGAAGAATGAAGAAAGGTACTGGCTACCTACTCGGAAGATTATCACTTCGGGTTGTGGGTAACCGGAAAGAAAGTTGCCAATTCATGGGCACATCCGGATGAGAACAGCTCGGTATACGAATTGAAGGCTTATGTAGAAAATATACTGAAGCGTCTGGGACTGAATTTGCACAATCTGGTAGTTGGTAATCTGACTGACGATATTTTCGCTGCTGCACTTTCTGTTCATACTAAGGGGGCAAACGTCTTGCTTCCTTCGGTGTTGTGACTAAGAAGCTGCTGAAAGCGTTTGATATTGACAATGAAGTATATTATGCCGACCTGAACTGGAAAGAACTGATGAGAGCTATCCGTTCTGTGAAGATCAGCTACAAGGAAATCTCCAAGTTCCCTGCTGTGAAACGTGACCTGGCATTGTTGCTTGACAAGAATGTGCAGTTTGCCGAAATTGAAAAGATTGCTTACGAAACAGAGAAGAAGCTGCTGAAAGAAGTATCTCTCTTCGACGTTTACGAAGGCAAGAATCTGGAAGCCGGTAAGAAATCGTATGCGGTGAGCTTCCTGCTTCAGGATGAGAGCCAGACTTTGAATGATAAGATGATTGATAAGATCATGTCGAAAACTGGTGAAGAACTTGGAAGATAAGCTGGGTGCCAAACTTAGATAAACTTAAAATTTCAATCTAAAAAATATAAAACCAATGGGAAGAGCATTTGAATATAGAAAGGCCGCTAAACTGAAAAGATGGGGCCACATGGCTAAAACATTTACAAGACTGGGTAAACAAATCGCGATAGCTGTAAAAGGCAGGCGGTCCGGAACCTGAAAATAACCCGACTTTGCGTTCGGTGATCGCTACTTGTAAGCGTGAAAATATGCCGAAGGATAATATTGAACGTGCTATCAAGAACGCAATGGGTAAAGACCAAAGCGACTACAAGAGCATGACTTATGAGGGATATGGTCCTCACGGGATTGCTGTCTTTGTGGATACGCTGACAGACAACACAACTCGTACGGTGGCTGACGTTCGTTCGGTATTTAATAAGTTCGGTGGCAATCTCGGTACAATGGGATCTCTCGCGTTCCTGTTCGACCACAAATGTGTATTCACTTTCAAGAAGAAAGACGGATTGGATATGGAAGAACTGATTCTGGATCTGATCGATTATGATGTGGAAGATGAGTACGAAGAGGATGACGAAGAGGGAACAATCACTATCTACGGTGATCCTAAGAGCTACGCCGCTATTCAGAAACATCTGGAAGAGTGTGGCTTTGAAGATGTCGGTGGAGACTTCACTTATATCCCGAACGACATGAAAGAGGTGACTCCGGAACAGCGCGAAACATTGGATAAGATGGTGGAACGTCTGGAAGAATTTGATGACGTGCAGACGGTCTATACGAATATGAAACCTGAAGAGGGAGGGAAGAATAAGACAAGGTTATGGAATATGTTTATAAGACCCAGGGAACTTGCAGCACCAACATCGAACTGAATGTAGAAGATGGAGTTGTGAAGGAAGTTGCTTTTTGGGGAGGATGTAATGGTAACCTTCAAGGTATTTCCCGCCTTGTGAGAGGAATGAAGGTAGAGGATGTGATCACAAAACTTGAAGGAGTGCGTTGTGGTGGCAGACCGACTTCATGTCCCGATCAATTATGTCGTGCATTGCATGAGATGGGATATTAATCGACTTCTTTTTATTTTTGTAAAATTTGATATTTTTCAAGACCTTCGGCAATTTATTTTGTCGAGGGTCTTTTTTTTTGCGGGAATCCATAGGGGAGTATCTGGGTGTTGTTTACCATTACTTGTCGGTATTTTGAACTAAAATTGACCTTCACTCGTTATTTATAAGTATATTTGTAAGGTTAAAACTATTATGCAATGATGAAGAATATTTTTCAAGATTTAAGACGGAAAGATCATAAACGCTATTTAGGCGGACTGGATGTTTTTAAATATATTGGTCCGGGGCTACTGGTTACTGTAGGATTTATTGATCCGGGAAACTGGGCTTCTAATTTCGCCGCCGGTTCCGAATTCGGCTATTCCTTGCTTTGGGTGGTTACCTTGTCTACCATCATGCTCATTGTCCTTCCAGCACAACGTTGCTCACTTGGGAATCGTTACCGGACTTTGCCTTTCGGAGGCGGCCACTAAGTACACTCCTAAATGGGTGTCACGACCTATTCTTGGCACAGCAGTACTGGCGTCAATCTCTACTTCCCTGGCGGAAATTCTGGGAGGTGCCATCGCGTTGGAAATGTTATTGGATATTCCTATTATATGGGGAGCTGTATTGACTACGCTTTTTGTCTCCATCATGCTTTTCACTAATTCGTATAAGAAGATAGAACGTTCCATCATTGCGTTCGTTTCTGTTATCGGGCTTTCGTTTATCTACGAACTGTTTCTGGTGGAAATAGACTGGCCGGCTGCAACGGCGGGGTGGGTGACTCCTTCTTTCCCGAAGGGCAGTATGCTGATTATAATGAGTGTGCTGGGAGCGGTAGTGATGCCTCATAATCTGTTCCTTCATTCGGAGGTAATCCAGAGTCACGAGTACAATAAGAAGGATGATGCTTCTATTAAGAAGGTATTGAAATATGAGTTGTTTGACACTCTTTTCTCAATGATTGTCGGTTGGGCGATTAATAGTGCTATGATTCTGCTGGCTGCTGCCACCTTCTTTAAAAGTGGTATCCAGGTGGAAGAATTGCAACAGGCTAAATCATTGCTCGAACCTTTGCTGGGCAGTAATGCTGCAATCGTATTTGCACTGGCATTGCTGATGGCGGGTATTTCATCCACCATTACGAGCGGAATGGCGGCAGGTTCCATCTTTGCGGGTATTTTCGGTGAATCGTATCATATCAAAGACAGCCACTCGCAGGTAGGAGTCCTTTTATCTCTGGGAATTGCCTTATTGCTGATTTTCTTTATTGGAGATCCTTTCAAAGGATTGATTATTTCGCAGATGATACTTAGTATTCAATTACCTTTCACGGTATTTTTGCAGGTGGGACTGACGTCTTCCCCGAAAGGTGATGGGAGATTATGTCAACAGTCGTTGGAGCACGTTTGTGTTGTATTCGATTGCCATTATCGTTTCGGTACTGAATATTATGCTTTTGTTTTCATAAAATGAACATGAACTTATAAATATAGAATGATGAAAATTATTACTTATAACGTGAACGGACTACGTGCTGCCGTATCTAAAGGGTTACCGGAATGGCTGGCGCAGGAGAATCCTGATATTCTTTGTCTGCAAGAGACGAAACTGCAACCGGACCAATATCCGGGAGAAGTGTTTGAAGCATTGGGCTACAAGTCTTATTTGTATTCGGCGCAGAAGAAAGGATACAGTGGAGTGGCTATACTTACCAAGCGGGAACCGGACCATGTGGAATATGGGATGGGAATGGAAGCATACGATAATGAAGGACGTTTCATCCGTGCGGACTTCGGAGACTTGTCGGTAGTCAGCGTTTACCATCCTTCGGGAACGAGCGGCGGACGAACGCCAGGCCTTTTAAAATGGTGTGGTTGGAAGATTTCCAGAAAAGTATGTGATGGAGTTGCAGAAGTCCCGTCCCAATTTGATTCTTTGTGGCGATTATAATATCTGCCATGAGCCGATCGACATTCATGATCCTGTCCGGAATGCAACAAACAGTGGTTTCCTTCCTGAAGAACGGGAGTGGATGACACGTTTCCTGTCTGCGGGGTATGTTGATTCTTTCCGTACGCTTTGTCCCGAAAAACAGGAATATACCTGGTGGAGCTATCGTTTTAATTCGCGTGCCAAAAATAAGGGTTGGAGAATTGACTATTGCATGGTTAGTGAGCCGGTACGCCCGCTGTTGAAACGTGCGTATATCCTGAATGAGGCCGTACATTCCGATCATTGTCCGATGGCGTTGGAAATATTATAGGATAGTAATACTCAATTTACGGGTGTCTCCTCCGTCGCGAAATTCGCAGAGGTAGACACCTTGCCATGTTCCGAGGTTCAGACGGTGATTTTTGATGGGGATCGTGACCGAGCTTCCTATCAGGGAGGCTTTTATATGGGCGCTCATATCGTCCGGGCCTTCAAGGGTATGGATGAAGTAGGGAGGCACCGTCGGGAACGAGTTTATTAAAAAACGTCTGAAAGTCATGCCGTACGTCCGGGTCTGCATTTTCGTTGATGGTCAGTCCGGCAGAAGTGTGTTTGATAAAGACTACCAGCAGGCCGCTTTCGGGAAGTGCGGGTAGCTGTGAAATGATATCACGCGTGATTAAATGAAATCCACGCGAGTAATGAGGGAGTTGAATATCGAATGTTGTAGCCATTGTTTTATTCTTAGAATTTGGAGGGTGGATTCAGGTCCACATAGGGGTCGTTGATAGCTGACGCCATCATTGCATTGACGGCAATTCCTGCATCCTCTTTATAATTTCTTCTTTTGTTCCATTCACGTACATCTTTGAGAGTGACATCACGTTTCTTTCTGTTTTGGGGAAAACCACTTTTTCTTTTCCTGTCAGCATATTCATCCTTTCTGGCTGCGCTTATCATAGCTTGGATGGCAATGGCTGTCGATTCTTTATATGAAATAGTTTTGTTCATATTTTTCTTTTTTTTGATTTTAATCTTTACGCCCTATCTGATGCAAAGATACTTTTTTATACTTTTGCACAAAATAAAAATGCAAAATAGTTTATGGAAGATAGAATACAGAAAGCAGTGGAGCTTTTTAAGAGTGGATATAACTGCTCACAGTCGGTGGTAGCGGCCTTTGCGGATATGTATGGATTTACACAGGAACAGGCATTGCGTATGGGTGCTTCCTTTGGCGGGGGGATAGGACGAATGCGTGAAACGTGTGGAGCTGCCTGCGGCATGTTTTTGGTGGCGGGCCTGGAAACCGGCGCTACGGAAGCGACTGACCGGGAAGGAAAAGCTGCCAATTATGCGGTAGTGCAAGAACTGGCGGCTGAATTTAAGAAGCGTAACGGCTCGCTGATTTGTGGCGAATTGTTGGGATTAAAGAAAAAAGATCCCGTTTCAACGATTCCGGAAGAGCGTACTGCTCAATATTATAGCAAGCGTCCCTGTGCAAAAATGGTGGAAGAAGCGGCAAGAATTTGGTCTGAATATCTCGAAAAGCATCCTAAATGAAAGAAAAAATGCTTTTTTATTACAAAAACGATAAAAAAGTGCTCAATAAAGTGTTATATAACATAAAAATAACTATCTTTGCCTCCGAAATAAAATCTGAAAGTCTTTTTGCCGGGAAGATTTTAAGCATGTCTAACTAAAATTGCAAAGCAAATGTTGAAAGAAAAAGCTGGTGTAATTGCAGGTACTATCTGGAATGCACTGAACGAAACAGAAGGAATGACTGCCAAGCAGCTTAAAAAAGCAACTAAATTGGTTGACAAAGATCTGTTCCTCGGCCTTGGCTGGTTATTGAGAGAAGACAAAGTCTCTGTGGAAGAAGTTGAAGGTGAACTCTTCATCAAATTGATCTAAGCGAGTAACTCACTTAAGCAATAAAAAAATGCGTTGGTACATAATCATAATGTTACATCAACGCATTTTTTTTTATTCCGCCATTTACGTATCTTTGCACACCAAAAAGATAAAATAATAAGAATTCAGAATGAAGAATATCCGCAACTTTTGCATTATTGCACATATAGACCATGGGAAATCAACCTTGGCCGACCGTTTGTTGGAGTTTACAAACACCATCCAGGTAACCGAAGGGCAGATGCTTGACGATATGGACCTGGAAAAGGAGAGAGGTATTACTATCAAGAGCCATGCCATTCAGATGGAATATACCTATAAGGGAGAAAAATATGTACTGAATCTGATTGACACTCCGGGACACGTGGACTTTTCATACGAGGTATCCCGTTCCATAGCCGCCTGTGAAGGGGCGCTGCTCATTGTGGACGCTTCGCAGGGAGTGCAGGCGCAGACTATCTCGAATCTGTACATGGCGTTGGAGCATGACCTGGGAAATCATTCCCGTGCTGAACAAATGTGATATGGCGAGTGCCATGCCCGATGAGGTGGAAGATGAAATCATCGACCTGCTGGGCTGCAAACATGAGGATATTATCCGTGCCTCCGGCAAGACCGGAATGGGTGTGGAGGAGATATTGAAGGCGGTGGTGGAACGTATCCCGCACCCGACGGGGGACGAGGAGGCGCCGCTACAGGCTTTGATTTTCGACTCGGTATTCAATTCTTTCCGTGGAATCATCGCGTATTTTAAAATAGAGAACGGTGTGATCCGCAAAGGGGACAAGGTGAAATTCTTCAATACCGGCAAGGAGTATGATGCAGATGAGATCGGTGTGCTGAAAATGGATATGATTCCCCGTGCGGAACTGCGCACAGGAGATGTGGGGTATATCATTTCGGGCATCAAGACCTCGCGCGAGGTGAAGGTGGGGGATACCATCACTCACATCGCCCGTCCGTGTGAAAAGGCGATTGCCGGATTCGAGGAAGTGAAGCCGATGGTGTTTGCCGGGGTTTATCCTATCGAGGCGGAAGATTACGAGAACCTCCGCGCTTCGCTGGAGAAACTTCAGCTGAATGATGCCTCGCTGACTTTCCAGCCGGAGTCTTCACTGGCTCTGGGCTTCGGATTCCGTTGCGGTTTTCTGGGATTGCTTCACATGGAGATTGTTCAGGAACGTCTGGACCGCGAGTTTGATATGAATGTGATTACGACCGTGCCCAACGTGTCGTACATGGTGTATGACAAGCAGGGACATGCCAACGAGGTGCATAATCCCGGCGGTATGCCCGATCCGACGCTGATTGACCACATCGAGGAACCTTTCATTGATGCCACGATCATTACCGCCACCGATTACATCGGCCCTATCATGACACTGTGTCTGGGCAAGCGCGGCGAACTGGTGCGGCAGAATTATGTGTCGGGCAACCGGGTGGAGATTCACTACAAGATGCCGCTGGGTGAAATCGTGATTGACTTTTATGACAAGCTGAAGAGTATCTCGAAAGGATATGCTTCCTTTGACTACCATCAGTCGGGTTTCCGCCTTCCAAACTGGTGAAGCTGGATATCTTGTTGAACGGTGAGCCGGTGGATGCGCTTTCTACCCTGACACATGTGGACAATGCCTATAACCTGGGCAAGCGTATGTGTGAGAAACTGAAAGAGCTGATTCCGCGCCAGCAGTTTGATATTGCCATTCAGGCAGCTATCGGGGCGAAGATTATCTCAAGGGAAACCATCAAGGCGGTGCGCAAGGATGTGACCGCGAAGTGTTATGGCGGTGACGTGAGCCGTAAGCGTAAATTGTTGGAAAAACAAAAAAGAAGGTAAGAAACGAATGAAACAGATCGGTAATGTGGAAGTACCGCAAAAGGCGTTCCTGGCCGTTCTGAAGCTGGATTAAAAAAAACTGCCGCAAGCGATTTTTCAGAGAGATATTCTGAACAAATCGGCTTGCGGTTAGTTTTTAATACACCAGGTGATTGCCTTCTGTCTGCAGAGCTTTCCTTGGCAATTACTTTTTAGCAACAAACAACTATAAATATGAGAAAAGTTCTGTCTTTTTCGGGCTTCCTGATGTTGGGGCTCGTCATTTCACAATTCCTTCCGATGATGGCGGGAGAAGGATATGGAGCTGTTAAATCCATATCGAATGTACTACTCTATGTATGTCTTAGTTTTTATAATGATTAATGTAGGCCGTGAATTCGTCCTTGATAAAATGCGGTGGAAAAGTTACGCTCAAGATTATTTTATTGCAATGGCTACGGCTGCTTTACCGTGGTTTATGATTGCCATTTATTATGTGTTTATTTTGCTTCCGCCCGAGTTTTGGAATAGTTGGGAAGCGTGGAAGGAGAATTTATTGTTAAGCCGTTTTGCTGCACCTACATCAGCCGGTATTTTGTTTACGATGTTGGCGGCTATCGGTTTAAAGTCCAGCTGGATTTATAAGAAGATACAGGTGTTGGCTATTTTTGACGATTTGGATACGATTCTTTTGAATGATTCCTCTTCAGATTATGATGATCGGGCTACGCTGGCAGTTGATTATTGTGGTAGTGATTGTGTTCCTGTTATTATCGATCGGCTGGCAAAGGCTGAATAAGTACGATTGGCGTCAGGATTGGAAGGCTATCCTCTTTTATTCAGTGATCATATTTTTGGCTACTCAAATTCTTTATCTGGGGAGTAAAGAATTGTATGGGGACGAGGGAAGTATTCATATTGAAGTCCTGTTGCCGGCATTTGTTCTGGGTATGATTATGAAACATAAGGAACATGACACACCTGTGGAACGAAAGGTGGCTACCGGGATTTCATTTTTCTTCATGTTTCTGGTGGGGAATGAGTATGCCGCATTTTATCGGAGTGAACTTTGCGGAGACTCATGCAGGTTCTTATTCTGTAACGGGATCACAGGAGATGATGTCGTGGGGAATGATTATGTTTCATGTGGTGATTGTCTCTTTATTGTCGAATATAGGAAAGCTTTGTCCGATGTTCTTTTTCTATCGTGATCGGAAATTAAGTGAGCGACTGGCTCTTTCTATCGGTATGTTTACCCGTGGTGAGAGCTGGAATATTTTCATAAATGTTAGGTATAATTTGGTGGGCCGGCATTGGTAATTCTGTTCTTACCTTGGTACTGAATCTGATTTTGACAGGAATTTTTGTACTTTTGGGTCAAAAAATCTTGCTTTAAGGAGGAGTTAGTACTAATTAGAAAATTCTGTATATTGCAAAACTAATATTATAAAAACATTTCGTTATGACTATTTTGCGGACTATGCGTGGAACTTCTCGTCTATGAATATCACGGCGAGTGCCTTATTCCTGGCTATCTCGCAGCCATTATTGCGAACTCTTCTGTGGCTCCGGTATATCAGGAATTTTGTCGCATGAACTTCATTTCACAGGAAATTTTAATTTGCTTTCGCATGGTGGTGGGAAAATTGCGAATGATTGAGTTTATCAATGATGGTTTGATGACGATTTCTTTATTGTCAATCTGAACCGTCCAGCAGTTGCGTTGCCTTTCATTTGCTGTTGTTGCCTTGTGATGATTATTCGCTATTTGTGTTCCGGGTAGTGAAGGCGGACATGGGCTGCCATTCCTATGGCTTTACGGATATTTTCATTTGAAGCTTATTAGGCAGCCGTGTGCCGTTGAGTTTGAAGATTTTTTCTTTGACTGCTTTTACGGTAGTCGATGATATTGGGATTTTTGATCAGCCTTTTTATAGTTCACATGTTGTTATGGCTATTTTTTGGTAGCTATATACTCTTTATATTTTACTTTTCTTATTTTTTAGGAAAGTATGGAACGACAAATAAGGTATTTTTCTGGTGATTGGGTGATTATCTCAGTATTTTTTTTCAACCATTATTCATAGCACTATTTCGGGGAGTTCTTTTAGCTTTTTGTTATTCCCGCTAAACCCTCGCTCCTGAATGTAGCACATCGAAAAATTTGTCATATACCATTGCCGATTTTCCGGCAATGCAATCTGAAAGCATTGTGCTGACTAA
>VOFK01001859.1_pt1 | contig 37558 bp, 41 predicted proteins | sample 5384121 | NCBI WGS metagenome assembly VOFK01 (sample SAMN12384730, study PRJNA508395) | human gut metagenome | isolation source: healthy gut J | host: Homo sapiens | reverse complement strand
GGTTTTGTTTGATATGGAAGCAAGTTCCCTTCACTTCAATAAAAAGCCTTGTCGATATATACTTGGAAAGTACTTCCTTCATGCTTATAAACTTCAAATAATGAATTACCACTCAACCAGACTTTTCTTTCTTTGTTAAAAGATTTTGTATATTGAATAGAACTTCCGGGCTCCATCCATACTTTGCTGCTATCCGGAAGAGTGTACATCTGGTTCTGCTGAGCTGTAATTTTAATAAGCTCATTAGCTATCTTGTCGCCTTTAAACGTTAACCAGAATCCGCCTATTGTCAATAAAAGTGCAATTGAGGCAGCGGCAAAATACCACCTTGGTTCTACAAGAACTCTGTTATTTTTCCTGTATTCACATTTAGTTTTTACCTTTTTCCATATTTGTTCTTTTATTGCCATATCAGCAGCTCTGTTTCCAGATTCATTCCATTGTTTTTTTATTTCTATATCTACCGATTCCAAGTCAGCAAAGGCTTTCCGTTGCTTTTTGGAGAGTCTACCTGACAGCAGACTTTTGATTAATCTTTTCCTTTCGACCTTATCCATTCTATTCTACCTTGTTGGTTTTAAACTCTATTGTTGCTCATATACTATAAATACACACCAGCTCTTTCTAACCCCACATCGACTTTGTAAAAAAGTGAAAGTTTTTTTGAACGTAAACTGTAATTGTCTGATAATTAGCAATGTAGTTAATTGATTAATGCGAAAAAAAAATAAAAAAGATGTGAGATGTATTACTAAGTTCTTGTAGAACTAAGGCCATATTTGGCTGCCGCTTCAGTAGCTATCCTATTGTTGATAGGTGGACTTTGGATGATTTTAGGTGATAATAAAGCGGAAATGAATGAGTTGGTAAGGATTGAAGCCCAACAAAGTATGATGTATATTTTGCCGGATAGCACCAAGGTCTGGATGGAGCCCGGAAGTTCTATTCAATTTGCAAAATCTTTAATAAAGACAGAAAAGTCTGGTTGAGTGGTAATTCATTATTTGAAGTTTATAAGCACGAGGGGGAAGTACTTTTCAAGTACACATTAATAAAGCTTTTATAGAAGTGAAGGGAACTTGCTTTCTTGTCAAGCAAGATGATATAAAGCAGAATGAAATTACGCTGTTTCATGGTAAGATAGAATTTAATGTTGAATCTACCGGGAAGAAAATAGTCATGCAACCACTTCAGAAAGTGACTTATAATGTAGATAATGCACAAACACAAATAGAGAATATCTCAAATATCAGTTGGGAAAATGGAAGATATAACTTTGAAGATGTTCCGTTGACTCAACTGATTGAAACAGTCAATCAGATGTATAATACAAATATAGTCTTAAAGAGGAATTTAGGAAAAAAAGCATTGTTTAGTGGGAGTATCCGTTATGACGAAACTTTGGATGATGTACTTGATAAAATCTGTTTTAGTCTCAATTTGACCATAGAAACACACAATGAACAAATTATTATTCATTAATATCAATATAAATATTTTATTATAAACTTAATCGAATGTCTAATCTAATCAGTCGAAGCATGAGAAAACAAAGAATCTCTAGTTGCAGGCGATATTTGAAGTATATCGTCCTCACTTTGCTTTTTTATCCGTTATCTGTCCTTGGAGCTCAGGGACAAGTTTCAGTAAAAGGGCAGTCAATCACTATTAAACAGGCTATTCAGCTTATTGAAAAAAACAGTAGTTATACTTTTTTTCTACAATGCAGCAGACCTGAAAAACACAAAAACTAGAAATATTAATTGTTCGGGTACAATTAATGAAGTGCTTAACGAAGTATTCAAAGGGAGTGGAGTCAGTTATACTATTAAAGGTAACGAAGTTATTTTAAAAAGTTGAAGGCGAATCTACTCAACAAGCGGCCAAACACAAGATTATTGGTGTAGTGACCGAGTCGGCCACCGGAGATCCCATTCCTGGGGCATCTGTTATGATTAAAGGAACAAAAACCGGTACGACTACCGATGTAGATGGTAAGTTCGAGGTTATGGCGACTTCCAGTGATGTTCTGGTTATCTCTTTTATCGGATATTCTTCTAAGGAGATCAAAGTAGGAAACCAGAAAGTACTGAGTGTTACTTTATCTGACGATGCAGAACAGCTGGATGAAGTAGTCGTAACGGCCTTCGGAACAGGACAGAAGAAAGAAACAGTAACAGGTTCTATCCAGTCTGTACGTCCGGCAGATTTGAAAGTACCGACTGCTAATCTTTCTACGGCTTTTGCCGGTCGCCTTTCCGGTGTGATCTCTTATCAACGTAGTGGTGAGCCTGGAAATAACGGTGCGGATTTCTTTATCCGTGGTGTTGCTACCATGAACAGTGCTACTCCGCTTATTGTACTTGACGGAGTTGAAATCTCAAAAGCGGATTTGAATGCACTTGATCCGGAAGTCATTGAAAGTTTTTCTGTACTGAAAGATGCAACTGCTTCCGCCATGTACGGTACACGCGGTGCGAATGGTGTACTTATCATTAAAACCAAGTCGGGTTCCGACCTTGAAAAACCGATTATCGGTGTGCGTGTAGAGGCTTACGTCAATACCCCCATTAAGCGCCCGAAAACGGTGGACGGAGTGACGTTTATGAGAATGTATAATGAAGCCGTTACTAATCAAGGTACCGGAGATGCACTGTATTCAGATGATAAAATCTATGGTACGGCGAATAACTTGAATCCATACATTTACCCGAATGTGGATTGGTACGACGAAGTATTCAAGAACGCGACCTTCAATCAGAAAGCTAACTTCAATGTTCGCGGAGGTACTTCCAAGATTACTTACTTTATGAATGTGAATGTCAATCATGAAACAGGTATGCTGAAAGACCGTTCCAGCAACTTCTTCTCTTATAAGAATAATATCGACTATATGAAATATGCATTTCAGAATAATGTGGACTTCCATATGTCGAAGACTTCTACTTTGTCTTTACACTTGAATGTACAGTTGAACAATATGCATGGTCCGTTGACAACTTCAGAAGGAGCCGGTGTAGATAATATTTTTGGGGCTATCATGGGAACTAACCCGGTCGATTTTCCTGTAATGTATCCGCAAGAAGATGAGAAATGGTATCGTTGGGGTAGTATTGTGGCAGGTAACTATAATCCTGTAAACCCTGTTGCTGTGTCCAGTATGGGATATAAGGATACGTTCGAGAGTACGGTCGTTGCCAATCTGGACTTTGATCAGAAACTTGATTTTATTACCAAAGGATTGAGCTTCAAAGCATTGATTTCATTTAAGAACTGGAGTTATAATTCCAAATATCGTTTACAGGGTTATAATACTTACCAGCTGACTGACTATACCAAGAATGAAGATGGAACATATAATTATACAGTAAATTCAATAGGAGATGCAACCAATCATACGTTAGATTCTTTCTTTGGTACTGACGGTGACAGACGCTTTTACATTCAAGGTTACTTTAATTATGACCGTGCTTTTGGCGATCATCATGTAGGTGGTATGTTGTTGTATAACCAGGATGAATATAACTCAAATGTTAATTCCAGTTTATTGAACTCTTTGCCCAAACGTAGAATGGGTATTGCCGTTCGTGCTGCTTATGATTATGCCAATCGCTATTTATTTGAGTTCAATGCTGGTTATAATGGATCTGAGAATTTCGCAAAAGGACATCGTTTCGGATTCTTCCCCTCTGTGTCAGTGGGTTGGAATATCAGTCAGGAGAAATTCTGGGAACCAATTAGAAATATAGTATCTAATTTCAAAATTCGCGGTTCTTATGGTTTGGTGGGTAACGACCAAGTACCTTATACTCGTTTCTTGTATATGGGAATCACTACATTGAATGATTCGCCCAGCTATCAGACTGGTTATGGCAGCCATAAAGAGTCACATAATGGCCCTACATTCTCAAGATTTGAAAATGAAGATATGACATGGGAGGTAGGTCATAAGCTGAATGTGGGAGCAGACATTCAATTATTTAACTCTCTCAATTTGACAGTTGACGCATTCCGTGAGATCAGAAGTAATATCCTTACTACAAAAGGTTCTATTCCTAATTATCTGGGAGCAGCCAAGACAGTAATCTATGGAAACTTTGCCAAGGTAAAGAACTGGGGAGTTGATCTGGCGGTTGATTATGGTAAACAGATCAATAGGGATCTATCAATTCAGTTTAAAGGAACGTTTACGTTTGCCAGAAATCGTGTAATGGAAACTGATGAGGCCGCTGATATACGTCCGGCTCTGTCCGCAGTAGGAAAACCCTTGAATACACTATGGGGATATGTAGCTGACGGACTATATATTGACGAAGCTGGTATAGCGAATAATCCTACCTCTACATTAGGTAATAGAACAATAGCGGCAGGTGATGTGAAATATGTAGACCAACCGGATGTAAATGGTAATTATGATGGACAGATAGACTCCGATGACAGAGTCGCCATTGGTCATCCTACTATTCCTGAAATTATCTATGGTTTCGGTCCGTCTATTACTTGGAAGAAATGGGACTTCTCCGTATTCTTCCAGGGACAGGCTAACGTCTCATTGATGATGAGTGGTTTTGAGCCTTTTGGTACTCAAAGTAAAAACAATGTGTTGGAGTGGATTGCAGAGGATTATTGGAGCAAAGAAAATCAGAATCCGAATGCTAAATATCCTCGTTTGACTAAGTACAACAACAATAATAATATGCAATCTTCTACTTATTGGTTGAGAAACGCCGCTTTCCTGAAATTAAAGAATGCAGAAGTTGGTTATAACTTTAAATGGGGAAGAGTTTATATGAGTGGAACCAATCTGCTGACATTCTCTCCGTTTAAATTGTGGGATCCTGAAATGGGTGGAGGAAAAGGTATGGCTTATCCTACTCAGAGAACTTTCAACTTAGGTGTTCAAATTACATTCAAATAAACATATAATAACCAGTGATTATGAAAAAAATATATAGAATTTTATTCTTGCTAGTTGCATTAATTGGATATAGTTCTTGTAACTATCTGGACATTGTTCCGATGAAACAACTACTGACGAGGATACTTATGCTGATAAAGATGCAGTGAGAGATTATCTTTATTCTTGTTATGCCTATTTGCCGCAGTGTAACATATCGAGTGGTAGTTTGGACCAGATGACAGGTGATGAGGTGATTACTGCATTCGAGCATGAAACGTTTGCCGGTTTCCCTAAAGGAAACTATTCTGCGGCAACTCCTGTAATTTCTTATTGGGACACTTTCTTCCAGGGTATCCGCCAATGTTATATGTTGCTTGAAAGGATTGACAAGGTAGCTGATTTGAGAAACGATTTGAAAGTGGATTATAAGGCACAGACTAAATTTCTGATAGCTTATTATCATTATTTGATGGCCCGTTGTTATGGTCCTACTTTGCTGATAAAAGAAACACCTTCTATCACGACTCCGGTGGAAGAATATTTGGGAAGAACACCTTATGATGAATGTGTGGAATGGATATGTAATTTGTTTGACGAAGCTGCCAATGATTTGCCGGCTGTTCGTTCTACGGCTTCTGAGTTCGGACTTGCCACTAGTATCGCTGCTAAATCATTAAAGGCAAAGATGCGACTTTATGCAGGCTTCGCCGCTATTCAATGGTAATTCAAAATTTTATAGCAACTTTGTAGATAAGGATGGTGTGCAGTTGATGCCGCTTACTTATGACGCTAATAAGTGGGTACTTGCAAGAGATGCCTGTAAAGAGGCTATTGAACTTGCCGTGCTGAACGGACATGATTTATATAAAAAGAAAGATTACCGGCTGGATGAGTCAGAAGCTAATCCATACCCCGAAGAAGGAGCTGTCAGATGTTTGCGTACAGGTATGGTGGATTGGGAATCACGTAACGTAGAAGTTTTGTTTGCCGAAACTCGGAATGAAGGTAGCTATGGCGTACAAAATAAATCATTGCCGTTTGTGAAAGACGGTTGGGCATGGAATGGTGTTTGTCCTACTTGGGCTATGTTGAATCGCTTTTATACAAAGAATGGTTTGCCTTGGGATGAAGATCCGAATTTGCATCGAAAGTGAAAACCGAAGTGGTTAGTGTAGATGCTGCTCATGCTACTCAAGGCACAGGGTCAGAAAACAATTCTCTTTAATTTAGACCGTGAGCCTCGTTATTATGCTTGGATAGCTTTCTTTCAGGGTGGTTACTTTGAGGTATTGAACAATGCTACAAATCCGGCTTACAGCGATGGTTATGTAGATGGTGGACGCTTGGTATGTAGTTTCCTTTTGGGAGGTAATTGTAGTATTGGTACAGCTAACGTGCAGCGTGATGGTAACTATAGTCCTGGTGGATATTTGAATAAAAAAGGAGTGGATCCCAATACTACCGTGGGGACGAGCAGTACGACTTTTGAACCAATATCCTTGGCCGGTTATTAGATTAGCAGATTTATATTTGGCTTATGCAGAAGCTTTGCATTGAAATTGGAACATCAGATGATTTGACGAATGCTAAGACATATATCAATTATATCAGAGAACGTGCAGGAATTCCGACATTAGAAACTTCATGGAATGGAATAGCTACGCTGAACCAATCTAAACTTCGGGAAATTGTCCGTCAGGAAAGAATGATTGAATTGTATCTGGAGAATCAAAATTTCTGGGATATGCGTCGTTGGCTTCTGGCTGAGGAATATTTCGGAGTAAAAGCGAAAGGTATGAATATTAAAGCGTCAACAATTGATGATTTTGCCAAACTGACAGAAATCAGTTTTGAGCGTAAGTTTAAATCTCCTACTCAGTATTGGTTGCCAATTCCTTCTACTGATATAAACAGAGACCCACAATTGGTGAATAATCCGGGGTATTAATCAATAAAATGTCTATTAATATGAAAAAAATATTATCTTATATTATAATGGGAATCTTGGGAGTGACGGTTTTTACTTGCTTGCTCTGATGATGAATCTTATCCGACTCCGACAGCTTTTGGATGCGAGTACACTCTTATGAGGCGAAAGCAGGAGCCTGTAAAACTGAAATGGAAGATTCCGGAGAATGCTAATTATAAGTATATCAAAGTTACTTATACATTGCCGGAAAGTGGTAAGGAGTGTTTACGTCTGGCTAGTGTATATAGTGATACGATATTGGTGGATAATTTATTGAAAAGATATGGAGATATTGTGTTTACGTTACAGCCATGCAGTGCTGATGGTAATGGCGGAGAAATTTGTTCTATTACTGCACAGGCAGCGGCAGCAAATAAGCAGACTGTAACTATTTCTAAAGACTTTAAAATAACGGGAGAAGGGAGATGCATGGACCGATGCTCAGGAAACATCAGAAGGGCCGTTGAAGAATCTGTTTGACGGTAGTACTGCTTTCTGATAATTACTTCCATATGTCTTGGAGTGCTTCGACTCCTTTTCCGCATTATATCGTAGTAGATTTAAAAGAAGAAACAAACTTTTTTAGTTTCACTTATACTGCTAGGGATAACGCAAACTGTGATAATCCGAAAAGAAATGGATATTTTGGTAAGTAAGGAACTGGTGGGATCGAAGCCTGATTATGTAAATGAAACGGGAACGACTAAGTTGGCTTCTCTTTTCAGAACTTCCGGGAACTCGGAAAGCCTCATATATGTCGGACAGAATTTCTTCGGATGAAACATTTCGATATGTCTGGTTTAAAGTATTGTCTGCAACTTCCGGAAGTAACTGGATTGCTCTGTCGGAACTGGCATTGAAACAAGTGACAACGACAATCTATGATCCCGAAACCGGAGAGACAGTGGTAGTGGAGGATTAATGTCTCTTGAAATAAGTGACGTTCTCTGACAGAGAATTGATAGCGGAGATACAAATGATTGCTAGGATATATTTGTATCTCCGTTCTTTTTCCCCTTTTATAAATTAAATTGAAAACTATGAGAAGAATATATTTATTACTGCTTTTCTTGATTCCCTTGAGTCTGCTGGCGGCTTGTTCCAGCGACGATGAAATAGCAATTGCTACATTGGAAATCAGTAAAACAACAGTTGACTTCAAAAGTGAAGCAAGCGAACAAAGTCTGACGATTACTACAAATGCTGTTGCGTGGACTGCCCAATCGGATAAAAGTTGGTGCCGCCCTTCGATTGTAGGAAAACTGCTGAAAATATCCGTAGATCAAAGTGACGAAAGATTGGTACGTGAAGCTACCGTATCGGTTACGGCAGATGGGTTATCGAAAACGATCAGAGTCCGTCAGCTAGGTTATGAAGCGGCTATCTTGATTGATCAGCAAGCGTTTGAAGTACCGGCGGTAGGTGCGCAAATCAAATTTGCCGTGACTACCAATGTTGAGGTAGAACCGGTTCTGTCCGACTGGATTGTCGAAGCTCCTAAAACTCGTTCTGCCGAAATGGTGACAACGGACTACTGCTACTCGGTACGTGCCAGTATATTGGACAACAAAAGACAAGGTACTATCGTATTTACAGAGAAACTGCCGGAAGATGCAACGGAAAACGATGTACCGGTTTCTGCCACCGTGTCTGTCACCCAACATGGACTCAATGAATATAATGCCGACACGGGGGAAGATATCAAAGGCGATATTAAATTGAAAGTAAAGGATGGGACCGCTTCTTCTTTCCAAGGTGGTGGAGAGATTGAAAAATCATTTGACGGAGACTACTCTACCATTTATCATTCCAGTTGGAATAACTCCGGCAGCAATTACTTCCCCATTACACTGACTTATAATTTGGAAGAAGTGTCCGATGTCGATTATCTGGTTTATTATCCTCGCACGGATGGTGCCAACGGAAAGTTTAAGGAAGTGGAAATTCAATATTCCGAAGATGGGAGTGCTTTCACTCCTTTGGCTGATAAAGATTTCTTAGGTTCCGCTTCTGCTACTAAAGTATTATTCGATGCTCCCGTTCGTGCTAAATCCTTCCGCTTTATCGTAAAAACTGGTGCAGGAGATGGACAAGGGTTTGCTTCTTGTGCTGAAATGGAATTTTATGCAAAGAATCCCGAAGCCTTTGATTATTCAACTCTTTTTGCAGACGAGACGTGTAGTGAGCTAAAAGCGGGAATTACTGAGGCTGACATTGAGAAGTGCGAGTTCCCTGTTCTTTAAGAATCTGGCTTATTACATGATTAAAGGTAAATATGAGCCGGAGTTCCGTGTGGGTGAATTTAAAGCATACCCGAATCCTGATATTCAATCGGGGACTCATAAAACGAATCCGTATAGTCTTTTAGACAATCCGACCGGTATTTCGGTGAAGGCCAATGAAAACCTGATTGTACTTGTGGGCGATACGCACGGTTATGACATCAGTTTGAAGGTACAGAATCTGGATGCTCCGGAAAGTGACGGCTTCGGAGGAGTGACCTATCCGTTGAGTCGAGGAACGAACAAGTTGACAATCAGTGAGAAAGGATTGGTTTACGTGATGTACCATACCCGGACGTTGGATGATGCGGCTGCGTTGCCGGTGAAGATTCATTTTGCATCGGGAACAGTAAACGGTTATTTTGACTCGCAGAAACATGAGGGACGCTGGAATGAACTGTTGGGAAAAGCTACGGATAAGTATTTTTGACGTAGTAGGGAAGTATGTACACATGACTTTCGAAACGAATGACTATCGTAAATATGCTGCTAATAACGGAAAACGAACTGATTGATTTGTATGACCAGATTGCGTTGAACGAAATGCAGTTGTTGGGACTGGAGAAATATGACAAGATGTTCAGAAACCGTATGTACTTGAATGTCATGTATCAATCATATGTATGCCACTTCCTATCATACCGCTTATAATCAAACGACGATGAGTGATATCTGTAATCCTTCCAAACTTAAGACAAGCGCTTGCTGGGGACCGGCACACGAAATAGGTCACTGTAACCAGACTCGTTTGGGAGTGATGTGGATCGGAATGACGGAAGTGACAAATAACATTATGTCCGAGTATATCCAGACAACAATTTTTGGTCAGGGCTCGCGTATACAAACTGAAGACATGGGGGATGTTTACCGTAATCGATACTCAAAAGCCTGGAATGGAATAATCGTTGCGGGTAGTTCTCATGCTGATTTTTCAAATATAGGTGACGATGCGAATGATGTCTTCTGCAAACTGGTTCCTTTCTGGCAACTGGAACTTTACTTCGGAAAAGTGCTGGGACGGACTCCTTTGCAACAGTCGGACAAAGGCGGATTCTATCCGGATGTTTATGAGTATGCCCGTAATAAAGATTATACAGGCATGACGGACGGAGACATACAATTGGATTTTGTCTATAATTGCTGCCTGTCGGCAAAGATGAATCTGCTTGATTTCTTTGAAAAGTGGGGATTCCTTACTCCTATCGATAAAAAAATTGAGGACTATGACACCAGGACTCTTACCGTAACGCCGGATATGGTAGATGCGTTAAGGCATAAAGTAAATGGCTTGGGATATTCCAAACCCGATGTAGCCTTGGAGTACATATCGGACAATTCGTTTGAACTATATAAAAGTAGGGCATCGGTAGTGGCAGGTTCGCACGCAACACACACTGCCAAAAAGCTTTCACAGAAGGGAAGACGGAGGCTATTGGTGAAGCGATAACTATCCAGGATGGAAAAAAATGTAGTGGCTTATGAAGTAAAGGATGCAGATGGAAAGTTGATTTTTGTTTGCAGTGGTGAAACCACTCCATCTTCTACACATACGTTTATTTTGCCTCTCAGCTGGAAAGAAGGGTTTAAATTGTATGCTGTGTCGGCAACAGGAGATCGTACGGAAGTGACGATGAATTAAAAAAGTTTTCAATAGTGCAGGGTGCGGGATGATGAAAGAATATTCTGGTTAACAGATTCTTCCGTTATTCCGCACTCTTTTCTTTCGGAAGTAAAATCTTTAGATATTTGAATAAAAAGACCTGTTTTTGCATGATTTTTTCAAATAATATAGAAGTTTATCTATTTTTCCTTTTTATATTTGTATAGTTTTTGTACAATATGGATGAAACAGAGATATTAACCGAGGTAAAGGCTGGAAATACAATTGCATTTGAGCGTCTATATGACTGTTATTGGCTGAAAGTCTATAACTTTGCGCAGCTTTATATAACTTCGTCTTTCGAGGTTTCTGAAGTGGTACAAGATGTTTTTGTTAAAGTTTGGGAATCAAGGGAAATGTTTGATGAAACCAAGAACTTTGACGGTTTCCTCTTTATTATTACCCGTAACATTATCTTTAATTATTCGCGCCGGCATTTTTATGAGTTGAATTTTAAAATGACAGCCCTGCGAGGTCTTGAAAATTCATACGATATAGAAGATGAGTTGGATGCGGCCGATTTAAAAAGCTATATTGATAAGTTGATTGAACAGCTTCCTCCTCAACGGCGGCGGATCTTCAAAATGAGCCGGGAACAACATTTGACTAATAAAGAAATAGCGGAACGATGTGCAGTTTCCGAGAAAGCGATAGAGCGACAGATAACTATGGCGTTGAAATTCCTTAGAGATAATCTTCCGATGTTTATAGTATTTATGGGGTAGATGAAGTGTTACACGATTATGTTCTTGAGGTCCATCGGTAGTCTCAACTTCTAATTTTTAGATGACTCCAGAAAAAAGTTTTTATCAATTTTACCTTCATACTCTCATTAATAGTCTACATCCCTTTATTCATCAGGGTTGCAGCTATGAGAGTTGCTGCAAAGGAACAGCCTGAGAGTAAAAAGTTACCCTCATAAATCTCTTTATATACAGCTTATCCGGCAACATAATACAGCCGGTAAACACTGATATATCTTATGAAACGCTATAAGGTCTATCATAATAACGATATAGATTACTTATGTTTGTCTTCTTTGTCCTTCAACAGCTAACCAATGTTAGCCTCTCCGTTTACCGGGATTAGCTGATAAGCTAACGAAGGTTGACAAACAAGCTAATGAAGGTAAACCTCTCTGCTTCCTTATTGCTTCATGTTTTAATCCCGTATGCTTTTAGTAACAAATGTATAGGGAATTCTCCAGAGAATACGGTCTGAAGGTAACTGTTTACCCTCAGGCTACTTCTTGTAGTTACCCTCATAGCTACATTCCTGATGAATAAAGGAATGTAGACTATTAGTGAGGGCATGAGAGTTAAATCGATAAAAACTGGTTCTTCTTCAAATTTGGTGGTAAACTTAATTAGGGAAATAATAATTTGATAGTCGATAGTATTCTCCATTCTCCTCCTTCGGGAAGGAGGAGTCCCCGTAGGGGGAGGTGGTAGGTGAATGCGTAAGTCAGTTATTATCAGCATTGTGTATCCACCTACCACCCCGGCTTTCAGCCACCCCTCCTTCCCGAAGGAGGGAAATGGAGATACCACTGACTGGGTAAATTACCACCAAATTTGAAGAAGAACCTAAAAACTTTTTTTGTAGCAGAACTTATTATTTCAATTTTCGGAAAAAAGGATTCTTGCTAATCTTTATATCCGACGATTTCATCCTGTCGAATTTAACGGTTCTCCCTAGCACATCCCCTTCGATCTTATTATTAGAGATGACTACCGATTTGCAGGCTTCCAGCGTGATACCTTCCTTGCGGTAATGATAAGGTTGGTAAGTCGTGTCACGTATCAGCGTGTTGTCGGAGAAAGTCAGTCCGTCTACCGAGCGGGCAAAGAGGATCGGGTAGTCGAAAAGATGAAAGGTGTTATCCACAATACGGATATTGCGGTGGTAGGAATATTTCTGTTCCGGTGTCGGTATTTCCGGGTCGATACTAATCACAGCCTCGCAGAATTGGTAAATTGAAGAGTTGCAAGGATAACGAAAATCATTATTACGGATAAGTACATCTTTTACGGCCCCTGATTCATACCAGGCATTGGCGTCTCCGGCAATTAAAATAGCGGAACCGCTTGATTCGAATATGTTATTCTCGATAACGACCTTTCCCGGAGTTGATACTAGTAAGCCGCGTGCACGGCAACTTCCGAAATGACAGTTGCGTATTTCCGCATCCGGTGTGCAAGTCAGGTTTTCTATCACGTATCCGGCCTCTACTCCGGCAGGGAGCGGGGCGGATAGCTCAATGATAAATTCGGCCTTGTTGAGCGCTTCAAACTTATTCATTTTTCCGGTTGCTACGGTGCGCATTGTATTGTGTTCAATGAATCCGATCATTTCGTCCGGGCGTCCCCATTCCATACCTTCGCTCATGTCCTGCATGAATTTACATTTGATACGGGTGGGGGAGAGAACTTCCATGATGCGTGAGCAAGTTCCGTGGATATTGATCGGGTCATCCATTAATCCGGCCCAGCTGCAATTTTCTATTTTGAGCAGCCCGCTGCATCCCATAAAATGGAAGCCGTCGTCGTGTCCGCTTAATACACGTCCTTTTTGCGGCATTGGGGATGATGTGGACATCGTTGAATGCGATATTTTTGCTGTATTGTGATAGGATTCCTAATCCGCAGGTATGGAATAACTTCAGATTCTCCAGTTTGGTGTCCGTGCTGTGGTAGATGAAGATACCGGCATGGTCACGGGTACTATGTCTCAACACGAGGATAGTGCCCGGTGCGGGGAAACGTTTGTTGGCTTCCCTTTTCGGATCGGCGAGGCGTACCAGTCCGGGTTTTATCTCTGTCGCATCATAAGGGCGCCATCCCAGGTTGTCGCCGGTATTGGGCAGGACGAAGTGGGTTTCAGGGTCAAACTGCATGATAGACCACAGCCCGCTTTTCCAACCTTCGCCGACAAAGGTGAGCCGTTTGTTTTCTATGATGTAAGGATATTGGCGAGTGTCGATTTCCACTTCTATATGGTCGGGGGTGGATTGAGTGACGGTGCCTTGGGCGGTTAGAGGGATTTCCCAGTCAACGGAGAAGTTTTTTCAGGGTGATGTTTTGGCAGCGGTCCAGGGTGAAGGGGTTGCATACGGCCGTGCATGATAAACTCCGAGCCGTTGCCGTCAATAGTCAGGTTGTTGACTTGATCCAGCAGTACGGCAAGGATTTTAGGATTGACATCGTAAGTATTCGTTTCGTGATAATCTCTTTCAATGGCGTGCTGTGCCCAAAAGTCATATCTCCCCTTGGGAAAGACAAGCGTGGAGCCGGGATGTTGTTTGCAGGCATTGATTGCTTTTTGTACAAACGGTACGGCATTGATGCGGCTGTCGGGCTTTTAAACCGAAATCAGAAACCGAGATAATTTTATTTTGCAGAAATGTTGGTAGAACAAAACCAATAATGCAAATGATAAGAGTGATTTCAATGGCAAGAGGTTTTTCATGCGTTTTGTAGTTTATTAGATGTTTATTTCTTACATAAATACTACTAATTAACCAGTATCCCTATCTATTCTCTGAAAAAAAAAGATTTTTTAGTATTTGCGTTCTTTTTGGCGGATTATTATACGGATGAGTGAGAATATGCCTTAGAATATACTGGAGAGCTTACCATAGTTCTATATGAACTAAAGTATCGGATTTGCCTTCACATCTACGCTGGACATTCCTCCATATCCTTTTTTTTACTTCCGACTTTATCGGGTCATCTTCAAACTGTTTCCATTGCTTTTTCATCTCGTTTTCTACCGAATTTCTTTTCAGTAGATTCTGTTTTTCTTCCGGCAATAACTGTTCAACCAGAAGTCTTCTTATTAATGTTTTTCTTTTTATCTGTATTTGTTTCCATTTCAATTCTGTTCTTCGATAATTGGTGTTACATATATAAATACACCGCAGCCCGGCTTATCCCTACAAGAAAAAACGATTTTATTTGAAAAAAGATAAGATTTTCCTGTTTTTCCCTTTCTTCTCCTTCTTTTATCTCCGATTTGCTTTAGTTCATATAGAACTATGGCACTCACTGGCTGCTGCTGTCGTAATCCTCTTAGTAATAGGCGGTTTACTGTTTTTATCCGGAAACGATGATATGGGAGTAGAAAAAACGATTAAAATAATCGCAGAAAAGAATCAATTATATGTGTTGCCTGATAGCACAAAAGTGTGGATGCAGCCGGGTAGTTCGATTCGGTATGCAAAAACATTCGCCCGGGACAGGAAAGTGTGGCTGGAAGGAAATTCCTTATTTGAAGTACGCAAACATCAGGGAAATACGTTTCAGGTATATATAAATGATGCATTTATTGAGGTGAAGGGAACTTGTTTTTTGGTAAAGCAAGAGGACGCACACCGTAGCGAGATAACTCTGTTTGAAGGTAAGATTGAATTTAATGTTCCGTCTACCCGGCAAAAAACGGTGATGCGTCCCTTGCAGAAACTCATTTACAACTCGGTTGATTCACAAACGCAAATTGACAATATCGCTAATATCAGTTGGGAAAACGGGAGATATAATTTCAAGGATGTCCCGTTGGCTCAATTGATTCAGATCGTAAGCCAGATGTACCATACTGATATTCTCTTGCAGGGAGTACGTAAGGATGAATCCTCATTCAGCGGCAGCATTCATTATAATGAGCCTCTGGACAAGGTACTGAATAAGATTTGTTTCAGCCTGAATCTAAATATCCGGCAGACGGATGACCGGATCGTTTTATACTAGTCCATTTTTATTAACCATATGTCTAATCAAATTAATTAAAGCATGAGAAAATCACTCAGTTTTCACAGTAGCGTGCGATATTTCAAGTATATCGTGCTGGTTTTGCTTTTTTATCCGTTGACGGTCCTTGGAGCTCAGGGGCATATCACGGTGAAAGGGCAGTCTATTACAATCAAAGAAGCTATTATGCTCATTGAAAAAAACAGTAATTATGTCTTCTTTTACAATGCGGCGGATTTGAAAAACATTCGATTGAAAAATATCAATTGTTCGGGTCCGATTGATAAGGTATTGAACGAAGTATTTGCTAATACGGGAATCACTTATCTGATTCAAGGCAATGATGTTGTTCTGAAAGTGAGTAAAACGGAATCGGCCCAACAAGCTAAGAAAACGGAAATTGTGGGTGTCGTGACGGATGCACGCACGGGCGAGGCTGTCATTGGGGCGAGTGTCGCTATTGTAGGTACCACAACGGGAGTTATCACTGACATCGACGGTAAGTTTGTGATTCAGGCAGGTCCGCAGGATGTTCTGAAAATTTCGTATGTGGGATACACAGCTAAAGGAAGTGAAAGTAGGCAACCGTAAAAAGTACTTGCTATTGATTTGTCGGAAGATGCACACGCGCTTGAAGAGGTTGTGGTGACAGCTTACGGAACAGGACAGAAGAAGGCGAGTATGGTAGGCTCGGTGCAGGCTATCCGCCCGGCGGAATTGAAAGTCCCTTCAACGAATCTTTCCAATTCATTTGCCGGACGTTTATCCGGTGTGGTTGCTGTTCAGCGTACAGGTCGTCCCGGTGCAGACGGGTCGGATTTCTGGATTCGAGGAATCTCAACCTTGAGTGAGGCTACGTCTCCTCTGATTATCATCGACGGTGTACAGGTATCTTCGGCTGATTTGAATGCTTTGGATCCCGAGGTTATTGACGGATTCTCTATTTTGAAGGATGCTACCGCTACGGCAATGTACGGAACCCGTGGTGCAAACGGTGTTATGATTGTTACTACGAAGTCCGGACAAAACCTGGATAAACCGATTATAAATTTCCGCGTAGAGGGACAAATCAGCCAACCGACCAAGACGCCTAAGTTCGTGGACGGAGCTACGTATATGGAACTGTTCAACGAGGCTGTAAAGAACGACGGCAGTCCGGACGTTTTGTATAGTCAGGACAAGATTAACGGTACACGTATGAAACTCAATCCGTATGTTTTCCCCGATGTGAATTGGTATGATGAGATGTTTAACGATGTAGCTTTCAATGAGAAAGTTAACTTTAACATCCGTGGCGGTGGAAAGAAGATTGATTATTTCTCAAGTATTTCGGTCAACCACGAATCGGGTATGTTGAAGAACCGTTCTAAGGACTTTTTCTCTTATAACAATAATATTGATGTGATGCGCTATGCCTTCCAGAATAATATCAACGCATATCTCAGCAAGTCATCAAAGTTATCCGTAAGATTGAACGTCCAACTTCGTGATTTGCGTGAGCTAACCGCGGAATTGATGATATTTTTTGCAGATGCAATGAATTCAAGCCCGGTTGAAGCACCTGTTTTTCTATGAACCGGACGGAACAACCAATCACGTGAAATGGGGTACTACAGACCGTTTGATTACGGCTTATCAGGGTAACCCGGTTGCTCAGTTGACTACGGGATATAATGATACGTTTGAAAGTACGGTTATCGCCGCTCTTGAATTTGAACAGAAATTGGATTTCCTGACTAAAGGGCTTCGTTTCAAAGCGTTGGGTACGTTCAAAAACTGGTCGAAGTCTATTAATAAATATAGCGCCGGCTGGAATAAATATCTGTTGGGATCGTATGAACAGAATGAAGATGGTTCATATAGCTATACTACAAACAGAGTCGGTAATGAAGTGTCGACTGACTTGAATAGTACTAACGAGACGGCAGGAGACCGCCGGATTTATCTGGAAGCAATGGTAGATTATAACCGCACGTTCGGAAGACATGATGTAAATGCCATGTTGCTTTATAATCAGGATGAACTCGTGAATAATGTACCAGGTAACAATCTTATCAATTCTCTGCCTAAACGTAAACAAGGTCTTGCAGGCCGCCTTTCGTATGCATACGATGGAAAATATATGGCGGAAGTCAATATGGGATATAACGGTTCGGAGAATTTCGCGAAAGGACATCGCTGGGGATTTTTCCCTTCCATAGCACTGGGATATAATATCAGTGAAGAAAGTTTCTTTGAACCTTTGCGTAAAGTCATCACCAGCATGAAGTTTGCGTGGTTCATGGGGATTGGTCGGTAATGACCAGATCGGTGGCGAAAGATTTATTTATATGCCTACAATTAACTTGTCCGGCAAGGGATTTACTACCGGTATCGACCAAAATTATGGATTGAGCGGGACCTGTTTACACCCGCTATGAAAAAACAATAGCATCACTTGGGAGGTAGGAGAAAAGATCAATCTGGGTATTGACTTGCAATTATTGAACAGCCTGAACATTGTTGTTGACATTTTCCGTGAGACCCGTAGAGATATATTCCAGAAAAAAGGAACTATTCCTACATTATTTGGGAACCGGAAATACTGATGTGTTCGGTAATCTTGCCGAGATGAAAAACCAGGGACTCGACCTTTCGATTGATTACAACAAGGCGTTCAGCAAGGATTTCTATATGAACTTTAAAGGAACGTTTACTTATGCGCACAATGAGATTACTAAATATGACGAAAGGCTCCTAAATATGCTTTTCAGTCAAAAAGTGGGTCAGAGTGCTAATGTGAGCCAGGGATATTTGTCAAATGGATTGTTCTTGGATGAGGCTGAAATAGACCGTTACAATCAACAAATGGGATCTACATTAGGAGCCGGTGATATTAAATATCTCAATGTCTCAAATATGCATGGTTATGGAGATGATATCGTGGATGTGGACGACTGGACGTGGATTGGAAATCCGACTGTTCCTGAAATCGTATATGGTTTCGGACCTTCGTTCAAATATAAGAACTGGGACTTCTCTTTCTTCTTCCAGGGAGTAGCGAAAACTTCTTTGTTTATGAGTGGATTCCATCCTTTCGGAGACAATTCACTGCGTAATGTGTTGCAGTTTGTGGCAAACGACAGATGGTCACCGACTAATCATAATGTGGATGCAAAATATCCGCGTTTGACCCGTAAGACAAGTTTGAATAATACGAATCCCGGTAACTCCGGCCGTACTTCCGATTACTGGATGCGTGACGGTTCGTTCTTGAAACTGAAAAATATGGAGCTCGGGTATACATTTAAGAGAATGCGTTTCTATATCAGCGGTTCTAACCTGTTGACATTCTCCAAGTTTGATTTATGGGATCCGGAACAAGGCGGTGGTAGTGGTTTGAAATACCCGACACAACGCGTCTTTAATGTTGGTTTCCAAATGACTTTCAATAATTAAATTTACATAGTATGAAAAAATAATAAAATATCTGTTTTTAGCATTGTTTGCAGGATTTACAATGGTTTCCTGTGATTTCTTGGATGTGGTACCGGCGGAGAAAGCAAGCGATAAGGATGCCTTCTCCCAGTCCTAAAAGCAGCAGAAAGATTCCTGTATTCATGTTATGGATATATACCGCAGATTAATATGGTACAGACCTGTCTGGACTTCAGTGGAGATGAAATAATAAGCCCTTTTACTCAAGAGTCTTACGTAAAGTTTGCTGAAGGTGTGTATACCTCGGGAAACTTAATCATCAGTTACTGGAACGATTTGTTCCTGGGTATTCGCCAGTGTTATCTGTTAAAGAAGAATATTACGTCTGTCCCCCGCATCGACCAGGCAACCATAGACAGCTATGTGGCTCAGGCTGATTTCCTGATTGCTTATTTTCACATGTTGTTGATTAAATGCTATGGTCCTGTCGTTTTGGTGAAAGAATTGCCGGTTTTGGATACTCCCAAAGATAATTTATTGGGACGTACCTCTTATGATGAGTGTGTACAGTGGACTTGTGATATGTTTGATGATGCTGCCGGAAGGTTGCCTGCAACCCGGACCGGTTCGAATATGGACTTGCAACCAGGTGTGGCTGCAAAGCTCTTAAAGCCAGATTATTGCTTTATGCAGCTTTCTCCTTTGTTTAATGGTAATACAGAATACTATAGTGACTTCGTTAATACGGATGGTAGTTCGTTGATGCCTCTTTCTTATGATGAAAATAAGTGGAAAAAGGCTGCTGATGCCGCACTTGAGGCTATTAATCTGGCTGAGTCCAACGGATATAGTTTATATGAGATGAGAGAAGGGGGACTTGAGCGGTTATCCCGAACCTCAAGATTTAACACAGCGTACGTTGCGTTTTTTTACATTTATGGATAAAGACAATTCCAAAGAAGTATTGTTTGCAGAGACCCGTAAAGCAGGTGCGTATGGTTTGCAGCCTAAATCCTTGCCTTATTTAAGTGACGGTTCGTGGAATGGAGTTGCACCGACTTTGACTATGGTGGAACGTTTTTATACGAAAAACGGACTCCCGATTGACGAAGATCCTGAGTTTGATTATCAAAATCGGTTCTCGGTAGTTCCGTTCCCCCGATGGTGCTACTTATGGGGGAAGGACAAACTATAAAACTGAATGTTGACCGTGAACCTCGTTTTTATGCATGGATTGCATTTCAGAATGGCTATTATGAATGCCAGACAGAATCTAAAGAGAACGCTTATGTAGCGAAAGCCGAGCGGGCAGAAGGTAAGAAATGGCTGACAGATTTTACAGAACAAGGTAATTGTGGCAAGCAAGGTAGAAACAATAACTACTCAAAAACCGGATACCTGAATAAAAAAGGTGTTCATCCGGGAGTGGCTGCTTCCAAGTCGCAAAAAGAACCTTCTAAAGATTACCCATGGCCGGTTATTCGTCTGGCGGAATTGTATTTGAGTTATGCGGAGGCATGTATCGCTTATAATAAAGATGGGTATCTTGAAAAAGGTATGGTAAAACTGGATAGAATACGTGAACGTGCCGGACTTCTTTCTGTCAAGGATTCTTGGAAGAATGCAAAAAATCCGATTGTCAGTTATGAGGGAAATGGTGGCCTGAACGGTAAACTGACAGAGATTGTGAGACAGGAAAGAATGATCGAACTTTATCTGGAACAGCAGAACTTCTGGGACATTCGTCGTTGGAAACTGGGAGATAAATACTTTAATGTACCGGTGAAGGGTATGAATATTGATGCTACTGATATTAATGGGTTTGCCACTGTGAAAACTCTTCCTGATGTGCGCAATTTTGATACTCCGCGGCAGTATTTGTTACCTATTCCGGCAGCAGAAGTGAGCAAGAATCCTAATATGGTACAGAATCCTAATTATTAATTAAATTTTAGCATGACTATTATGAAGAAAAACATATTTCTATTGGCTGTCACTCTACTTTTGATAGGATTCGCTAGTTGTAGTGACGAAGATACAAAGCCTATTATCCCTTCTGATGTGATCGACTTGAGCGCTGACACTCAAGACAAGCCCGGTTACATTGTGCTTCGTTGGGCAACACCTGATGATAATACAATCAGATATATAAAAGTATCTTATTATGATTATTTGCTGGAACAGGATGTGGTAAGATTGGCCAGTGTTTATGCGGATAGTGTGTTGATTCCGGATACACGTAAAAAGTTTGGAGAATATGAATTTAAAGTCCAGTCTTATAGCGAAACCGGTGATGCGGGAAATGTTCAGACAATCAAGGCTGTTTCGGAACCGGCTCCGGTACAAGTGGTCTTTGGTGAGTCCAAACAAATAGCGTTGACGGTGGACCAGTTGTCGACGAATGCTCAGGAAAAATCGGAAGGTCCTATCGCAAACCTTATTGACGGAAATACCGCTTCTTACTTCCATACGAGCTGGAGTGGGACTGTTCCTCCGGCTCCCCACTGGTTCCAGATAGATACGAAGAAAGAGATTACTTATTTCAAGTATGAGTCGGTAGCGCGTAACGGCAATAATATCCCTGATGATGTGGATATTATGGGTAGTAATGACGGAGTCAACTTCGAACTAATTGAGAATCTTACAAAGGCTAAGAATGGCATGTTGATGAGTACATCGCCCTACACATCGCCTGTCATGGGAAATAATTCAAAACCTTATCGTTATATACGTTATTCGGTGAATCATACGAATACAGGTTCTGTCTTTTTCAGTATGTCAGAATTTAAACTGTTTGAGGTTGATGCAAGCGTTGTCGATCCTGAAGCTGATTAGTAAGGAGCGTAGAATGCAGACATTGAAAAATAATTGGGGAAATTTTGTCTTTTTTGACAACTAAGGCGGAAATATGAATATTTTTTTTAAGAATAATATTAGATTTCCGCCTTTTTTATTTGGATGTTTTGAATAATAGATGTTACATAATAATATATCTGATAAATGGTAAATTGTCATATAAAAAAATACTTGATTATCTTCTTCGTACTTGTACAGGGGGCTGTCGCTTTTTCTTGTGCCAGTGATGATGAAGTACTGGAAGTGGTCGATTTGTCCGTTAATAAGGAAGTGGTGGATTTCAAAAGTGAAGCCGGAACGCAAAATATAACGGTTTCAACGAATGCTCCGACTTGGGAGGCTAAAGCGGATAAAAACTGGTGTACGCTTTCTGTGGCAGGAAAGATCTTGAAAGTTTCCGTAGACGAAAGTGAAGAAAGATTGGTACGTGAAGCTACCATTACGATAACGGCGGAAGGGCAGAAGAAGATGGTTAAAGTTCGGCAACTGGGCTATGAAGCTGCTATCCTGATTGATACGAACGTATTTGAAGTGGAAGTCATTGGTAAAGAGATTACTTTTAATGTCACGACCAATGTGGAAGTGAGTGCCGGGTTTCCTGATTGGATTACTGAAAAGGCAAAATCCCGCGCGCCGGAAATGGTGACGTCTACCCACACTTATATAGTGAAAAGTAGTACGTTGGATGAAAAGAGAGAGGGAGCCATAGTCTTTACTGAGGTTTTACCGGAAGGTGTTTCGGAAGAAAACTCCCCGGTTTCTGCTTCGGTCTTGGTTTCACAACATGGCCTGAATGAATATAATGGAGGTGCGGGAGAAGACATCGAAGGTGACATCAAAGTGAAAGTGGTGAGTGGGCACGATACTTCTCATCAGGGAGAAGATGCTATTGAAAAGTCTTTTGACGGTGACTATACAACGTTGTATCATTCGAGCTGGTCGAATGGCGGAGCGAATTATTTCCTATTACGCTGACCTATAATTCTGCGGAAGCGTCTGATGTGGATTATCTGATTTATTATCCCCGTTCCACAGGATATAACGGTCATTTTAAAGAAGTGGAAATACAGTATTCGGAAGACGGGAGTGTATTTACGAAGTTGCTGGATAAGGATTTTGAGGGTTCGGCAACAGCTACCAGAATAACCTTTGATAATACGGTCCGGGCTAAGTCTTTCCGTTTTGTCGTGAAAAGCGGAGCAGGAGACGGGCAAGGATTTGCTTCTTGTGCCGAAATGGAGTTCTATGCCAAGAATCTGAATGCATTTGATTATTCTACTCTTTTTGAAGATGAAACGTGTAGTAACTTGAAAGCGGGAATCACGGAAGCGGATATTGAGAACTGCAAGTATCCTTTCTTTAAGAATCTGGCTTATTATATGTTCAAGGATAAGTATGACAGAAACTTCCGTGTGGAGGACTATAAGGCGTTCCCGAATCCGGATATTCAGTCGGAAACCCACAAAACAAACCCGTACAGCCTTCTTGACAATCCGACAGGTATCTCGGTGAAAGAAGGGGAGACGCTGGTTGTAATGGTGGGCGACACACATGGACAGAACATCGGAATGAAAGTACAAAACCTGGACGTACCGGGAGGTGACGGTTTCGGAGGAGTTACGTATCCGTTATATCGCGGTATTAATAAACTGACGATGACAGGGAAAGGACTCGTATATGTGATGTATCATACCAAAACATTGGAGGATGCGGAAACAGCGCAGCCTGTTAAGATTCATTTTGCTTCGGGTACAGTGAATGGCTATTTTGATTCGCAGAAAGAAGAACATCAGGGACGTTGGAGCGAATTGTTGGGGAAAGCTACGAACAAATATTTTTGATGTGGTAGGCAAGTATGCACACTTGACATTTGAAACTAACGATTTTAGGAAATATGTTTCCACAAACGGTAATGAATTGATTGATCTTTATGATAAGATTGCTCACAGTGAAATGCAACTTCTCGGATTGGAGAAATATGACAAGATGTTCAAGAACAGGATATATCTGAATGTCATGTATCACTCTTTTATGTACGCTACTGCATATCATACGGCTTACAATCAGTCAACCATGGGGGATGTGTGTGATCCTAATGTCTTGAAAACCACCGGTTGCTGGGGACCTGCTCACGAAATCGGGCATTGCAACCAGACCCGCCCGGGCGTTAAGTGGATAGGACTGACGGAGGTGACCAATAATATCATGTCCGAGTATGTGCAGACTACAATTTTCGGGCAACCCTCCCGGATACAAACCGAGGATATGGGAGCGGTTTACCGTAACAGATATTCAAAGGCATGGAATGGTATTATTGTTCCGAAAGCTTCTCATGCTGATTTTAAAAATCTCGATGATTCGGATGATGTGTTTTGCAAGTTGGTTCCTTTCTGGCAACTGGAGCTTTACTTCGGTAAAGTGCTTGGGCGGACTCCTCTTCAGCAGTCGGACCGTGGCGGTTTGTATCCGGATGTTTTCGAGTATGCTCGTACAAAAGATTATGGTGGCATGAGTGAGGGACAGATTCAAATGGATTTCGTTTATAATTGTTGTGTGGCGGCGCAGGTGAATTTACTTGATTTCTTCGAGAAATGGGGATTCCTGACACCTGTGGACAGGTCGATTGAAGATTATGATACGAAAACTTTGAAAGTTACCGAAGAAATGGTTGATGAACTGAAAAAAAAGTGGAGAATCTGGGATATGACAAATTGCAGAATATTGCTTTGGAATATATTTCGGACAATACATGGGAATTGTATAAAGAACAAGCCTGAAGTAATATCCGGAACAAATGCAACACGAAGCGGTAATACCATTACAATCAAGAATTGGCAGAATGTAGTGGCTTATGAGGTGAAGGATCAGACTGGTAAACTTGTCTTTGTTTCTAGTGGTGAAACAACCTCTTCTACTACCGATATGTTCACTCTTTCCGGCAACTGGGATAGTAGCTATAAACTTTATGCTGTATCGGCAGCAGGGAAACGCACGGAGATTCCGGTAGGAAATTAACTGCTGTTCTGAATATTGCCATAGATTAGTACAAAACTGTTATAGTTATCAGTTATATCTGATAACTATGACAGACTGTGTTAATCTATGGCATTTTTTCATGTATTTTATAGATGTAATTCGCGGTAAAAATATTACTTTTGTCTATCACAAGATTTTTTATACAATATGAAGGAAGAAGAGTTGATAGAACAAATGAAAAATGGCAATAATATAGCTTTTGCTGCATTGTATGATTATTATTGTCAGAGAAGGTCTACAATTTTACCAAACTTTATGTAACTTCTTCTGATACTGTTGCTGAAATCGTGCAGGATGTTTTTGTGAAATTCTGGGAAGCACGCCACTTATTGGATAACAACAAGAAGGTGGAGGGCTTTTTGTTTGTTATTACCCGGAATATCATTTTTAATAAAGCCCGCAGCAGGATGCGCGAAGATATGTTCAAAATGACGATACTACGTTCCATAGAGAACGAAGAACCGTATAATCAGGAAGACCAGATGGTGGCTGAGGATTTAAAAAGAATATATCGACCGGTTAATTGCCGTGTTACCTAAAAGGCAACGTGAGATATTCTTGATGAGCAGGGAGGAGAACATGACTTATCGGGAGATTGCCGCTCGATGCGGTATCGGTGAAAAAGCCGTAGAACGGCATATTCACCTTACCTTGAAATTCTTGAAAAAAAAGAATCTTCTTTTATTCATCTTGTTTTCCATGCTCCCCGAGTGAAATCCGGTATCTCTACCGGTATGCTTCCATTCAATACCGACTTCTCGCTTAATTCTGTGATGCAGGACCATTCGGCGGCATCGTATACATCCATGTCAAGAGGAAGGCCGTTGCGTAGACAGTATATCAGTCGGTAATCCATCACGTAGTTCATTTCGTTTGGCAAACCTCTACGATGTGCTTCTTCGCCGATAGTGGCGCTAAAAAGGATGTTTATAGCGGGATAATACTTCTTCCAGTGCTTTTCCTTCAAGAGGAGTGTCTCCGTTGGGCTCCAGTGCGATGCAAGGCACGGGGGTATTTTTGTGCAAAACCAAGAGTACCGCATACGGTTTGCAGGCGGCTGTAAGGCCGGGGCGTGCATACATCATATTGCAGCATGATTGTTTTTCCCTTCGCGGTATGGATCAGGGTCGTGTTGACATCTCCCAATTTATATTCCTGTCTGGCTTCCGGTGAGTCTTTGCCGAACTTTTTCCGGGCGTATTCGCTCATGCCTGCTTGGTGGGTGGACATTGAAACGAGGTATTCCATTTTATCGCCCCGGTGAATGTCAAGTATCTGGCAGGCAGGTCCCAGACCATGAGTGGGATAGGGATTACCCGTATGTTCGATGCTATATCTTTTCCCCCAGTGGTTGTGGTAACCTCCTTCGCTTTCTTCGGCAAAATACATGGAACGCAGGTCGTGTATATAAGCTCCCTCCACGTGCATGATAGTTCCGAGTATTCCTTGGCGGGCCATATTGAGAGTTGTTAGTGCAAATGGATCGTAGCAACAGTTTTCCAGCATGATACAGTGTCGTCTTGTCTTTTCGGCGGTATCAACCAGTTGCCAGCATTCTTCCACACTCATGGCTGCCGGGACCTCAATGGCTACGTGTTTGTTGCATTCCATGGCAAAGGTTGCCATAGCTGTATGCATTAGCCAGTCGGTGCAGATAAAAACAATATCCAGTTCATCATGCTCGCACATCTTTTTCCAGCCTTCCGGTCCGGTGTATCCGGTGGCTCCGGGACGATTGTTTTCCTTTAGTAGTTGTTGGGCTTTGGCCAGGTTTCCTTCTCTGATTTCACAAAGAAGCGTTGATTTCTATTCCTTCAATTTGCAGATAACGTTGCAGGGTGAGCAATCCGCGATTGCCCAATCCTATGATTCCGATACGGACAACAGGAATAGGAGGGTGCGATAGTTGAAGCACGTGTGATTGTGTCGGAGAATCTTTCATAATCTTAAAGGTCTAAAGTAATAGAAAAAAAAAGAGAATCTAATTTCTCAGATTCTCTTTTAGAGAGCGGAAGACGGGGCTCAAACCCGCGACCCTCAGCTTGGAAGGCTAATGCTCTATCAACTGAGCTACTTCCGCAATTTTTGTGGGCAAAGATGGATTCGAACCACCGAAGTCGAAAAGACAGCAGATTTACAGTCTGCCCCATTTGGCCACTCTGGTATTTGCCCTTTTTGCTTTTGAGGAGGTTTGTTTCTCAATTGCGGTGCAAAGATACAACTATTTATTTAAACTCCAAACAAAATCAATCATTTTTATTGCAGTAATTGCACATTCGTCTCCTTTGTTACCTAGTTTGCCACCGGCGCGATCCTCTGCTTGCTCCATTGTATTTGTAGTAATTAATCCGTAAATAACTGGTATATCGCCAGTTGCGTTTAATTCGGTAATTCCTTGAGTGGCTCCCATGCAAACATAATCAAAATGTGGAGTATCTCCTTTAATTACGCAACCAATTGCAATAATTGCATCAACATCGCAATTTTCCATCATTTGGTTGGCGCCGAAAGTTAGTTCGAAACTTCCCGGTACGGTTTTTACCAGAATATTTTCATCTTTTGCTCCATGTTTTTTTAATGTATCAACTGCGCCTTTCAGTAAAGCACCCGTAATGTTGAAGTTCCATTCGGATACAACGATTCCGAATTTCATGCCTTCGGCGTTTGGAACTGAATTGAAATCGTATTCGGATAGATTATGGTAAGCTGTTGCCATAGTAAATTATAAATTGAGAATTAAAAATTGAAAATCAAGAATCCGGAGAGGTCAAGAAAAAAGGCACGGATTACATGGATTTCACGGTTCTGAAATAATCCGCAATCCGGTGTAATCCGTGCCTCAATCTCTTATATATATATATAAGATCTATTATTTCTTCATCAACTTAGCCTGTTCGATGTATTTGTCGATGTCCATGGCTTGGTAAGATTGGAAGTATTTATCCTTAATCTTATTGTAAGCGTCAACTGCGTCATCATACTTGCCTTGTTTCACCAGAATCTCTCCGGCTTGCATCAGGAAGATCGGACTCAGTGTATTGTTGTCGGCTTTGTCAGCAGCAGACATCAATGTAGAGGCTTGCTTTGTCCAATTGACCGAGTTGTGCGTAGCAGTTTCCTGCAGCACCCAAAATTGCCGGAGCAACCATTTGATCTTTTCCGTTAAAGCTATCCAGCATTTTAACAGCTTCTTCATATTTGCCAAGTTGTGCGTAGCAAATACCTGCATAAGCTTTGGCCAAGTTAGCGGCTTTAGTTCCGCTGAAATCGTCTGCTACTTTCAGGAAACCGACAAAACCGATGCTGTCACCGTTCAGTGCTTGTTCGTAAGCATCCTGTTCAAAGTATTCCTGTCCTTTGAAAAGAGCCGCCTGCGCTTTTTCTTCACGAGGTTCAGCATAGAGGTTCTTGTACATGATAAAACCTGCTACAATGATAATCACAGCAACAACACCGCCGATGATTGCGTTTTTGTACTTGATAAGAAATGCTTCCGATTGTGTCAGCGCATCTTCTACGTTCAGATGTTCGTTCTGATTCTTTTGTTCTGCCATTTTTATATGATTCTTTTTTGTTATTATTCGCTATTTGATATTTCGACTCGCAAAAAGTAGTTTTTTATATCTACAAACGAAATTTAGAGGCATCTTTTTTTGTTTTACACCCGAAAACCACGAAAATCTTGCTACTTTTGTGAACAAATTAAGGTGTACACAATGATACTGAAACGGATATCCATATTAAATTATAAGAATCTGGAAGAGGCGGAGATTGATTTTTCCGCCAAACTGAATTGTTTTTTCGGCCAGAACGGCATGGGGAAAACGAACCTGTTGGATGCGGTGTATTTCTTGTCTTTCTGCAAAAGTTCCGGCAATCCGATTGATTCTCAGAATATTCGTCATGAACAGGACTTCTTTGTCATTCAGGGCTTTTATGAAGCAGAGGACGGAACTCCCGAGGAGATTTATTGCGGGATGAAGCGCCGTTCGAAAAAGCAGTTCAAGCGAAATAAGAAAGAGTACGGTCGTTTTTCGGACCATATCGGTTTCTTGCCTTTGGTCATGGTTTCGCCCGCCGATTCCGAACTGATTGCAGGGGGGAGTGAGGAACGCCGCCGTTTTATGGATGTGGTGATTTCTCAGTATGATAAAGAATATCTGGATGCGCTGATACGATATAATAAAGCGTTGGCACAACGTAATACGTTGTTGAAAAGTGAGTTTCCGGTCGAGGAGGAGTTGTTTTTGGTTTGGGAGGAGATGATGGCGCAGGCTGGGGAAGTGGTGTTCCGGAAGCGGGAAGCGTTTATCAAAGAGTTCATTCCTATTTTCCAGTCGTTCTATTCCTTTATTTCTCAGGATAAGGAGTCGGTGGGATTGTCTTATGAATCTCATGCGAGGGATACTTCTTTGCTGGATGTGCTGAAGCAGAGCCGGGAGCGGGATAAGATTATGGGATTTTCTTTGCGCGGTATTCATAAGGATGAACTGAATATGCTGCTGGGTGAGTTTCCTATTAAAAAGGAGGGTTCGCAGGGGCAGAATAAAACATATCTGGTTGCGTTAAAGTTGGCACAGTTCGATTTTCTGAAACGTACGGGTAGAACGGTTCCTTTATTGCTGTTAGACGATATCTTTGATAAACTGGATGCCTCGCGCGTGGAACAGATTGTCAAACTGGTGGCGGGAGACAGTTTCGGACAAATATTTATTACGGATACGAACCGGGAGCATCTGGACCGCATCTTGCATAAGGTGGGCAGTGATTACAAGATTTTCTGTGTGGAACAGGGAGTTGTCCGTGAAATGGAGGCAGAACAATGAAACGTAATGATGCGGAACCAATAGGTAAATTGATACAGCAGTTTCTTCGACAGGAGAGTCTGGAATCTCCATTGAACGAACAAAGATTACTGGATGCATGGCCGCAGATATTGGGGCCGGCTGCCAATTATACCAGCAATCTTTATATTCGTAACCAGACCTTATATGTGCATCTTACTTCTGCCGCTCTTCGTCAGGAGTTGATGATGGGGCGTGAGAAGTTGGTGCGTGCCTTGAACCAGAAAGTCGGTGCTACTGTAATAACTAATATCATTTTTCGCTGAGGAAGGGGATTCTGTCTATTACCTTTATTCCCAGTGCCCGGAGTCTTTCGTTTGCACGGTCGTAATAAAACGGGGTTTCCAGATATTGATTATTGTGGGCATCTACTCCGATGATAGCGGTACATCCTTCGGCTGCTGCTATCTTCCAAAAATCCGGATGGGGAATGGTCGTAATCTTGTGCGTGTCGTTATAATCTTCGTAGCCGATGTTGTATTCCAATGGGAGGTTTAACCGTGCAGCAGTCCGGCAAATATGTCTGCTGATTAATTTGCAGTGACGGTCGAATTCCGGATAAGAACGCATAAATAAGTCCGGATGAGCAAAGTAGGCAAACAGTCCGCTTTCCATTCCTTCAATGGCGCTCTCCTCATAGAGTTCGAGCATATCTACCGTTTTGGTATTTCTACCGAAATAAGGAAACTTCTCGTCTGTATGGAAGTGATGGTTTCCGAAGATGATGTAATCCAGTTTAAATTCTCGAATGACTTCTTTCAGCCAATGAAGGTAGTCGGGAAAGTATTCGCATTCCAATCCTATTTTCAGGCTGATCCGGTCTTTATACTTTTCTTGTAACGAGCGGAGGCTTTCTACGTAATCCGGCAGCTCCTCCGGAGTCATGCGGATATCAGAAATGTAGTTAGTATGATATTTCCACGGAGTATGGTCTGAAAAACCCAGTTCCTGATAGCCGCCTTTAATGGCGCTTAAAACAAATTCTTCGTCACTCCCTGTCGCATGAAGGCAGCGGGTGGTATGGGTGTGATAATTCGTTCTCATTTGTCGTTATAATTATGTCCATGCGGATATCGAATGATTCTGCCGGGACTTCTTCTACTAATTGAAAAGGAAAGCAGATACCAGCTTTGCAGGCTGAGGGGATACGTGGCAAAAGGCGGTCATAATAGCCTTTTCCGCGTCCGAGGCGATTACCTTTCCGGTCGAAAGCTACTCCCGGGACGGCGATAAAGTCTATGGCTGCATAGTCGGTAAACACCTCTCCGGTCGGTTCTTCTATTCCGTAGCTACCGGTTGTCATGTCGTCCGGGCCGGTGTATATACGCAGTTCCAGATCATCGCCTACGACAACCGGAAGCAATATTCGTTTTTCACTGCTCCATTTCTTGATAAATGTATGTGTATCCACTTCGTCTCCGAGAGAGTGGTAGAGCAATATTATTTGCCGCCCCTGAAAGCCGGGTGGGCTTCGAGGGCGGCAAGTATTTTAGCTGATTGAAGCTTCCGCATAGTCGAAGTACAGAGTTGGGTCTTCAACGATGCGATATGCTTGCGCAGTTCTTTTTTTCTTTTCATTCTTTTTGTCCTTAGTATCTTCTTCTTCCACTGCTACCGGAGCTTTCGGGAATGCTTCTCCTTTCTCGAGTATCTCGATACCCTTATTGACAGTAGCGTCTGTCTTGTTAAAATATTGGAGGTAGGCTTCCAGCCCCAACATATTGTAGATGATGTTGCCATAGATGTTTTTCTCCAATAACTTGTAGGACTTTTGGATGAGGATATTTCTTCTTTTCAATCCTTTACTTTCAGCAAAGCGGACAAACTGTTCTACCAGACCCTGGTGGCGGAGATAATTTAGTAGTTCTTCTTCCGTTTCATACTGGCTGAGTTTTTTCCGGTTGTTGTCGGTGTATTGGAATGTGAACTGAATGGTTAATCCACGATTGATAGCCGTAGAAAGATATGAGGTGACACCTGTGGTATCCTGCGGTACGAATATATCCGGCATAATGCCACCGCCACCATACACAGGACGTCCGAGGCTGGTGTAATAAAGTTCGTTTTCATTTTGCTTGATACTGTCGCGTGAGAAGAATTCACCGTGTTCGTAACGGTTGAATAAATCCAGTTCGTAATTACGGTCTTTTCCGCTTTCGTAGGGGCGTTGGATACAACGTCCTGCGGGAGTATAATAACGGGCGATAGTCAGGCGGATAGCCGAACCATCGCTGAAGTCGATAGGCTGTTGCACGAGACCCTTACCGAAGGAACGGCGTCCTACTACCGTACCACGGTCGTTGTCCTGAATAGCTCCGGTAAAGATTTCGCTGGCAGAAGCCGAACCTTCATCGATCAATACGACAAGCGGCATCTTTTTGACGACAGCTGTACCGTTGGCAAATTCTTCTGCGCGAGGATATTTTGCGTCCCTGAGTATATACAATCAGTTTTCCTTCCGGCAGGAATTCGTTAACCATGCGGATAGCTGCTTCCATGTATCCGCCTGTATTGCCGCGAAGGTCGATAATCAGGCCTTTACATTTCTTGTGGTTCAGTTGCGCTAAAGCATTGAGAAGTTCCACATGGCTGGTACGTCCGAACTTACTTACTTTGACATAACCGATTTCGTCATTTAACATATAAGCAGCGTCGACAGTGTTTTGAGGAATGTCTCCGCGTGTGATTGTAAAACTTAATAAGTCTTTTTCTCCCATGCGTTTCACTCCTAACTTCACTTGAGAACCTTTCGGTCCCTTTAGTGTGCGCATAGCCCGTTCGTTGGTTACTTTTTTACCGACAAACAAGCTGTCGTCTACGGTGACGATGCGGTCACCTGCCATTAGTCCTACTTTCTCGGAAGGACCGCCCTGAATGACGGCATTGACGTGTATTGTATCGTTCTGTATCGTAAACTGGATACCGATTCCGCTAAAACTGCCTTCCAACTCCGAATTTACTTCTTCGAGGTTCTGGGCGGGGATATATGTTGAATGCGGATCTAGTTCGGCCAGAATCTGAGGCATGGCTTTTTCCACAAGATCGGTCATGTTTACGGTGTCTACGTATTGGTCGTCTACGATTCGCAGCAATGCATTCAGCTTGTTAGAGGAACCGTTGATGATACCCAAACGATTGCCGGCAAAATGCTTGGCATAAAATGTGCCGATAAGAATCCCGATTACCACGCTGATAGCTATGATGACAGGTGTAAAACGTGAAGAGTTTTTTGTACTCATGTCTATTCCTTTTTTTAAAAGTTCGTCTTATTATTTATTTGGAGCGGTTTCATCCAGTTCTGTATAGATGACTTCAACTCCTGCCCGTTTTAGTAGTTCTATTCCATCTTCGAGGCGGTAATGTTCGGAGTCAACGACTCGTTTGATTCCCGCCTGTATGATTAATTTTGCACATTCAATGCAAGGGGAAGCTGTGACATACATGGTAGCACCGTCGCTGCTGTTGTTTGAACGGGCTATTTTGGTAATGGCATTTGCTTCTGCGTGCAATACATACGGTTTTGTCAGATTATTCTCATCTTCGCATACATTTTCGAAACCGGAAGGGGTTCCGTTGTATCCATCGGAAATAATCATCTTGTCCTTAACGATTAAGGCGCCTACTTTTACGACGTTGGCAATAGGAGTTCTCTGCCCATATGCTCGCCATACGTATGTAACGTTTGTCAAGTTCTGATTGTTTCTTTTCAGTGTCCATGTTTCTTAACTAATTACCACTAACTACACGGAAAACCATACGGAATGTCTGAGTGTTAGATTGAGGTTTATATAAAAGGTATAAGTTGTTCTCATCTCCTTCGTAAGACGTTGCGTTGTTCAGGCCTTCAAGAAAGTTCTTGGCGAGTGCATCTCCACCATTGTTTCCTTCTACAGTTGCTTCGAATTTATTATTCTTACCATTGGCACTCCATGTACCTTCAAAGTTACCGGTGGTAGTAATTACTGTTCCCTTTATATTTCCTTTTATGATATCGCATTCAACCGTACCCTCAAATATGACGTTGTATGTACCATTCTTGTTAAGTTCGTCATAAATCTTTGTTTTTTTTGAGCACTTCATTCTCCCAAAAAGGAAACATATCATGTCCGCCATCCACAGTGATGTAATTTAGTTTCCAGGTTTTCCCGGTAAAGATAGCAGCCACATCATCCGAATCATTACATCCGGTGAATAGAGGGAGCAATAGCAACAGCCCAAGTATTTTACTTATATTTCTCATCATCAATCTCTTTAATACTTATTATTAATTTTTTATCCGGTTTCTGATTAATAAAGCGTCAATGGTCGGTTCTTGTCCACGGAAGCGTTTGTAAAGTACCATTGGATGTTCTGTCCCTCCTTTCGACAAGATATTATTGCGGAATGATTCGGCGACGTCCTGATTGAATATCCCTTTTTGTTTGAAAAGCGAGAAAGCGTCTGCATCCAGTACCTCTGCCCATTTATAACTATAATATCCGGCTGAATATCCGCCTGCAAAGATATGAGAAAACTGTGTACTCATACAGGTTTCTTTCACTACCGGCAATATTTGTGCCTTTTTCCATGCCTCTTGTTCGTAGACCTTCACGTCTCCTTCGAAAGGTACGTTACGTGTGTACCACGCCATATCAAGTAAGCCGAAACTGATTTGGCGGAGGCAGGCGTAGGCTACATTGAAGTTTGAAGCATCCACAAGACGTTGAATTAATTCATCCGGCAGTACTTCTCCGGTCTGATAATGATGACGGGCAAAGGTGTTGAGAAAATCTTTCTCTATGGCGAAGTTTTCCATAATCTGTGAAGGAAGTTCCACAAAGTCCCAATATACATTAGTCCCGCTTAAACTCTTATATGTAGAGTTGGCAAACATACCATGCAGGCTGTGACCGAATTCATGCAAGAATGTCTCTACTTCATTGAAAGTCAACAAAGCCGGCTTGTTCTCGGTCGGCTTGGTGAAATTCATGACGACGGATATATGTGGACGGCTGTTTTCACCAGTCTTTTTATCTATCCATTGTTCTTTGTAACTTGTCATCCAGGCACCGGCACGTTTCCCAAGACGGGGATGGAAGTCCGTATATAAGATAGCTAAAAACTGCCCATCCTTATCAAACACTTCGTAGGCCTCTACTTCTTTGTGATAAACCGGAATTTCTGTATTCTTCCGGAAAGTAATTCCGTATAGTTTCTCTGCTAATCCGAATACCCCTTTTTTTACTTGTTCGAGCTCAAAGTAGGGGCGAAGCATTTCTTCGTTAATATTGAATTTCTTATCTTTCAGTTTGTTTGAGTAATAGCTCCAGTCCCATGGCATTATAATGAAGTCATTTCCTTGTTCCAGACGTGCTAGTTCCTGTACATCCTTATATTCCGCTTCGGCTGTGGGAGTGTAAAATACCACTGATTGAGAAGTTTGTATACAGCTCTGCTGTTTTCAGCCATTCTCCTCTTTAATGTATATTCCGCATAGTCCTTGTATCCTAGCAGTTGAGCTATCTTCATGCGTGTATTGGCTATCTTCTTTACGATATCGATATTGTTGAATTCGTTATCGTGGGTACACTTGGTATTGTAAGCCATATACAGTCTATGACGTAAATCGCGGTTGTCAGCATAAGTCATAAATGGAACATAACTTGGGGCGTGCAGGGTGAAGGCCCAGCCTTCTTTCCCTTCGCTTTTGGCTGTTTCGGCAGCAGCTTCTACGATAATCTCCGGTAGTCCGGCAAGGCTTTCTTTTTTTGTCAGCAGCATTTGATAGCTGTTAGTCTCTTTCAGGTTGTTTTCGCTGAAGTCAAGTGTCAACTTACTCAATTCGGTGGTCAGCTTGCGGTATTCTTCTCTCGCTTCCCCTTCCAGATTGGCACCGTGTCGTACAAAGCTGTTGTATGCGTTTTCAAGCAACTGACTTTGTTCCTGTGTCAGTTGTAAAGTCTCTTTTTTGATCGTACACTTCTTTCACGCGGGCGAATAGCTTTTCATTCAGCGTGATATTATTGCTGTGCTCACTGAGCAACGGCATAATCTTTTGAGCCAGTTCTTGCAGATCGTCGTTCGTTTCGGCACTAAGCATATTGCCGAAGACTGAAACCACTCTATCCAGTAGTTCACCCGATTCTTCGAACGCTTCGATTGTATTATTGAAGTTCGCTTTTTCCGGATTTAGTATGATAGCATCTATTTCCGCATTCTGTTGCTTGATACCTTCGAGGATCGCAGGCTCGTAATGCTCTGTTTTAATCCGGTCAAAGGGCACGGTTGCGTGCGGTGTCTGGTATTGCCCGAAGAAAGGATTTTGGGCATTTGTTATATTGTTCATAGTGCAAACAAGTATCAATGTTATTAATAATCTCTCCATAGAACTACAAAACTACTAAAATTGTAGCTTATTCAACGGATAACAGCTTGCTTTTTAACAATATATAAAATGAAATGTATAAAAAAAACCGCTACGGTTTCTCGCAGCGGTTTTCTATATTATTCAGGCTTCTAATTAAGCGTTAACTGATGCCATGTGAGCGATCAAGTCAAGAACTTTGTTAGAGTAGCCGATTTCGTTGTCATACCAAGATACAACTTTAACGAATGTATCAGTCAAAGCAATACCAGCTTTTGCATCGAAGATAGAAGTACGAGTGTCACCCAAGAAGTCAGAAGAAACAACTGCATCTTCAGTGTAACCCAGGATACCTTTCAATTCGCCTTCAGAAGCTTCTTTCATTGCAGCGCAGATTTCAGCGTAAGTAGCCGGTTTAGCCAAGTTAACTGTCAAGTCAACTACAGATACGTCCAAAGTCGGAACACGCATAGACATACCAGTCAATTTGCCGTTCAAAGCAGGGATAACTTTTACCTACAGCCTTAGCAGCACCAGTAGAAGAAGGGATAATGTTACCGGAAGCAGCACACGACCACCTCTCCAGTCTTTCATAGAAGGACCGTCAACTGTTTTTCTGAGTCGCAGTTGTAGAGTGAACAGTAGTCATCAAACCGTCAAGGATACCGAACTTGTCATTCAATACTTTAGCGATAGGAGCCAGACAGTTAGTAGTACAAGAAGCGTTAGATACAAACTGAGTACCTTTAACATATGTTTTTTCGTTTACACCACAAACGAACATCGGAGTATCATCTTTAGAAGGAGCTGACATTACAACATATTTTGCACCAGCTTCGATATGAGCCTGAGCTTTGTCTTTGCTCAAGAACAAACCTGTAGATTCAACAACGTATTCAGCACCTACAGCATCCCATTTCAAGTCAGCCGGGTTTCTTTCAGCAGTGATACGGATAGATTGACCGTTAACGATCAATTTGCTGTTTTCAACATCTGCTTCGATAGTAACCGTCGAATTGACCGTGCATAGTGTCATACTTCAACATATAAAGCCAAGTAGTCAACCGGGCAAAGGTCGTTGATACCTACGATTTGAATATCGTTTCTTTTCATTGCAGCGCGCGGAAAACGAAACGTCCGATACGTCGAATCCATTAATACCTACTTTAATCATTTTGTTTAAACTTTTTAAGGGTTTTATAATATTTGTTCAAATATCTCTCGGTCTCCGCATTTGTTTTATTTTCAAATGCGGTGCAAAATTACGAAAATGTTTTTATATTCGCATATTAAATTCACATTAAATATTGAAAAAAGATGGGAAAGAACACATTTTTACAGGACTTTAAGGCGTTTGCCATGAAAGGAAACGTCATAGACATGGCTGTCGGTGTAGTTATTGGTGGTGCGTTTGGAAAAAATCGTATCATCATTGGTTGCTAATGTAATTATGCCTCCGATGGTTTACTGGTTGGTGGTGGCTGAACTTTACGGATTTGAAATGGG
>VOFK01004074.1_pt1 | contig 37572 bp, 43 predicted proteins | sample 5384121 | NCBI WGS metagenome assembly VOFK01 (sample SAMN12384730, study PRJNA508395) | human gut metagenome | isolation source: healthy gut J | host: Homo sapiens | reverse complement strand
ATGTTGGCCAGTTTCGATTACGTATTGCTCATGATTCACATTGTCGGGCGGTACCACCATCAAGCGCGGCTCCGCGGACGATTCCGCCGCTGGTACCAGCGAGGCCTCGCATGCCTGCCTGCTCGCGCGCGAAAAAAAAGCACATCAACATTCCGTCGCACTGTCGGACGTGTGCTGCCGAGGCCTGGATATCGCCGAGGGCTGATCCGAAAGGACGCGCTGCCGACATCTACGCATGATGGGCCGCCAATCTGTGCGATGCCGAGTTCTGCAACAAGGCCGCTGCCGGCAACGCCGACGACATCCGTCCCTGCATTGGCTGCCTGCGCTGCTTGAACGGCATCATGTTTGGCAAGCGCATCTCCTGCACCGTCAACCCGGCGTGGAGCGCGACGAGGCCGGCTACGAGCCTGCCGCCGAGGCTAAGGAAACGTGCTCGTTGTGGGCGCTGGTCCTGCGGGCATGGAGGCGGCCCATTGCCGCCAAGCGCGGCCTGGCGGTACTCGTGGATAAGCAGGACGAGCCGGGCGACGGGCGCATCGCAGCCGTTCCGCCGGCAAAGCAGGAACTCACCCGCGTGATCAAAGTATCGGTACCGTCGCCTGGCCGAGGCCGGTGTGAAGATGCGTCTTTGGTGCGAGCTTTCGGCCGAGGACAAAGCGTGACTACGCCGGCTACGAGGTCGTCCCTGGCCTATGGCGCCGAGCCCACATCGCTCCGGCCTTTATGCGGGGCTTTAAGCGAGGTTATGACGGCTGACGACCTGCTGGGTGAAAAACTTTCCCGGTAAGAAAGATCGTCATCGTGGGCGGCGGCACCGTCGGTTGCGAGACGAGCCGGTTTTTTCGCCCCGCTGGTCAACGACCTGTCGCCGGCCAATCCGCGATGTCACCGTCATCCGAGATGACCAGGAGCAGCTGCTCGCTGCGGCAACGAGGGCGGCGCCGACGCGCGGATACTCATCGCGCATGCTTTCCAAGGGCGTTCACGTGCTGACCGAGGCCAAAGGTAACCGAGATTACCGAGGGGGACACCATCTGGCTACGAAAAAGATGGCGAATCCACACTATCGCCGATACGCTGGTTTAGCTTGCCATGAATATCGTCCCAAGCCACCAAGCTGGCCGACGACCTTGCCGCTGCCACGGCGTTGCCACCCGTGCTGGGCGATGCCAACAAGTGCGGCGGCATTCGCGGACGGCCATTGGCGACGGCTACAGATCGCCTGCGCAACTCTAGTCACCCCTGTTGCGTGGGGACGGGTTGCTGTACCGCCGACTTGGTGCATGGGTATCTGTCCCCGCGTAGGTGAGGCTTGGGTTCTGAGTTCTCGTTGATCCAAAAGCAATCTTCATTGCAAAATACCTCCCCATCTCACCGGGGGGATGGGGATGGGGATTGGTGAAATTCGACAAAACCGCGGGCTTCATCCGAGGGCTTTTTATGGAACAACACCAGCATTATCAGAGCTTGCAAGATCAGGCATACAACGCATTACGCTCCAAGATTATCTATGCCGAGCTCAAGCCCGGCACGCGCCTTTCGGCGATTGGTCTGGAAAGGAAGCGAATCGGGCGCACGCCCGTTCGCGGAAGTCCCTTTGATATGCGCCTAGCAGGGAACTGGAAAACTCGTCCCCAAAGCGGCACCCTATGTCTCAAAAATCGGCATGGGCGGGCGCGCCGAGAACGCCTGTTTCTTGCGTGAAGAAACTCGAAGAAGCGTGCTCATTAAATGCTGCTCGGCCGCCACGCCCGAGCAAAAGCATCGGCTCGAGCAGATTCTTGCCGAGGTCCGGTCGCTCGAGCCATAGCGAGACGCGTCGCTTTTTTTTTGACCTGGACAACCTGTTCCATGAGACGTGTTTTGAGATTGCTGGCCGTCACATGCTGTGGGATTGGATGAAGAGCGTCAACGCATTTTTGAGCGATACAACTGGTTGCGTATGGTGTCGCAAGTTTGGATTGGGAGCCGATTCGTCCGGCAGCGCCAGTTGCCGAGGCCATTAAGAGGGGCACCGACGGCGAGCTACCTGGCCGAGACGCGCCACCTGATGCCCGAGGAGCAGGGCGGTTATCGCCTTGCATCCCATTTTGAGCTGCCTAAAGACTTTCGGCTATTCAGGCGTTATCGCATCTGCTCGAGAGCGCAAAAACGATGCTGCTCACCTACAGCGTTTTGCAACCGAGATTTTTAAAAAATGCCTAAAATGGCTCAGGCTGCCGACATTGGGGAAACGGGGTGCGCTTATGGCGCAGATGAGAATCAAGGACATTGCCGCCGAGGGCGGGCGTGAGCCCGGCCACGGTCTCGCGCTATCTCAACAAATCGTCCCGCGAAATGACCGAGGAGACCCGTGCCCACATTGCCGAAGATGTCGAGCGCACCGGCTATCGCCCGCGCGTGCCGCACCTGCGCAGCTCACGCACCAACCTCATCGGCGTGATCCTGGCCGACATCGCCAACCCGTTCTCGAGCCCATGCTCGAAGGGCTTCGCCAGTGCCGCCGCGCGGCTGCTCGCTCATGACGGCCATTGGCGGCAACGATCCCGCAAAGGAAGCAGAGTCGCTCACCAGACTTATCGATGCCGGCGTGGACGGCCTGGTCGCGTCAACACCTGCGGAGGCAATGACCCGAGGCCATCGCCGCTGCCGCGGACGCACTGCCGTTGTGCTGCTCGACCGCGATGTTGCCGACGGCGGCATCGATTCTTGTGACATCTCAACAACCGTGAGCTGGTCACCGGCTTGGTAGACGCCTTTGAAGCCGCTGCTGGCAGCGAGCGCCTGTGCCTGCTCACCGAGGCGAAGCGACGACAGCCCCGTGCGTCGTGAGCGCGCCGAGGCCTTTACCGGACGAGCTGTCGCGACGCGGCCTTTGCCGGCAGGTTGTCACCTTGGCCGATGGCGGTGCCACTGGCGTTGGCCGCTTGACGAGACCATCCGCGGCTATGCGGGCAAAAGGCTCGGCCTCATTGCCGCCGTAACGGCCTGGTTTTCCCTGCGTCTGACCGAGGCGCTAGCGCAGCTGGGACCCTCCGTCGGCTGGCCTCAAGATCGTGACGTTTGACGACTACCTTGAACCACGTGCTCTTTGGCGGGGTGTGACCACGGCCGCAAGACACCCTTACCATCGCCGAGCGCGTGGTCGAGCGCCTGTCCTGAGCGCATCGACGTTGTTACCACTACTGTGGGCGAGGCCGCAAAGCTGGCGCCCAAAAACGCATCGAATTCCCGGCCACATCGAACATCGCGCTTCGACTTCGCGCTAGTCTGTGTGATAATATATGACAATGTCGTACAGAGGTATCCATGGCTGCGTCTGTGCTGAGGTGTGCGAGTGGACTCGTCGAGTAAAGACTCATTTTGCCAGGCTTGTGCGAAGAAGCTTGGCATGACTTCGTCTGTTGCGGTCAATATGTTTATGAGGCGGAGTGCTGCGCGAGCGCTCTCTGCCGTTTGTTCCTTCACTTGGTAAAAGCTCTGCGAGCGAAAGCGCCGCGACAGGCATTTGGATACTGCTCAGATTGAGTCCGCTGTCCGCGGGGGGCGGCTTCTCGATTCCCGCCATCAAAACCGTGATACTTTTCGGTTCGTATGCCCGTGGCGAGCGCGTCCCGATAGTGATATCGACTTGCGCTAAGTCGATCGCGAGCGGGGCTTTGGCCTCTTCGCGCTGTCGGCGTTGAAAGCGGTACGGCGAGACCGGGAAGCAAAAGCGGATTCCGTCTCGCTTAATTACCATCTAGATGCCAATCTGGCGCGGCAATCGAGCGCGAAGCGAGTGACCGTTTATGATGCCAACGCGTAAGTCAGACCGCCTCCGCCCAAGAGGTCTTAGAGGCCATCGACAGAAACGAACGAGCGTATTAAGGCTTTTGATATCACCGGGGACCAGGAACTGCACGCGGATTTTGCGGACGAGGGCGTTGGCGGACTCTCTTTGATGCGCGCTCAGGTGACCCGGAAGAGGCTGGCAAGCTGTCGGAGCGTTCACGCAGCGGCTTCATCCCGAAATGAGTGGCGCGGGAATCAATCGGCATGAGAAATTATCTTGCGCATGATTACGGTAATGTGGACCGCTTCCGGTTGTTTGGGGATGCGGTGACGATGGAGTTTCCACACTGGAACGCGCCTGTAGGCAAAAATTGTCTTCAATCTGAGCGCTAGTCACTGGTCTTATCAACCAGCTCGCGCGCACGTTTTTGAGCGCCGGACGCTTTAACCCTGCGAGGAAACATTTTCTGCGATAGTATCTGCGATGCTCCGCCTGTCGAGAAACCCGCAGCGTGCATGAACCAGCGCATTTACGTACTCCCGCTCTGTGGTTTGACATCCGCCCGTCTGGTTTGCCTCGGTCACCTCAAGAACTTTGCCATCAGCCCCGAGACCCGGAGGTCGCTTTTGAGGAGGGCATTGGCTTTGACGGCTCGGCTATCGAGGGCTTTACCACGCCCGAGGAAGCCGACATGCTGGCGTTCCCCGATGCCTCGACCTTCCAGATTTGCCGTGGCGCCCGAGCCACAACGGCGTCGCCCGCGTGTTCTGCGACGACGGCACTCCCGATCGCAAGCCGCTTTTTGCCGGCGATCCGCGCGATGCCCCTGCGCCGTATGCAAACCAAGGCAAGGCCGAGAAGGCCGGCTACCTGCTAACGTGGGCGCCCGAGCTGGAGTACCTACTTCCCCGACGAGCGCACGCCCGAGCCGCTTCGACAACGTTGGCATTTGACCTTTCGGTGAGCGACGCCGCCGCGACCTGCGCCGCACACGGTCGCACGCTCGAGAAGATGTCCGTGCCCGTGGAGTACACCTTCACGCCGCCGGCCGCTTGCAGCACGGCATGAGCCTGCACCACCGAGGCCCTGAGCATGTCCGACGCCATCACCACGGCCAAGCTCATCATTAAGCAGCGGGCCTACGAGAAGAGCGGCTGCCACGCCTCGCTTTATGCCCAAGCCGCTGGCGGGCGAGACGGCAGCAGCCATGTTCCCTGCACCAAAGTCGCTGTTCGACCACGACGGCAACAACGTCTTTTGGGGCGAGGACGACGAGAGGTACCACCTCTCCGACGTCGCCAAAAGCACTACATGGCTGGCATCCTGGCGTACGCGCGCGAGATCGGCGCCATCACCTAACCCCACTGTCAACTCGTACAAGCGCGCATCACCACGGGCGGGCGACTCCGTGCCGCAGTACGCCACGTAGGGCCTGCGCAGCTGCCGAAAGTATGGTCCGCATCCCGGTCCGCTAAGCCCGGCAAGCAGCGTCCACGCGCACGAGCCCCGACCCCATGCAGCCCCCGGTCAATACCGTTACGCCTTCTTGTGGTCTCGACGGCATCGAGCGCAAGCTGGAGCTTCCGCCCGAGGCCACGGCCGAGACGCTCAAGCTCACCGACCGTCAGATGCTCGAGGCCGGCTACGCGCCGCTGCCGCGCCCGCTCAAAGAGGCACTTTCGGATGTGTTTGAGGATCGCAGTTTATGAAGGATGCCCTCGGCAAAGTATACATTCCACAGCTTCTTTCCTCAAAAAGAAGCGACGAGGGCATAAGTTCGAGTCCACGATCACCGAGTGGGAAATCAAGCACTACCTGGAGTGAACTACCTAATCGCGCTGGCTTGTCCCAGTACGATTGGAGCTCATTTCTTTGAGGCCGATATGTCCGAAAAAAGTGCCCTGTTCATGGCGCGCACGCCCGCTTCCACGAGTTGCCCGCAGCCTGACACGAGCCACCCTGGGTGTCGGGGTGAGCCTTTGCCACCCCGATTCGCCGACTGCGGCGCACGCATTCTTGACCTGCGATTCTCGATTCCGACGGCATCCGCGGCGGCCGTATCGATCAGATTGCCAAGGCTCGACGATCGTGGCGGCGTTCCCCATGTTGGTGATCGTCGACGACGAGGCACTCGGCACCCTGCGCCTGCCGAATCACGCGCATGCCGACTTCGTATGTCCCACGGCGACGCCCAACGAGCTCAAAGGCTCGTGCGCAGCGCCTCATGGGCGAGGAAGGAGACTGTCACCGCCGATGACGTGCTCAACATCGATAACCTCCGAGATCAACCTGGCCACCTACCAGGTGACGCTCGACGATGAACCCATCGATTCTGACACTGATGGAGTACTCGTTGCTGAGCTTTTGGCGACGCACCCCAATCGAGCCTACAGCCGCGAAGTGCTGCTGCACGTGTGGGGCTGGTTTCGGCACGCGTACCGTCGACGTGCACATCCGTCGCATCCGCTCCAAGGTGGGGTCCGCAGATCGCGGCGCACATTACCACAGTCCGCGGCGTGGGCTACCTGTTTAAGGACTAGATTTCCACCACAAAGGGGACAGGCACCTTTGTGGTGGTTTTTACCGCAGGTACGGGTCCCTTTCGGGTTTGCAACCAAGAACTTAAGCCTTCCAAAGATTGCGTTTTTCATACACGTGCGCCCGCATATTGGGGTACAACTCAACGTAATTTCAATGATGGCCCCGCCACATGTTTACGGCGACTTTGGATGACCAGACGAAAGGATCGCAGCTATGAGGCAGTACGATTCCCAGCGATCCCCTGGATGCGGGCAACGCCGGCGAGACCCAGCAGCAGCCGCGCGCGGTGCAGGTGAGTCGGCACTGCCGGTGGTAACATTCCCTACGTGCAGGCCTACGACACGCAGAGACGGCCAGCCGCTGGGCGGCCAGCAGGTCGTGTACTAAGCACACGGTGGTCAAGACCAAGACCAGCTGCCGATCTTTCATTACGGCGCGCGCCGTGCTGCGCCTGCCCTTGCTGGTCATCGCGCTCATCATGAGCGGCACCGCTCGACATCGCGGCGGCAAGAATGCCGTGACGGCGAGGTCGCTTCCGGGCTCGTCGACTGCGAGATCACCATCGACCTTTCGAGGGACTACCACGCTGGCCGAGGCCGTCTCTGCCAAGGCCCTGCCCCTCCGTCGTTTCCATCACCGCCACTTCGAGCGGGCGAAAGCCAGAAGGGCAGCTCACGCTTTCGCAGTCTGCTCGACGGGTCGGACGAAAGCTCGAGGTAGTGTCCGGTTCGAGCGTGGTGCTCGATACCGAGGGCCGCCATCCTCACCAACAACCACGTGGTCGACGGCTACGACCAGTACGTGGTCACCATGGACGACTGGCACCACTCTACGAGGCCGAGGTTCGTGGGCGACGATGCCTCGAGCGACCTGGCCGTCGCCAAAGCTCAAGGACGCACGACGCCGCCAAAGACTCACCCCGATCGAAGAGAGATCGCGTGATTCCTCACAAGCTCAACGTGGGCGAGGTGGTTGATGGCGATCGGTTCGCCGTTCGGTAACCGGCGGTCTGTCTCCACCGGTATCGTCTCGGCTGTATCGCTCTACAGCCATGAGCTCTACCAGCGGCAACACCATCTGCTCTGGTTAAAGACCGATGCCGCCAACCCGGGTATAACTCCGGCGGCGCTCGTCAACGACCAACGGCGAGGAAGCTCATTGAGATCCAACTCGCTCATCGAGGAAGCTACTCGGGCTCCAGCTCGGGCGCGGCTTTGCCATTCCGGTCCGCTACGCCAAGAACATCGCCGACCAGATCATCGACGGCAAGACGCCGCGGTGCATCCGTACGCTGGGCGCTACGCTTTCGAGCGTCCGGCACGCGCTCAACGCCCACTGCACGACAAGCGCTCAGCACCGATAGCGGCGCGTATGTGGCGAAGCGTCGTCGAGGACGGTCCCGCTGCCAAGGCCGGCATTCGGGAGGGGCGACGTCATCACCGAGCTGAGGTGACGACGAGGAGATCACAGTGCCGATGGCTGATCGTCGCGCTGCGCAGCTCACGGGTGGGCGAAGGTCGAGGGACTCACGCTCGTGCGCAGTAAAGCAGAGACGAGAAAGAAGAGATCACGAAATCGAGCTGGGCTTTCCGACGAGGAGGCTACAGAACCAGCAGCAGGACGACAGCTCGACCGACACCGGCAACGGCGATTTGTATTACCGACGAGCAGCTGCGCCAGTACCTGGAAGAACTGCTGGGCCAGCAGGGCCAGGAGAGCCAGGCGACGGCCAGGGTTACTAACAGAGCCGCCTCATACATATCAGAAACCAGAGGGGCTGTCCCACCAAGCCCCTCTGCTCGATGATCCTCCGGGACGAGGAGGGAAAACGGATCATTTTGAGCTGGCGAGGTGGTTCATCGCCGGTCCGACGGCTGCCGATTCGGTGCGGTTTGAAAAGGGGCTATTCGGCCCCATCGCGACCGGTGAGCCACTCTTGTATCCGTTTGAAATCGAGCGAAGAGGTGCCGCTATGGAGCAACATCGAGCCTGTTTGGTGACGGTGTGGACATCGATACCAGGGGAACGCCCGCAGCGGCGGATACCGCCGCACCGATCAACGCTCGCGCGCCAAGGCGGCGGCCCGCGCGGCGAGCTGCGCCACGAGCTCGACTACCATGCCTACCGCTACTACATGCTCGATGCGCCCGAGATCACAGATGCCGCCTTCGACAAAATGCTCGTTGAGCTGCAGGAGATCGAGGCGGCCTACCCCCGACTGCCGACGCCCGATAGCGCCACCCAACGCGTGGGTGGCTACGTGAGCGAGCAGTTTACGCCGGTCACGCCATAACATGTATTCCATGGACGATGCCATGGGGATGAAGCTCGACGCATGAAGCTCAACGCACCGAGATGCGCGAGGTGCCAACAATGTACGTCACCTATACCTGTGAGCTTAAGATCGACGGCCTGGGCGTGGCGCACCAGAACACGGCACTTTCGTGCGCGCGGCCACGCCTCTGGCGAGCAGCTTTCTGAGGCGAGGATGTTGTCGCTCAGCGTGCGCACCATCAGGACGATGCCCATGCACCTGTCGAGCCGGCGCTCACCTCACATGGGCGCCGACGGAAACGCGCCATCGAGGTCCGCGGCGGGGTCTACATGCCCAAGGGCGGCTTTGTGCGCCTGAACGACGAGGCCGATGCTGCGAGGGCCGCGACCTTCGCCAACCAGCACGGCACGCCGCAGCGGATCCCTTGCTTAAAGGATCCCAAGGTCACCGGCGCGCCGCGACCTTGCCACCTTTACGCCATCGCCGATACCAAACCCGTTGCACGTTCACAGCCAGCGCGAGTTTTCCGATTGGCTGCTTTAGCTCGGCTTTAGCGTCCATCCCAACGTGGCCCGCTGCGCCCACGCCTAGTCCACGAGTTCTGCGCCCACGTAGCTCGAGCATCACGCGGCGATCTGGACTACGACATCGGCGTGGTCGTGAAGGTCGACAGTTTCCAACAGCAGCTCGACCTGGGTGGTTTTACCGCCCGCACCGCGCTGGGCCATCGCCTTTAAGTTTCCGCCCCGAGGAAAACGACCGTCCCTGCGCGAGATCCCGCATCCAGCAGGTTGGCCGCACCGGCGTGCTCACGCCGGTCGCGGAGTTCGATCCGGTGACGGTCGCCGGCTCTGCGCGCGCCACGCTGCACAACATCGACGAATCCGTCGCAAGAACGTGCGCGAGGGCGACACCATCATCGTGCACAAGGCAGGGTGATGGATTCCGGGTCGTGGGTCCGGTGCTCGATAAACGCCCGGCCATTCGGTCAGACTGGCGCATGCCGAGGTCTGCCGTGCAGCCGTGGTCCACGGGGACGGCGAGGTCGCCTACCGCTGCGTCTCCATCGACTGCCCGCGCAGCTCAAGGAGCGCCTGCTCCACTGGGTGAGCCGCGGCTGCATGGACGTGGACGGCCTGGGTGACGAGATTGTCGACAAGATGATCGCCGCCGGTCTGATTTCACGACGTTGCGGATTTCTACCAGCTCACGGTCGACGATGACATCGCCGGCCTGACACTGGAGCCGCGTGTATGCCAGCTCAACAGCAAAGGGCGTTAAGAAGGGGGCGATCCCATTCCGGTTGGTATCAAGAGGCAGCCGAAGATTATCGCCGAGCTTAACAAGTCAAGAGCCAGCCGCTCGGGCGCGTGCTGTTTGCCTTGGGTATCCGCCATGTGGGCAAAAGCGTGGGCGAGGTCATCGCCGAGAGCGATTCTTATCGATTGACAAGCTCATCTTGGCGAGCGAAAGGAGGACATCGCCGAGTGCGGGGCATCGGTCCCCAGATTGCGGCGGCGACGTCAAGCAATTCCTGGCCGTGCCGAACCTTGCCGTGCTGGAGCGCTTGCGTCAGGCGGGCCTGTCACTGAGGCCGACTTGGGAGCCGCGCATGCAGGCCGCAGCCGATGCGGCGTGGCAGGCGAGCTCGCCGACGCACGGCCGCTCGCGGGCCTGACGTTTGTGCTGACCGGTACGCTCGTCAACCGCACGCGCGACGAGGCGGGTGCCGCGCTCAAGGTGCTCGGCGCCAAGGTTTCGGGCAGCGTGTCGAAAGACGAGCTACCTGGTCGCCGGTCCCAAGGCAGGCTCAAGCTCACCAAGGCCGAGCAGCTTGGCGTGCCGTGCTGGACGAGGACGCGCTCACGCAGATTCTGCGCTACCGGTGAGGTGCCAGAGGCGTAATGGATATCGAGACCACAATTACTCGCAGGCGGAAGGGCATACGACGCGCTCCCAAACGCGAGGCAAAAAGCACCTGATGGCGCGAATTCGCGTTGCCGAGCGCGAGCGCGCGGGCAGCATGTTCGATGCATTTGAGGCTTTTGGCCGAGCTGGAAGCGAAGTTCGGTCTGGCGCCTACGACACAGGCACCGTGATCTGCGTCTACGTAGGTCGCGGGGTCGTCGCTGATGATGTCGTCAGGGCAATTTCGCGTGATGGGACCGGCGGGTGTCGGGTTATGTTCGCGCTCGTAGCCGGTGAAACTGGCGCTCGCGCGGGGGCCGCCTGCCCGTGCGTGCCGCGGGAAAGCTTACGGTCGAGGCAGCGTGCGGCGGTTCCGTCTCGACGTCCCAGGTAATCGTCCGTGTCATCGAGCAGCAAAAAGACCCGTCGCCATCAAGAAGTCGCCGACGGAAGGCGCTCGGGCGCGATATCCACTGCCAAAGTTGCCCAAGGGAAAAACGAAGATTGCTACAGCCCTTCTGCAGCTGACGGATCTGCCACTCCAGCGCATAGGCGTCGGTGGGGTGACGCGTTTCGCGCAACGGCGCATCAGCTCGGGCATCGATTGTGCAAATGGTGTCGACTCGGCATTCAAAAGCATTGTGCAGCAGAGCAAGCCGGTTATCGATCTTGCGCGACACGCGTTCAGTTCGCGGCGCTTGCGCTCGATGAAACTCCTGCTGCTGGGCCAGTTGCCGCTGCATAAGGTTCACGTCGCGCGTGGCGACAAACTCGGATTTGCGCGAGCGGCAAGTCAAGAACGCGCAGGTTGCTGATGGTGTTAGGGTGGAGGCTGTCGCGCTCCATAGTATCGACTACCCGCTCGCCACGGATCGATGCGCCGGGTCCAGCAAGCCCATCTGCTCGTAATGGCGCAACGTGCCCACGCTCAGGTTAAACAAGGCGCCCACCTCGCCAATACGGAGAGCCCTCAGTGTGTTCACTTTGGCATGTCGGTCACAGGACCGCTCCTTTCGGCGAAAGGATCGGGACACAGCTTGCTAGGCGTCCCGCTACGCCACCAGCTTGTCAAAAGCCCCGCGCCGGTTGAGTACCGGTAAACGCAGACAACACAAATGACCGCCGACAAAATCGATCCGCACGGCGAAGCGATGCCCATGGGAAACAACGTATCGGAATAGGCGTTCGACAGTAGCCACGCGCCCGGCACGCGAATGAGCACCACGGCCAGCACGTTGTGCGCAAAGCCGATGTAGCTCTTGCCGTATGCAGCGAAAAAGCCGCTAAAAGCAAATGTGGATGCCGGCAAAAAATCGCGTCGAAAAATATAGCTGCGCATATAGCCGGTACCGGCCGCGACCACCGCGGCGTCCTTGGCAAAAAAAAAGCCGATAAACGCCGGCGCCACCAGCCACATCAGCACCGTGATCAGGCAGCCGTACACCACCGAGATCGTCATGGCGTCCTTGAGCACCTGACGCGCGCGGTCGCCCTTGCCCGCGCCGGCGTTTTGCGCCGTGAGCGCGCTGACGGTGGCGCCCATGGAGCTCGGCACATGAACAAAAAGCTGATCATCTTCTCAACCAGGCCCACGGCGGCGGCGTCGACCAAGGCCGCGATGGTTGGCGATGACGGTGATAAACATAAACGCCACCTGGATGCAGCCGTCCTGCACGGCCACGGGCACGCCGATCTTAAGAATGCTGCCGAGCACCTCGGGCTGGGGCAGGCAGGTCGCTGCGCTTAACGTGGATGTTCGTGCGGCGGCTCTTAAGCCACACGAGCGCGAGGGCAACGCTGGCCGTCTGGGCGGTTACCGTGCCGAGCGCCGCGCCCACGGGGCCGAGCCCCATGTGTCCGATAAACAGAAAGTCGAGCGCGATGTTGATGATGCATGCCACGCCAATCACGTACATGGGCGAGCGCGAATCGCCCAGGCCGCGAAAGATGGCCGAAAGGATGTTGTACGCGGCGATAAAGGGAATGCCGACAAAGCAGATACGCAGGTAGGCGGCGGTTCCTTCGACTGCCTCGGCCGGCGTGCCAATGAGTGCCACGATCTGCGGGCACAGTGCGAGCAGGACAGCGGCCAGCACCACCGAGACACCATTTAAAGAGCGTGATGGTGTTGCCGATGGCTGTCTCGGCGCGATCGAACCGGCGTGAACCCACGGCGTGGCCGACGACCACCGTCGTTCCCATGGCCAGGCCCACGAGCGCCACGGTAATCATATAGAGCGTCTGCGCGCCATTTGCCACGGCGGTGATGCCGGCAGCACCGCTAAACTGTCCGATCAAGTACAGGTCGGCCATGCCGTAGAGCATCTGCAAAAAGTACGAGAGCATATAGGGCAGGGCGAAGACCGCGATGGTCTTAAGGACATTGCCGCGTGTGAGGTCGTGTTCCATGGGCGAGGTGCTTTCTGGCTTGGTTCGTTTAGCTACCAGTGTAGTGAAAACCCCTACAACGATTGTAGAGTCAAGGTTTATGTTGGCGGCGGGGCGAAAAAAGTCGCGGTCGCATTCATTTCCAATTGAATACAGAGATGTACCTTGCAAGCTTAGCGCCTGCACTAGCCTTGCAGAAATCGATTTCGAACACTTGACACTGCCACACGGCGCGCCATAATACGTGGGTTTGCGAACAACGTTTGGTGGGGATGAACCTGCGTGCGCAATCTCAAGATTCTGTTTTTCCTATCTGGGGGCATACCGCCGCGATGCCATACTCGGCGTGCTCTTTGTGACGGCCGAAACGGCGCTCGAGCTGTTTATCCCGGTCATCATGGCAAATATCATCGACGTGGGCGTGCCCGCGGGCGACATCAACTACATGCTGTTGCAGGGCACGTATATGTTGGCATGCGCTGCATGTTCGCTGGTACTTGGCTTGGCTATGCACGCACGTCTGCTCGCGTCGCCTCGGGGCTGGGCGCTAACCTGCGCGAGGCCGAGTATCGTAAGATCCAGACGCTCGCTTTTGGCAATCTGGACAACTACGACGCCAGCTCGCTGGTCACCCGCATGACCACCGATATCACCGTCATCCAAAACGCCATCGGCAACGGCTTTCGCCCCATGGTGCGCGGACCGGTAAATCTGGTCATGGGCCTCGTCTACGCTTTTGCGCTCTCGCGCGACCTCGCGGCGGTCTTTGCTGTCATTCTGCCGATGCTCGCCATCGTGCTCGGTATCATTACCGTGCGCGTGAGCCCGCTCTACCGCCAACTCCAGACCTCGATGGACCACCTCAACGGCGTGGTGCAAGAGGACCTTACCGCCGTGCGCGCCGTCAAGGCGTATGTGCGCGCCGAGCACGAGTGCGAAAAGTTCGATACCGTCAATACCGAGCTCGCGCACACGGCGACGAAGACTTTCGGCAACGCCGTGCTCAACCTGCCGGTGTTCCAACTCTCGATGTACGTAGCTGCGCTCGATCCTGTGGATTGGCGGCCGCATGATCATCGAAGGTCGCTTGGGCGTGGGCTCGCTCACGGGCTTTATGAGCTACGTGCTGCTGATCATGAACTCGCTCATGATGCTTTCCAACGTGTTTTTTGCTGCTCACGCGCGCCCTTACGGTGTGGGCCGTATCGCGCAGAGGTGCTCGATGAGGAGCCCTTTTTATCGCCAACCCTGCGGGGAACCTCGCGATTGCGGCACCAGCGGACGGAAAGCATCGAGTTTCGCGACGTGTCGTTTAAGTACCGCGCGGATGCTGCCGAGGACGTGCTCGAGCATATCGACCTTCGCATCGAGAACGGCTCGACGGTGGGCATCCTCGGCGGCACGGGCTCGGGCAAGAGCTCGCTCGTGCAGCTGATTGCGCGCCTGTACGACGCCACCGAGGGCGCCGTGCTCGTGGGCGGGCGCGACGTGCGCGACTACGACCTGGCGACGCTTGCGCGATGCCGTGGGCATTGTGCTGCAAAAGAATGTGCTGTTTACGGGCACCGTGCGCGAGAACCTGCAGTGGGGCAATCCGCAGGCGTCGGACGATGAGCTCCCTCGCGGCTTGCCGCGCGGCGTGCGTGGACGAGTTCTGGATCGCATTGGCGGACTCGACGGCGAGTTGGGCCAAGGCGGTGCCGGTGTTTCGGGTGGCCAGAAGCAGCGCCTGTGCATCGCGTGCACGCTGCTCAAGCATCCGCGCGTGCTCATTTTTGATGACTCCACCAGCGCGGTCGATATGGCGACCGACGCAAAGATTCGCGAGCACATCGCTCGGATTCCCCGATACGACCGTGCTCATCATCGCCCAGCGCATCGCGAGCGTCATGGATGCCGATCGCATTGTGGTGTTGGACGACGGTCGTGTCCACGGCGTGGGCACGCACGAGGAGCTGCTGGCGGGTGACAACATCTACCAGGAGGTTTACGCCTCGGAGATGGAGTTTGCGGGGAACGCGGACGCCGGCGACGGCGCGACGATGGCTGCGCGAATGGTCCGTTTTCCTCCGTCGCATGCGGATCGCCCTTGGAAGGGGGTGAGCGCCGTGCCTAAGACCGCAGCCCAAGCACGCCCGGCCGACCTCAAGCGCACGGTGCGCCGCTTGCTCTCCATGGGGCATGCCAAGTTCTCGTTGCTCGCGGTGGGCGTGCTCGCCTCCGTCGCCGCCATCGCGAGCCTCGCCGGCACCAGTTGGTGCGCCCCATCGTTAACGGTTTGGCCACGGGCGGGGAGGAACTGCTCGCCAAACAGGTCATCCTGACGGCGATCATCTACGCCGCGGGCGTGCTCTCGGCCCTGGGCTACTCGCAGATCATGGTGCGCGCGGCCCAACGCGTGGTGTCCGATATTCGCCGCGACCTGTTCGCGCGCATCCAGACGCTGCCGCTCAGTTATTTTGACAGCACGCGCTCGGGCGACATCATGAGCTTTTTTCACCAACGACGTCGACACCGTCTCCGAGGCGCTCAACAACAGCTTTGCCAACGTGATTCAGGCCGCCATTCAGGTTGTGGGCACCACGGCCATGCTCATCATCCTTAACTGGCAGCTCACGATTATCACACTCGTGTGCGATGCGGCCATTGTGCTGTATTCGCGCTACTCGGGCGCGCGCTCTAAGCGCTTTGCTGCCCAGCAGGCATCGCTTGGCGACCTGGGACGGATATATCGAAGAGATGGTCTCGGGCCAAAAGGTCATCAAGGTCTTTAACCGTGAGGCAGCGAATGTCGCCGGCTTTGCCTGCCGCAACGACGAGCTTCGCCGCACCGGCACCGCCGCCGTGAGCTATGCTAACTCCATGGTGCCCATGACCGTCGTGATTGGCTACGTCAACTATGCCATCGTCGCCGTGGCGGGCGGCATGCTCTGCATCAAGGGGCTCGCCGACGTAGGTGCGCTCGCGAGCTACCTGGTCTTTGTGCGCCAGGCCGCCATGCCCATCAACCAGTTTACGCAGCTCGGCAACTTCTTGCTCAACGCGTTGGCCGGTGCCGAGCGCCTGTTTGCCGCCATGGACCTTGAGCCCGAGGTGGACGAGGGCTGCGCGGGCTGGTGCAGACGGGCGACGCCGCGTGGGCGTGGAAGATTCCCGAGGGCCAGGGCGTCGGCGCGTACGGGCACTTGCATGACGTGGCAACCGTTGATGAGTCGGGCCGCGCGGTGGCCGCCGACGGCACCGAGCTCACGTGCGGCTTGGTCCCGCTTGCCGGCGACGTGCGCTTCCATGCCGTGGACTTTTCCTACGTGCCGGGCGCCCGCGTGCTCACGGACCTCAACCTGTTTGCCAAGCCGGGGCAAAAGATTGCGTTTGTGGGCTCCACGGGCGCCGGCAAGACGACCATCACCAACCTCATCAACCGCTTCTACGAGGTCGATGACGGCGAGATCACGTACGACGGCATCGACGTCAAGCACATTGCCAAGGCCAGCCTGCGCGGGTCGCTCGGCATTGTGCTGCAGGACACGCACCTGTTTAGCGGCACCATTGCGCAGAACATCCGCTTTGGCAAGCTCGACGCGACCGACGAGGAGGTGCGCGCCGCTGCCGAGGCCGCCTGCGCCGACTCGTTTATCCGCCGCCTGCCGCGGGGCTACGACACACCGGTCACGGCCGACGGCGCCAACCTGTCGCAGGGCCAGCGTCAGCTGCTCGCCATCGCGCGCGTGGCCGTTGCCGACCCGCCGGTGCTCATCCTGGACGAGGCCACGAGCTCCATTGACACGCGTACCGAAAAGCTCATCGAGCGCGGTATGGACCGCATCATGCGCGGACGCACCACGTTTATGGTCGCGCACCGCCTGTCCACTGTCCGCGACGCCGACGCCATCATGGTCCTCGAACACGGCCGCATCATCGAGCGCGGCACGCACGAAGAGCTGCTCGCCCAGCACGGCGAGTACTGGCAGCTGGCGCATGGCTTAAAAGAGCTGGATTAACCCGTTCGAGCACGATGCTTTGACCCCTCCGTGCCCCTCACCTCGCCTCAAACCGTCCCAACATTCGACGTTTTTGCCAAAATCGGAAAAAGCATCGAATGTTGTGATGGTTTTTCTGCCGCTCGACCGGGTGGAATCGCTTTCTTGCGCGCGAAGGTGTGCGGACCCGTGGGCAGGGGAATAAGGTTGGTTATCCGACTCCATTGGAGGGCCCATGGATCTGCCGATCGTCCTGTCCCATAAGACCGCCTGGCTGTACCACAACGTGGCGCGCCCGTCCGAGCCGCTCTCGCGAGCAAGCAGCCTATACGATGAGGACTCGCTTGCTAACGAGGCGGAGCCGACCGCGAGCCTGCCCAAATTGGGGCTCGATGCCAAGGGGCTGAGGGCTTCAACGGCAGTCGGGATCGTTACCGACTATCTGGTTTCGCTTGGTATTCCACGAGAAGAGCTCGATCATATCGACACGCTCGTCAACTTTGATTTTGAGCGCTCGACGCCGGCTGGATTTAGGTGCCACGTGTTTGGAGCGCTGGTACCTCCAGGCCATCTTATCGAGGTGGCGGAGGGCCTTCTGGTGGTTGATGAGGTCATGTGCTTTGTCCAAGCGGGTTCGTGGATGAGCGAGCCCGAGCAGCTGGAATATGGGTATGAAATCTGCGCCCGATACCATTTGAATCATCTGGCGACAGACGATTATATCGAGATGGGGCAGAGGTATATCGTTGCCGATTTGATTGCCTATTGCGATGAGAATCGATCTCGTCAGGGGGCTACACGTGCGGCCGCCGTGCTCAAGCGCGTGCACGATGGCGCGCGGTCGCCCATGGAGACGGCCGCCGCAATCATGGTCGTAGCAAAACGTTCCCAGGGCGGGCTGGGATACGCCAAGATCGAGCTCAACCATCGGGTCAATGTTCCCAACGAGTTCAAGTATCTCGCAAAGGCCGGGTATTTCGAGATCGATGTATATGCGCCTGCAAGCGGTACAGGGATTGAATACAACGGCTCGGACCATCTTGATAAACAGCGCAGCGCGTCGGATGCAGGAGCGTATGACCGTGCTGAGCGCGCTGGGCTTTAGGATGATCGTCCTCACCGGGACTCAGTTTGCCCATCAGCTGCAATTGCACCGGGCGATGAACGCCATCGCACTCGCTATGGGTCTTAAGTGCGACCGAAGCGAAGCGTTCCAAAAACGTCAGAACGACCTGCGAGAATTCGTGATTCGGCACTGGGACGGCGGCCTTTAGGGGCGTTTCGGTCCTTCTACGGGGCGCCGTGGGCAGACAAACCATCACAACATTCGACGTTTTTTTGCCAAAAACGGGAAAAGCATCGAATGTTGTGATGGTCGTGCTGAGGATGGGCTTGGGAAGCCGGTCTTGCTCGAAGTGACCCGTCCTGTCGTACGGGTGTCGGCATGATTCTCTCGTGGGGTATTATGTTTTCCGAAGAATAAAACGCCGCGTGAGGGGAGGGCTGCGTGGACGGGCGCGTGCAACATGACGGCTTTGGCCGCGATATCAACTACCTGCGCATTGCCGTTACCGACAAGTGCAACTTCCGCTGCATTTACTGCATGCCGGCCGATGGCGTGGCGCCCCGCGCACACGAGCTGCTCAGTGCCGAGGAAATCGCCCGCTTTGTGCGCTTGGTGGCGGGGGAGGGCATTCGCCGCGTGCGCCTGACGGGCGGCGAGCCGCTGGTCAGCCGCCGTATCATTCCGCTTATTCGCGACATCCGCGCGATTCCGCAGATCGAGGACATCTCGCTCACCACCAACGGCGCCCTGCTGCCCAAGCTAGCGCCGCAGCTCAAGGATGCCGGGCTTAACCGCGTCAACATTTCGCTCGACACACTCGACCCCGAGCTGTTTGGAAAGATCACGCGCCTGGGTCGACTCGAGCAGACCATGGCCGGCGTCGACGCGGCGCTGGCTTGGGGCTTTGAGCCCGTTAAGGTCAACTGCGTTGTGGTGCGCCGGCTCAACCAGGATGTGGCGACCCTTGCACGGCTGACCGTCGATCGTCCCATCCACCTGCGCTTTATCGAATACATGCCCATCGGCGACGAGCGCACCAGCTCGCATTGCGCTGTGGACCCGCATGCGCCCGCGCTCAATCCCGAGCTGTGGGACGTGAGCGATACCGTGCCGAGCGACGAGCTGCGGGCGCGCATCAATGCCGGGGTCACCGCGGCGGGACTGGGCGAGCTCGAGCCGCTCGGCATCAACGACGCTCCTGCCGGCGCGGGCCCTGCGCGCTATTGGCACTTTCCGGGCGCGGCGGGAACGGTCGGTTTCATTAGCGCTATGTCCAACCATTTTTGCGCGAACTGCAACCGTCTGCGCCTGACGGCCGATGGCAACGTGCGTCCGTGCCTGTTCAGCGATGCCGAGTATTCGGTGCGTGAGGCGCTGCGCCGTGGTGATGATATGCAGGTACTTTCGATTTGGCGCGATGCCGTGGCCCACAAACCGCAGGAACACGCGATAATTGAGGGCACGCAACGATTTATGTCCCAAATCGGAGGATGATCATATGGCCAAGAGCAGGTACGCCGATGCCACCAAGGCCGCTCGCAGGGCCGCGATGTCTGCCCACAAAGCCACGGCTGCGGCGAATGCTGGTAACGCCGACGCGTCCGCGCAGCCGTCTGCCAGCGCTGCCACCGAGCCCGCCCGCGACGCCCGTCGTGACGAGTTGACGCACGTGGACGCCAAGGGCGAGGTGCGCATGGTCGACGTGTCCGACAAGGCCGAGACCCATCGCATTGCCATCGCCGAGGGCACCATCCTCATGCATCCCGAGACGCAGACCATGGTGCTGCAGGACCGCGCCAAAAAGGGCGACGTGCTTGCCTGCGCGCGCGTGGCGGGCATCATGGCCATCAAACGCACGAGCGACATCATCCCCATGTGCCATCCGTTGCTCATTACCAAGAGCAAGTGCGACATTGCGCCCATCGCTCCGGCGGGGACGCCGGCCGAGGACGTGCCCGAGGGCTGGGCGCCGGCGCGCGCGGACGGGCAGGTTGGCTTTCACGTACTGGTTACGGCCGGCGTGACGGGCAAGACGGGTATCGAGATGGAGGCACTGACCGGCGCGAGTGCCGCGTGCCTAACGATCTATGACATGTGCAAGGCCGTTGATCGTGGTATGGAGATCGTCGATGTGCGCCTGCTGCACAAGGAAGGCGGCCGCTCGGGTGTGGGGATCGCGCAGAGCGCCAGGCTGCTGCTGTTGAGGCCGTGGCCGCTGACGGTGCCGCACCCGCGAACGCACCCGTCGCCGTCGCGCCCGCGGCTCCGACTCCGGCCGTCCCCGCGATCGCGTTTATCGGCTACCAAAACTCGGGCAAGACCACGCTCGTCGAGAAGGTTATCGCCGAGCTCACTCGCCGCGGCCTGCGCGTGGGTTCGCTCAAGCATCACGGGCACCACGGCTTTGATATCGATGTGCCCGCTAAGGATACGTGGCGCCATCACCAGGCCGGCTCCAAGCACGTGGGCCTCATCTGCGCCACGCGCTGGGCGGAGTACGCCGACACGCGCGAGGAGGACGAGATGCCCGCGCGCGAGCTGCTGTCGCGCTACAACGATGTCGACGTGGTGATCATCGAGGGCTACAAGACCGAGGGCTTCGACAACATCGTGGTCGCACGCTCCGGTGTCGACCGTCTGCGCGGCAAGAGCTCGCTCGACCTGTCGATGGCCGCACGCTGGCCCTTGCCTGCAACGAGGCCCTGGCGCGTCAGGCCTTCGACGCCGGCTTTGCGACCCGAGCCATCAACATCAACGACGCCCGAGCCATCTGCGATCTCATCCAAGACCACCTTCAGGCTTGACGCTGCGCCGGCCCTAAGCACCCCATCTCGCCCCTCAAGCCGTCGCTCGCGTACCAAAGTACGCGTCGCTCCTTTTCGGGGCGACCTGGGGCACTTGGAACCGGCTCGCTGCGCTGCCATGGCAGGTTTTATCTGGGCAAACGTCATTTCCACCACAAAGGGGCCGGGCGCCTTTGTGGTGGTTTTTGCTTTGGTAGATGTGTGGGACATGCCTTACAATCTACCAAGTAGTTCATGACGGGCGAAAAACGGAGAGAAGGGGCTTGATGCGTCCTTAATGTTTCATGCGGATAGATTGATTTGACAGACGGTGGCGAATGCCCGCCGTCCGCATTCGTATGAAACAAGGAGTCTCCATGCTCACCTCTCTTTTCTCAAAGCCTCAATCATCGCTGTCCGTGCAGGCCAAGCGCCTGGTGGCGATGCGCTTTCTCATCTACACCGGTTTTCAGACCAGCTACTTTATCGGCGTCATCGGAACGCTCACCTATGCAGACGATGCCTCGGTCGTGGCGACATCGCTGGCCGTCCTCTTTATGAACGTATTCGTGATCTTGGGATCCTTTGCGGGTGGCGCGGCGCTTGACGCCTGGGGCCCGCGCCGTCATTTCTTGCTGAGCATCGTGGGCACGTTGGCAACCGGCGCGGCGATCCTCGTTTTTGGCAGCGCGACCGGCATCGTCCTGCTCGGCGCGGTGCTCCTGGGTTTCGTGATGGGGTTCGCCCAACCCATCGCCACGTCCTATCCGGCATATCTCACCGACGATCCCGCCGAGCTCAAAGACATCAACTCCGCCATCGCCATGTTTTCAAACGTGAGTATCATCGTCGGCCCCACGCTGGGCGGGCTTTGTTGCGGCGGCTGCATCGTCACGCGCGGTGTTCGTGCTCATGATGATCTTTACAGTACTGGCGCTCGTCGCCGGTTGGGGATTTAGGCCGCAGACCAGTCATGTCGCCGGGCATGCGGATGCCGATTCGGCAGAGGAAGGGGAGCGTGCGGGACAAAGTCCCGATCCCAACGCATCTTCCCGCGCTACCTTCGCGACAAGCATCAAGACAGTCTTCACCAACAGTATCCTCGCCTTGCTGTTCTGCATCATCTTCCTCTCGAACTTTGGCTACGGCGCCTTCGATCCACTGGAGTCGTTCTTCTACCGCGATGTCCTGCACGTCGGTGTCGAATGGATGGGCTGGCTCTCGTCGGCCAGCGGTGTGGGCGCGGTGCTGGGCGCCGTGGCCGCGCTCCGCTTGCCGCCGCACCTGGTCAACCTAAAAACGCTGCTCGTGGCGCTTATGTCCGTGGGTCTGGGAAGCCTGCTCTACGTGGGAACGCCGTACGTGGGCGTAGCCCTTGTCGGCCAGATTGCCCTGGGCGTGGCCTGGGGCGTCGTCAACCCGCTCCACAACACCATCGTACAAACGACGGCTCCGCTCGAGCAGCTCGGCCGCGTCAACTCGGTCATGGGCTTTGGCAACATGTTCGCCGGCGTGGCCCCGCTGGCGATTGCCCCGTGGCTAGCAGCAACATTTGGCGTGCAACAGACACTCGTAGGCGCGGGCCTGGTCGTAACGGCAGTTCCCGCGGCGCTGCTGCTGTTTGGACGCCGGCATTTGGATCGTGCTGCAGAGCAGTAAAAACCATCACAACATTCGATGAAAATCGCGATTTTGCCGAAAAACGTCGAATGTTGTGATGGATTGCGCTGAGACCATCGAGCACCACAAGCCACCACAAAGGGGACAGGCACCTTTGTGGTGGTTTTTGCTCCTGCGTGCCGTGCTCGCGCCTTGGTATACCATGTACTCCATTTCCAATCGCTTCCCACACCGCCACACTACCCAGAAAGGGCCCCATGGACGCCACCTTCGGCCACATCAAAGCCGTGTTCTGCGATATCGACGGCACACTGCTCACAAGCCAGCACACGGTGTCCCCGCGTACCGTGGCGGCGATCCGCGCACCTGCGCGAGCGCGGCGTGCTCTTTGGCCTGTGCACTGGGCGCGACGCCCGCGCGACCGAGGCTATGTACGAGCTCTGGGGCATCGAAGGCCTGGTGGACGTGCTCGTGGGCTGCGGCGGCGCCGAGGTCATCGACCGCGCGCACGACATCAACGAGCTGAGCTATCCACTGCCGGGCGAAACCATCGCGCGCATCTGCAAGCACATGGCGGACCTTCCGGCAACGCCCGTTTGCCCCCGAGACGGCGTGTTCTACGTGCCCGAGAGCAATGCATGCGTCGAGCACCTGTCGCGTGTCGACGGCGTGCCCTACAAGGTGGTCGACTTTGCCGAGTTCTTACGCGAGCCGCAGCCCAAGGTGATGTTTACCATGGCGCCCGAGGTAATGCCGCGGGTGATTGAGCGGGCGTCGACGTTTGCCGATAACACCGTTAAGGCGGCGGCTCTGCAAACCACGCAGCGCCTCTACGAGTTCATGGATCCGCGCGTGTCCAAGACGCGCGGCCTTGTGCGCGTGGCGGAGCTCAACGACATGGAGCTCCAGAACATCTGCGTGTTTGGCGATGCGGATAACGACACCTGCATGGTGGCCGACGCCGGCGTGGGCGTGGCCATGGCAAACGGCAGCGATGCCACCCGCGCCGCTGCGGACTTTGTAACCGCCAGCAACGACGAAGACGGCATCGCGATCTTTATCGAGGAGCATCTGCTGTAGCGCTGGGGGAGAATCACCGCAAAGGGGACAGGCTCCTTTGTGGTGGTTCGATCAGGCGTCCCGGCAACCGATTGCCGGGACGCTTTTTTGTCCCGTGGCGAATCGATGCGGTGAACAAACGACCACTCACAGCCAAATATCGACCGTTCACAGATTGAGTGGGTTAAAAACAAAATGTTGTGCAAATAACAACAGAGTGTTATTTACGCTCTATTTGCCAACAATTATACCTGTGGTTTTCTAAAACTGAAAAAATCGAATAACACTGCATAAGTTGAACAAATGTCAAGAAATAAGACTCTGAGAAAAGAAATTGATTGAAATGGGCTTTTCGTTGTTTAAACAATGAGTAATAATATGCATATTGAGCGCGAGCAATTATAGGTTGTGCGCCCAAGGTTAATTTGTGAAAAAGAGCAAGATCGCAGTCTCTTGGGGGGAGGCATCGATGGCGGCAAATTCGGATAAATCTAAGCAGAACAATAAAGCGGCACATCGTGTACTAGCAGGTGTTTTGTGCGGAGCTTCCGTTTTGAGCCTGGTGCTGTCGCTCGTTATGCCCCCGATCTCGCAGGCCATCGCCAACGACGCCCAGACAGTTTCTGCCGAGGAAACTGTAATGGGGGTTCCTCAAGTGAGTCCGCTGCTGTGGGTAACACCAGCGAGGATGCCGAAAACCAGAATAGCGACGAGACCGATGGCGGCGAGTCTGGCTCTTCAAATAGTGTTGAGCAGGCTCAGAGTGCGAATGCGGCTTCAGCGGGAGCGACGGCCACCGTGAAGCCGGGAATTTACGTTCCCACGTCTATCGGTATCGGTACGAATATCAATGTCTCAACCCCTGATCCCGGCGTGGCCACCTACGTCGGCCGCGACATGTACATCGGTGGCAAAGCCGAGCGATAAGCCGAGCGACGGCACTATCGATCTTGATGCGGACAACGCCCCCACCGGCTCATATGCCGCTGAGGCGGAGGGCCTTACCGTGGTCCGTGGCAAGCTTGCCATGAATCCACTCAAAGAGAGCTGGCCCCTATAATAATAGGCGGCGCTGGTTTCCGCTTTGGCACCGTTGGTTTTGGTTCCCAGTTCCGTCCTGTCTACGGCAGCACCGTGCTTGCGGTCGCCGGAATCGACAGTGCGATCACCAAAATGAGCGTTGGTTACAACGGCAACTTGCCGGGGGCGACTACCGTTGGCGCTTGGAACAAAGGCGCTTGGGTCGGACAGCAGAGACCTTTTGAGGGCGCGACTCCTTCCGGCTTTGCCTACACCGCGCAAATCGCAGGCCCCATCACATACTGGCGCGATAGCGACTATAAACGCCAGTCTGTGGTGACAATGCAGGGTAATTGGTACGAGGGCTTGTCTGCTCTGGAAAGCACCCTGTTCAATAAAGCTGTTGATTTGACTAATGTCAACGGTAACGATTATTCGAGCTATAACGGTACAAATGGATACCTCTCGAAGCTATCGAAACAGCTCGACTCGTTTGAAGATACCGGCGAGGTGGATGTCAACGGCTTTGCAGAGCCTAATAGCAACTACGTCATCAACAAGTACAATAACGACGGAACAAGCTATACACTCAAATTCGATGGTAGCGACGATGGTAGCGGCAAGTCTGTTTCCGGTGCGCTCGATACCGGAATCCCGAGCAATAAGATTCGCAACACCGAGCGACTCATCACCTTTACCGGCGATGGAACTTCTATGCAACAGGTCTTCACCATCGCCGGTTCCGAGCTCTCCAACTGGAAGAATGGCGTCTACTACCGCGGCGTCGACTTTAAGTTCACCAATATCCCCGAAGGCGCATCCATTGTCGTGAACGTTACAGGTACTAATCCTGTCGAGTTCCACAACGGCTGGCGCTTCTGGTGGGGAGATACAGAAATATCTCGCGGTTACGAGAGTCAGTACGCCAAGAAAGACCTTGACGCGAAATACTTGCTGGCTTCCCAGTCCATCATGTGGAACTTTGTCGATACGCAAAGCCTTACCATTCGGGGCGGCATCGCGGGAGAGGACCGCGCGGACTGGGGATACGGTGGCGCAACTACCGGTGCCAAGTGGACTGACGACGATCCTGCGGCGGCTATGATCGGATCGATTCTCGTTCCCAACGGAAGTTTCGACGACCATGTTACTACCAACGGCCCGCGTTTATGTGGGCGTCGATTTCTCAATGAACAGCCCGAAGGTTGCCGCAGCATTTGGTGAGGGTAACTCGGCTTCCGTCATCGACATGGACCAGGAGCGTCACAACTTCCCGTGGTCTGGTTCGTATACACCGGACGGCTCTGCCATTGCGTGGAGCAAGGTCGACGCTGCGGACGCCAAACCGCTCGCGGGTTCCGAGTGGGCCATCTACGCGACCGAGAACGATGCGCAGAACAATGAGAACCGTATCGTCTCCATTGTGGATAACAGCACGAATGACTCCGATCCTACCGTTGGTACCATTCAGTTCAACTACCTGAACCAGAAGGCCAATATTGGCAACCCTGATGACAAGGACTACTTCACGTACTACATTCGTGAGACTAAGGCGCCGGAGGGCTACGAGCTTTCCAATACGATCTATACCTCGAAGATGTTCCACACGGGCGATGAGCTCAACCTTGTGGGCAACGTGGACACCAACGGCAACGAGATTTCCAGTCCGAAGAGAGCCATCGCCAACACCAAGACCACTGGTACAGTGTCTTGGACCAAGGTTGAGGACGGAGATGAGAAGCACGATCCGTTGCCTGGTTCCGAGTGGAAGCTTGCGAAACTGGGTGCCGATGGCTCGACCGAAGTGAAGTCCTGGACCGTGAGCGACCGGTCGAAGTTGAGCGACACCACGTGGGCCAATACCGACGCCACGGATGGCAAGTTCAAGCTTGAGGGCTTGCTGCCGGGCACGTACACGCTTGCTGAGACCCAGGCTCCGTTTGGCTACGAGAAGAACCCGACGGATTTTCGGTTCACGGTGAACACGGACGGTTCCGTCACGTGGGACAAGGACAAAAAAGCCGTCTATCGACAAGAGCGGCAACGCGTACATCTCCGATACTCTCACCACCACGTCCGTGGAGATCCCGGTGACCAAATCGGTTCGAAACATGGATTGGCCGAAGGTCGACAAAGTCAACTATGTGCCGTTCGAGTTCAGCATTGAGGCTACGGGGGCAAATAGGGATAGCGCACCCATGCCCGATCCGAAGACTATTTCCGCCGCTCCCGCAGGCTCCACCAAGGTCAACGACATCGTGGCGAAATTTGGGGAGATCACGTTCTCCAAAGATCACCTCGCCACGGTCGATGCTTCAAACCCGACGGGGGAGAAGACCTACACCTACACGCTGAAGGAGGTCGCGCCCGCCACCGGTGCCGTCAATAAGCTCCGCTACTCCAAGGCCGAGTACCAGGTTGCCGTCACGGTGACGGCCGTCATGGTCGATGGTAAAGTACACCGGCCTCACCACCTCCACCACGGTCACGCAGGTGAAGGACGACATGGGCAATACCGTGAGTAACACCATCGGCGAGGACGTCGCGCCCGACGCCATTCCGCCTCCACCTTCACCAACGTGAAAGTCCTCACGGACCTCCCGCTCACCGGCACGGGATGGACCGAGAACTCCATGCTCCTCGTGGGCGCCGGTCTCATGCTTCTGAGAGCGGCATCGCTGCGGGAGCGTATTGGTTCGCTACAAAGCGCCGCCGACGACCCGTCCGATGGCGCTGGTAGATAGATGTTTATGAATGTCGGGCTCATTTCTGAAAGGGGAATCATGAACCGATTCGTACAAAAGCTGATCGCCGGTGCTGCTGCCGTAGCGATCGCCGTAACCGGCCTGTTGGGCGGCGCGCCCGTGGCCAAGGCTGCGGGATCCTGCACAGCCGACGGACGGCACCATCACTATCATCAACAACGATTCCGCTACGTATGACCATACGTTCGAGGGCTGGAGGCTCGCCACCCTGAAGAACGTTACCGTTACCGGTACGGGTGAGAATGCCTCTATCAACTTCGAGATCGATACCACTGACGAATTCGTTAACGTTATTGTCGAAGTCATGAGTGAGATGACCGTGGACGGCAAAAACGTTAAGACCGAGTACGAAACTGACGCTAACTACAACGGTAGCGTGACTGGTACCGAGGCAAACCCCATGGGCTACCTTATCGACAAGGTGTTTAAGACTGGTGGGAATGCTACTGTCGAAAACACTGAGACGCTGTGGAAGAACAGTTCCACTGCTCTCCGTGAATTCGCGACTAAGCTTTCCGCAAAGACCCTGACTTCCTCCGTGGCTGACAATCACAAGACGGATTTCAAGAGCGGTAATGCGACGACCGGCGCGAATGAGTGCAAGCAGGGGTTTCTGGTTCCTGATGGACACGACCGCCGATCCGAAGGGCACCGTTAACGCAAATGCTATTGAGTCTCAGTCCATCCCGATGCTGCTTGCTACCAAGCTCGTTAACCCGACTGATCAGGATGCTCCTGACTACGCTGGCGCTACTGCGAACCTGGGCACCGTGACCCTTAAGGCCAACGAACCTTCCATCAACAAGGAGATCACCAAGGTCAACAAGGCTGATGCCGATTCCAAGACCAAGATGAACGCTCGTATCGGCGACACGATCACCTATACCCTTACCACCACGATTCCGGACTACACCGGCTACGTCGACGGCTCCCGCGTGCTGCAGCTTATCGATACCGCTGCTCACGGCCTGAAGGACGTTACGGTTACCAAGGTTAAGGTTGGCGACACCGAGCTTAATGAGGATGCTGACGCCGATAACAACGGCTACGTCCTGAAGCAGGACAAGAATCAGATCGATCCCTTGGACAACTGCAATAAGGCTGACGCTACTGTCACCACGGTTGACCTTGCTCACTACGTTAACACGAACGACAACATTGCCTCTGGCGCTACGGTTACCGTTACCTTGACCGCTGTTGTCGACTCCGATGCCGTTATTGCTGGCGTTGGTAACCCCAACACCGTTGAGCTTGCGTACTCTCGTACCCCGAGCGGCGAAAAGCACCAGGTTCCTGGCCCCACCGTTCGCGTGTACACCTATGACTTCAGCATCTATAAGACCAACATGGCCGGTGACACCGCGCTCTCTGGTGCTCAATTCGCCATTGCCCGCGTGGACACAGCAATGCTGAGACCTTCATGACGCAGGACGCTGCGACCAAGGCCTGCGAAGAATCTCACTACTGCCAAGCCCGCTGCCGATGCGGACGAGGGCGTGTTCACTACCAGCGCTGACGGCAAGATCGCCATGTCTGGGTCTCCCTGCTGGCGAGTACCACGTCTACGAGATTAAGGCTCCTGATGGCTACACCAGCATCGGCCTTCCCGATTTCAAGTTCACCATCACCCCCGACGTTTGATACCGCCGGCACGACGGTAACGTCCGTGGCGTACGAGAAGACGACCAATACCGACGGCAATCGCGTCTCCTTCGGTACGGGCGAAACCGCTTCTATGGCTCAGATCAAGAACGCCAAGAATCTCACCGAGCTGCCTATGACCGGTGACCTGGGCATCAAGGTCTTCGTTACTGTGGGTGTGCTGCTCATGGCTGCTGGCGCCGCCTTCGCCCTGAGTGCACGAATGCGCGCTTAATTCCCTAGCTTGATGACGCGGCGAGCGGGCGATCGTCGTCTCCTATCAGCGCCTGCGCGTCGCGTTCTCATCTTCCCTTTCGCCGCACCCCCGTCGCGCTTTGGACCCGCGGCGGGTCGGTGCTTTGACCGCGCCCTCGCACCCACACCCCCGGAGGTGAACCACATGGAGGCAATCAAGCCCGTATCGACGATGCGCACGCCGAGCGGCGGTTCGAACCCGGCTTCCCCCAGCCGGCGTAAACCGCCCCTCGTCCTGCGCCTGCTTTCCCTTCTGTGCTTTGCCGCTGGCTTTGTTATCGTGGCCACGCCCCTCGTCCTGCGCGCTATTTCCCAGGCTGAGCAAACGGCCGCAGTTACCGCAGCCCAAAACACCGTGGATGGCTGGCCCTATCCGCAGGCGGAGGAGGCCCTCGCGGCCGCACACGCCTACAACGAGCAGCTGGCCGCCGGCGGTCAGGACGTCATCGGCGAGGTTGTGGACCCGTTCGGTAGCACCTCCGGCGCCCCACCGCCTCTGGCTCTGAGGATTCCATCGCCTCGCAAGACACCACCTACCAGGGGCTTCTTAACGCGGGATCGGGCCTTATGTGCTCGGTGCGCATTCCTAAGATCGACGTGAACCTGCCCGTGTACCACGGCACCTCCACCGAGGTACTCGCCGCGGGCGCCGGCCACCTGTATGGAACGTCGCTTCCCGTGGGTGGCGCGAACACGCACGCCGTGCTTACCGGCCACCGCGGCGTGCCGGGCTCGCTCCTGTTCACGCGTCTGGACGAGCTGCAGGTTGGCGACTCGTTTTACATCGAGGTGATGGGCGAGGAGCTGGGTTACAAGATCGACCGCATAGACGTGATTACGCCCGACGACGATTCCAAGTTGCGCGTGACCGCCGGCGAGGACCGCGTGACGCTCATGACCTGCACGCCCTACGGCGTGAACTCGCACCGCCTGCTGGTATCGGGTGTGCGTGCAAGCATTCCGGATGAGGTTCCCGTGCCCGAGGAGGCGCAGGGCATCAACACCACCGCGGTGGCGCTGGGCGTTTTGGGCGCGCTGCTGGCGATTGTTGTGGGTCTCGTTGTGGCCGGGCACGTGCGCAAGAAGCGGCGCGCCGCGCAGCGTGCCGCCGTTGCCGCCGCGGTGACGTTGGACGCCGACGCGGCTGCTGGCGATGGCGGAAACGGGTGGACCGCGGGAGCCTCCAGGCCTGCAGCCCCCTCCGCCTCATCTGCTTCAGTTCCTTCGGCTTCCCCCGATTCCGATGCTGATTCTACCGAGTATCGCGGGCGACACCTGCGCTAGCGCCCGCGTTGGTGCTCAATATCGCTCGAAGTGTAGCGCCTTCGCTCGCTTCCTGGTCATTTGCGAGAACAAGGGCGCTATCCCCAACATGCCGTACGACGCTATGGTCGAGCTGCCTGCCTACATTGGCAAGAACGGCCCCGAGGTCATTTCGTGCGACAATATCCCGTTGTTCCAGCAGGGCCTCATGATGCAGCAGCTCAACTCCGAGAAGCTCGTGGTCGAGGCGTGCATCGAGGGTTCGTATGAGAAGGCGCTCAAGGCGTTTACGCTGAACAAGACCGTGCCGTCGATGAAGGTCGCCAAGGAGGTTCTCGACGACATGATCGAGGCCAACAAGGATTTCTGGCCTGAGCTTAAGTAACGAGGCCTTCGACGGCCCGGCTGCGAACGGTTCGCAGCGGACTATGAGGTCCATAGGCTCCCCCTGGGGTACATTCCAGGGGGAGCCTCTCAGAAGCGCCCGAGGGGCGCTTCTTGTGTATATGAAGGCAAAAGGGATATGCAGTCTTTATATACGGCCTCCTTTTAGGAGGGTCGATTTCTCCGGTTGATTTCTGATTTCAGCTGAACACATTGAGCGGATAGGCCGTTCCCGCAGTTAGCCGACAGCCCCGGGTCCCTCCCGGGCCCCGGGGCGGCATTTTCCCAGTTGAAGGAACGGTGGAGATGTGTTTCGATGGGTCCGGTGGCCATGCTCCGCCCTCAGTCCGGCACCTCTTCCAAGGGAACCAACGAGGGCGCCGGCGCCCAGTATGTCTAAGAGAACGGCTCTTTGGGCAATACTGCTTATGATTTTACGACTGATGATAAGGGCGAAATCAGCGTCAAGGGCCTCGATGCTGGCGCCTACACGGTCGAGGAGACCCATACGCTCCCCGGCTATAACACCGTGCCCAAATTCACGTTCACCATTACTGCCACGGGTCTTAATCAGAACGAGGGCGAGAATACGTTGACGGTGACCACATCCAAGAATGGCTCTGGTCTCGTCACCAATTCCTCTTCTGGTGGCGGCACCGTTACCCTTACCGTCAAGAACAAGAAAGGCTCCGGCCTCCCGCTGACCGGTCTCAACGGCGTGACCTTCACTTGGATCGCTGGTGGCGCGGTGCTGTGCATCGGCGTGGCGCACCTCATCCGCAGCCGTAAGCAGGCCGAGGAGTCCGAGCAGGAGTAACGCTCACTCACCCATCCCTTTGGCAGGTGGGATGTGATGGCCATGAGACTTGCGGACACTTTTCTCGTCCATCTACGTTCTTGCTTCGTAGGCGCACGCGCGGTGCGGACGGTAGAAGGCAGTTGCGCCGCAAGCGCAAATAAGAATGCCCGGGGGTCGGATCCCGGGCATTTAACAAAAAGCTGAAAACTAGGCCGCCCGCGCTTTCGAACACTTTACGCGGGATGCATCGTTTCCTGTAGCTATTCTATCCCGAATCGCCCCGCCGATCCGGGATATTTTGAAAACTCAAATACGGGCTTATGTCCCCGCCACACAGGGTGGATTCTCCCATTCCGATCTTCAAACATCTCAATCTGTAACATCTGGACGGGAAAATCGGCTCCACCTGTTACAGATCGAGACAAAACGCAGGGAGCGGACCGAGAATCTCGATCTGTAACAGTAAACCGGCTTTTGACGGCCTAGATGTTACAGATCGAGACAAAGTATCGGGCCAGACAAGCGTGTCGGCCAAAACCATCACAAAGGTGCCTGTCCTCTTTGTGCTGGCGCCGCCCTCGTTACGTTTTCGCTGCATTTGGGTAAAGCACCTGCTCCAAGCGGCGTTGCCTTGTATACTAGAGCGGTTTATCTGTTATGCGGAAGGGAGCGCCTATGGCACTCAGCGAGAAAGACGTGCGCGGCATCGCCGAGTACGCAAAAATCGCACTGACCGATGACGAGCTCACCCAGATGACGTCCTACCTGAACGACGCCGTCCAGATGCTCGAGCCCGTCTTGCAATATGACTTGCCCGACGTGGAGCCCACGTTCCATCCCATCGGAAGCCTGTCTAACGTGATGGGCGATGACCTGCGCGAGCCCGAGCGTGACCTGCCGCTCGACGTCGCGCTCGAAAACGCCGGCAGCGCGCGCGACCGCTACTTCCGCGTGCCGTCCATTTTGGGAGAGGGGGAGAGCGAGTAATGGCGCTAAGCTTCGATTCCCTTACCGCCGCCCAGATCGCCGCGGGCGTTGCCACCGGCGACTTTACCGCTACCGAGGTGGCCCAGGCCTCTCTTGCCGCCATCGAGGCGCGCGAGGGCGGGGTCCAGGCATTCCTGCAGGTGGCGCCCGAGCTTGCGCTCGAGGCCGCTGCGCGCGTGGATGCCGACCGTGCCGCAGGCAAGCCGCTGCCCCCGCTCGCGGGCGTGCCGCTGGCCATCAAGGACAACATGAACCTCGTGGGCACGCGCACCACCTGCGCTTCCCGCATGCTCGAGGACTACCAGAGCGTCTACACCGCCACCTGCGTCCAGCGCATGCTCGACGCCGGCTGCCTGCCCATGGGCAAGGCCAACATGGACGAGTTTGCCTTTGGTAGCTCCACCGAGAGCTCGGCGTTCCACCGCACCAACAACCCCTGGGATACCGAGCGCGTGCCCGGCGGCTCCTCGGGCGGCTCCGCTGCAGCCGTCGCCGCGGGCGAGGTCGCGCTCTCGCTGGGCTCGGACACCGGCGGCTCCATTCGCCAGCCGGCGTCACTGTGCGGCGTGGTGGGCTTTAAGCCCACGTATGGCGCCGTGAGCCGTTACGGCGTGGTTGCCTTTGGCTCGTCGCTCGACCAGGTGGGCCCCTTTGGCCGCACGGTCGAGGATGTCGCGCTGGCCATGAACGCGCTTACCGGTGCGGGCCACGATCCGTACGACTGCACCAGCCAGGATTGCGCCGTCGACTTTACTGAGCACCTCAACGACAGCATCGAGGGCAAGCGCGTGGGCATCATCCCCGCGTTTATGGAGGCCGAGGGTCTGACGCCCGAGGTCAAGGCCGCTGTTCAGCGCGCCGCCCAGGAGCTGCAGAACCAGGGTGCCGAGCTGGTCGAGGTCGACCTGCCGCACCTGGACGCCGCCATCGCCGCCTACTACGTTATCGGCCCGGCCGAGGCATTCTCCAACCTGGCCCGCTTCGACGGCATTCGCTACGGCTATCAGGAGGAGGGCTGCGCCAACCTGTCCGACCAGAGCTCGCTTTCGCGCGCCCACGGCTTTGGCGCCGAGGCCAAGCGCCGTCACATGCTCGGCGCCTACCTGCTGAGCTCGGGCGTGTACGACAAGTATTACTACGCCGCGCAAAAGGCCCGCACGCTCATCACGCAGGACTACGACGCCGCGTATGCCAAGGTGGACACCATTCTCATGCCCGCCTCGCCGCGCACGGCCTTTAAGTTTGGCGAGATCAGCGATCCCACGCAGATGTACCTCTCCGACCTGTACACCATTTCGCTCAACATTTGCGGCAACGGTGGCATCTCGGTGCCGCTGGGCCTGGGCGAGGATACTCAGCTGCCCGTTTCTGCCCAGCTGGTGGGTCCGGCCTTTAAGGACCGTCAGCTGCTCATGTTTGCCCGCGCCCTGGAGCGCGGCTTTGCCGATGCTGCCACGGGTGCGCCCGCGCTTTCCGTCGCGCCCGACTTTGCCGGGAAGGGGGGCGAGCTGTAATGAAGGAGCTTTCCGAGGTCCTGCAGGATTGGGAGGCCGTGATCGGCCTGGAGATCCATACCGAGCTCACCGCACTCGATACCAAGATGTTCTGCAACTGCAAGCTCAGCCACGATGACGAGCCCAACGCCAACGTGTGCCCGGTATGCCTGGGCCTACCCGGTGCTCTACCGGTGCCCAACAAGCGCGCCATCGAGAGCATCGTCAAGGCGGGTCTCGCCACCAACTGCGAGATCCAGCGCCACTCGATGTTCTACCGCAAGCACTACTTCTATCCCGATATGGCCAAGAACTTCCAGACTACGCAGGGTCCGGTCGCCTTTTGCCATGTACGGTCACCTGGACCTGGATGTGACCGGTCGCGGTGCCGCCGAGCGCCCCGACTGCGCGTTTGGCGAGGCCGAGGCCCAGAGCCTGGCGAGCGCCTCGGCCAATGCCGAGGGCCTGTCCACGTCCATGACGTCGACCATGCGCGAGGGTAACCAGCGCGCCGGCCATCTGGCCAGCTACGATGCGTCCAACCTGCAGATGCCCGAGCGCCGCGAGGACGGTTCCTACACGGTGCCCATTCGCATACTGCGCATCCACATGGAGGAGGACGCTGCCAAGATGGTCCACGTGGGCGGCGCCGAGGGCCGCATTACCGCCGCGGCCGAGTCGCTCGTCGACTACAACCGCTGCGGCACGCCTTTGATTGAGCTCGTGACTGAGCCCGACTTGCGTACGCCCGAGGAAGCGCGCCTGTTTATGGAAAAGCTCCGTCGCATCTTTGTAACGCTGGGCATTTCGACTGCTCCATGGAGGAGGGTTCCATGCGCTGCGATGGCAACGTGTCGCTGCGCCGCCGCGGCGCCACCAAGCTGGGCACCAAGACCGAGCTGAAGAACCTCAACTCGTTTAAGAGCCTGCACGACGGCCTTGCCTACGAGATCTGCCGTCAGGCCGAGGTGCTCGAGGAGGGCGGCATCATCTATCAGGAGACCCGCCACTGGGAGCCCAGCCGCAAGCGCACCGTGGTCATGCGTGTGAAGGAGACGGCCGACGACTTATCGTCTGTTCCCCGATCCCGACCTGGCGCCGTTCGATCTGGACGACGAGTTCATCGACCGCTGCCGTGGCGAGATCCCCGAGCTGCCCGATGCCAAGCGCGCCCGTTTTGAGGCCGACTTTGGCATTAAGGCGGCCGATGCCGAGCAGATTGCCGGCGATCCGGAGTTTGCCGAGTTCTTTTGAGGCGGCCGCTGCCGGTATGGCTGGCAAGGAGGCCCAGACGGTCGCAAACCTGCTGGTGAACGAGATGATCGCCTACCTTAAGGGCGCGGGCGCGTCGCTCGCCGAGTCCGGCATCGCGCCGGCTCAGGTGGCGGCGCTTGCCAAGCTGCTGGCGACCGATGCCATTAGCTCCAACCAGGCTCATGAGGTCTTTGAGGCTATGGCCCAGACCGGCGACGATCCCAACAAGATTGTCGACGAGCGTGGCATGCGTCAGGTGAGCGATGCCGGCGCGCTGCAGCCGATCGTGGACGAGGTGCTTTGCAAACTGTGCCGATCAGGCGCAGCAGTATCGTGACGGTAACCAGAAGGTCATCGGCTTTTTGGTGGGCCAGTGCATGAAGGCGAGCCGCGGCAAGGGCAACCCGAAGCTCTTCAACGAGTTGCTGAGAACGTCGCTCTCGTAAACGGGAACCCGGGAGCCCCGGCAGGGCGGGTGCTTCCTCAAAATTTCGAACAGTCCTGCGCAAGACGAAGGCCACATTAAGTGGCCTTCTTTGCGTGCGGAACTCATTTTGAGCAAGCGCCCTGCCGGGGCTCCCGGGTTCTGTGACGACTTGGCCGTTCGGGTCAGGTGGGGCTGAATGGAATTTTGAGTGAATGGGCGCGCCGTTTGCACGCCCATTTTTTGTGGATGTGGCGCAGGGCGGTCCCTTGGTCACATCGCGCCCCAAGATTTCCAAAAGTTAACCTTTGTTGAGACCTTTTAATAGTTAGGATAAACTAAACTGTTTTCAAAAAGTGCTGGAGCAAACTTGCTTACTCGTTGAGGCACTGTGCCGCGTCTTGTGCGGCAAAAGGGAGTAGCAACATGAAGAAGTCGTGACGTTTCACACCTCGTGCTTTGTCGGTGGCGGCTTTTCTGCTTGGTACGGCCGGCATCAAGCTGCTCTCACCAGCGCTCCGGGTCGTAAGAAATGCCTGCGTGCAGGGTATCGCGTGCGGCATGCGTCAAGAACGGCTACCAGACATGGTCGAGCAGGCCACAGGCCAATGTCGACGACATGGAGGTTGCCGAGGCTGCCTTTATTCTCTACACCAGAGCGAAGCCGCTGCGACAAGGCAGCCGGTAGCGCTCCCGTGCATAAACAATGAGATTCTCGATTATTAACGCAGATCCTCGGCAGACCCGTCTTCACTGGCGGGTCCTGTGCCAGAGAGCGATCTGGCTTTAAGCTCATCGGCGATATCGACGGCGTGCACAAGGTGCGCGTTTACGGTCGTATTGGCCAGGATGGCGCCTCGAATATGACGAGCAGCGTCGCGCGGCCGTGCTCGGTCGACGTTTCGATGCTCAGCCATTGCCGACGCAAAGACGCGGCTGGGATGCAGCCGAGCCACGTGCTAAAAGTCGTCATGGATCTTGCCACACCCTATTTCCGGCGCCTGGCACCACGCGCCGTTGAGCCACCGACGCCGCCGTGCGTTTGCGCCGGTTGCTTGCGCGCTGCCCCTTTCATGAGCCAGCGCAGCCGCGCCTGACCGTTCCCGTGCTTCGACGCCAGTCATCGGTACTTGTTCGTCAAGCGTGATGTCGGATACCGCAGACGATGTTCCTAAGCCTCAACGTGTGGCAGAGCTGCTCGAGGGACTAATTCCGCGCTGGCGAGAAAACGAGCTCAACAACTCGCTGCTCACGCCCGACAAGGCGCAAAGGTCGTCGGCGACACCGAGGTAAAGCGGTTGCCGCCACCGAGTTTGAGCCCGGCGACTTGGTCGCTGTGCGCACTGGCATGTCCGCCATTTTGCATCGACGCGGAGGGTCGGCAGCGCCATGGTCAACCACAGGCTATTCCCGACTGGCGAGCCGCCGGGCCGTCGAGCGCAGCGTGGGCGTATTTCTGACGTAGCCTGCCGGGTAAATTGCCGTGGAAGACGGCGGGCACCTTGCGCGGCGCGTGCGCGCCAATACGGCGCAAACCAAATTGCGCTCTGACCGCTCCCCGCTCGTGCAGACAGCCATCTCGCTCAAGTCCGAAGGCCAGTCGCATTGGCGGGAGGACCTTGCCAACAAGACGTCCCGTGGAACTTCTGCTCGCGGGCCTTTAAGTCGCGCTCACCACACGTAGCCTCATCAAGACCTCGGCGGCGCTGATGGTTTATCACTGTGTGCACCTTCAAGCTACGGGTTCCGTTGCCGTCATGACCGCCGCTTTGCCGATGCTGCCAAGATGGGCGTCATGGTCAAGGGGGCGCAAAGTGCCTCTTTGAGTCGTTTGCCGCTGCCGACACCACATCGTGTTTACAATACGTAACTGAACGTGAAGCACAACA
>VOFK01004383.1_pt1 | contig 37607 bp, 51 predicted proteins | sample 5384121 | NCBI WGS metagenome assembly VOFK01 (sample SAMN12384730, study PRJNA508395) | human gut metagenome | isolation source: healthy gut J | host: Homo sapiens | reverse complement strand
CGGGCTGCCCGCATGAAAATTGCTCCCTGCTCGATCGCTTGCTTGTGCCGGTGCATCGCGTAAGGCGGCCGTTTTCAATGGAAAAAGATTCATCAAAATCGATGGAGGAAACATTTTGGAAAACACACCTGAAAAAAAACCTGGAGATGACACAAAAGTATGATGCCAGTGATATTCAGGTCCTGGAGGACTGGACGCGGTGCGCAAGTCCCGGTATGTATCGGTTCCACCGGACCACAGGGTCTGCATCATCTGGTGTATGAGATTGTGGACAATGCAATCGACGAGGTCCTTGCAGGTCATTGTACCAAGAATTCTGGTGGACCTGCTGCCGGGCGACATCGTCCGCGTCAAGGCGATAACGGTCGAGGAATTCCGGTCGGCATCCAGCCAAAACTGGGCATCCCGGCTGTCACCGTTGTCTTTACCGTCCTGCACGCAGGGAGGAAAAATTCGGCGGCGGCGGATACAAGGTTTCCGGCGGTCTGCACACGGGGTTGGTGCATCGGTAGTCAATGCCCTGTCCGAGTGGTTGAGGTCGAAGTCTGTGATGGACACTACCGTTACTACCAGCGCTTTGAGTATGGCAAGCCGGTCTGCGACCTACAAAGGTTGAGCCAACCACCGAAACAGGTTCTCAGGTGGCTTTCAAAGCCGACCCCGAGATTTTTACCGAAACCACCCGGTACGACTATGACGTGCTGCTCAAGCGTCTGCGCGAGCAGGCATTCCTCAACGGCGGGGTCAACATCACCTTCAGCGACGAGCGCGGCGAACAGCCGGTCCGCGGAGGTGCTGCACTATGAGGGCGGTATCCGCAGCTTTGTGGACTATATCCACGAGCGCAAAAAGAATATCTGGGATGTCCTGCACGAGGATGTCATCTACTATTCGGGCGACGGGGACATTCCACCGTCGAGGTGGCGCTGCAATACAATGACAGCTACAACACCACCCTGCTCTCCTTTGCCAACAACATTCACACCGCAGACGGCGGTACCCACGAGATTGGTTTCGCGCAGCCCTTCTCAGAGCCTTTAACGACTACGCAAAGAAGAGCGGTATCTTTTAAAAAAGAAAGCGACAAATACAGCGTAGAGGACGTCATGGAGGGTCTAACGGCAATCATCTCGGTCAAGCTCAGAAGAAGCACAGTTTGAAGGACAGACCAAGACCAAGCTGGGCAACACCGAGATGCGCACCCTGGTCTACCGCATCACCTACGAGAAGATGAGCACCTACTTCGAGGAAAATCCGGCAGTTGCACGCACCATCATGGATAAGGCGCTGACAGCCGCTCAGGCAAGAGAAGCGGCACGCCTGGCAAGAGACCGCACCAGGGAAAGAAAAATCCGCTCTGGAGGGCGTCAGCCTGCCGGGTAAGCTGGCAGACTGCCCGATCATGACAATGTGCGCACCGAAATCTATATCGTCGAGGGTGATTCGGCGGGCGGTTCGGCAAAAGCAGGGACGCGACAGCTCCTTCCAGGCAATCCTTCCGCTGTGGGGCAAGATGCTCAACGTCGAGCGCGTCAAGCTGGATAAGGTGTATACAAACGAAAAGCTGCTGCCGGTCATTACCGCCCTCGGCTGCGGTGTCGGCGATGAGATCGACCTGGAAAAACTGCGTTACGGCAAAGGTCATCGTCATGGCGGATGCCGATGTCGACGGCTCCCATATCCGCACCCTGCTGCTGACCTTCTTCTTCCCGCTTTATGCGTCCGCTGATTGAACAGGGACATCTACCTGGCGCAGCCGCCGCTCTTAAGCTTCCCGCGGCAAAAAAGGTCCGCTATGCTTATTCGATGCACAGCGCGACGAATATATCGCAGAGCTGGGCGCCGACGGAGGCAAGGTCAACATCCAGCGTTACAAAGGTCTGGGTGAGATGGACGCCGAGCAGCTGTGGGAAACCACCATGGACCCGGAACGCCGCACCATGATTCAGGTGACAATGGCGGATGCCGAGCGTGCGGACGAGATTTTCAATATCCTCATGGGAGATAAGGTTTCCCCCAGAAGAGAGTTTATCGAGCAGAATGCCCGTTTTGTAAGAAATCTGGATATTTAGGAGAATATCGACATGAAAAAAGAAAAAGCAAATGCGCCGGCACAAAAGCAGTCGGTCAACGATTTTGCTCATCGCCTGACCATCCAGCTCACCGAGCAGCATTATGTGGACTATGCAATGACCCACTCGCAGGACCAGATTCAAAAAGGGCGCAAACGTGCCATTTTGTTACGTATTGCTTCCGGAGCTGTCATGGCACTTTGGTGCAGCTTGAGCAGGACACCGGAAGTATAATCGGTCAGATGAAAATAAGACTTTATTTGACAGCAGTTATTATTATCGGAATCATTATTATTGTATTGATAATAATAAGTTTAGTATTATTTAAGTTTATAAAGCAAATATCAGAACTCATGGAGGAAACGTCAGGCAATATTTAAAAAGGCTACTGAGGAACTTTATGACAATATTTATGAATTGAATATAACTAAAAATGGTTATGCAAACGCTCCCACAAAAACAGTACTTTTTTGAGAGTTTGGGCGCAAAGGGTCTGCCGTATAACAAGGCGCTTAAAGTTGTGGCTGAGAAGCAGATTAAAAAAGAATACAGAGATATTTTCAACGTTTTCGCCCGAAAACGTCATTAAAGAATTTGAGAGCGGAAATAATCATTTAAGTTATGACTTTTTGATTACTCAGAATGATATGGACTATTTTTGGATGCGTATTGACGCATATATATTCCTGTCACAAGAGGATAACTGTATTCACATGTTCACATATCGTAAGAATATAGACGCGGAAAAACAAATAGAGCGTCGGGCGTCGACACAGATGAGATGACCGGATTCCTTACTAAAACGGCGACTGAGCATTCTATTATGTCTGAATTATCTGAAAAGCCGGAGGACTTATATGCGTTCTTTATCTTTGACATAGATAATTTTAAACAGGCAAACGACCAATTTGGTCACTCATTTGGGGATTACTGCCTTAAAGAGTTTACTGAGGTTATAAGGAACCATTTCAGGGACGGCGATATATTGGGACGTATCGGCGGAGACGAATTTGTGGCGTTTATACCGATTCCTGATACCAGATGGGTGGAAAGCAAAAAAAGCGAGAGTTATCAGCAGCTTTAAACTTCAACTGCGTAAGAGAGGAAAAAGGAGTGGAAGCTGTCCTCAAGTATAGGCGTGTCGATTGCTCCGGAAGACGGAAACGACTTTAAACATTGTATGAGAAGGCGGACGCTGCTCTGTACCGTACCAAGCAGAGAGGAAAGAACGGATACACCATATATTAAAAGCAGAATAAAGAGGAGACTGCCGCAAGTTTGGGAGATTCATCTAATTTATTTTGACGGTGTATAATAATAGGATTTTAAATAATGATGGTGACCCACAAAAAAAGTTAGATTTTTGGTCTAACTTTCGTGGGTCACATCATTATAAAGAAGTTTTATTTTTTATTGCCTATATGCAAGAAAACTATATAAATTTTTTTATTGTTTACGCTGAATTTATACGTTGATTAATAATTAATAAGCTGATTTATTTATACTGTAATATGAAAACACCGTATACGTTCATGTTGTATTTTTCCAAATAGTTCTGACTTTTGGTATACAATTTATTGAAAGCATAGGGTATTTAGTCTATTGTTTTATATTTTAAGAACAAGTTAATTTAACAGAAATATTATCGCGTCAAGACTGCGAATAAAAATTTTAATAATTACTTCTATATTTCTGAATTTCCATAACTGCTATTATTGTCTGTTATATTTATATAATTTTTTTATATTCCGCTGGCATCATTGAGTTCAAACAGGTTGCCTTCAGGGTCCCTGAAATAGGTGCAGCGCATACCCCAATCCTCAATAGTCTGTGGTTCTCCTAAAAACTGCACTCCTGCCTCTTTCAGACGTTTATAGTCTTTTTTCAAGGTCATCTGAGGGGATAACGGCTACAACGGTATCAGGCTGTGAATTGCAGTCGGGCTGGTTATAGCCTTTAAACATACTCATATTTTCTCCGTTAAAAATTGCAAAGCAAGGCGGAGCGTCTTTTTCTACGGCAAAAGAGGTATAAGGACCGTTTCTGTCACCCCATACCGGAGTTAAGCCGATTTTATCCGTGTAAAAGTCAAAACATTCTCCATAATTCTTCCGAACCAAAAATTCTGATTGTAGTATTATCAAACCGCATTTGTTTTACCTCCAATATATTTTTTATTTAGATATTAGTTAAGGCTTGTCCTAAATATTTCGTGGTTTTTATTTGATACCCATGTGCATTGGTAATTTTCGAATATTGTTTATAAATAGTAAAATATATAACTGTGGTTCAATTATATTAATCTTTAAAATTCATTGACAGACTGATTCTGTTCTTTTTGGTGTCAACATCAATAATTTTTACCTGAACAATGTCTCCGATAGAAACAACGTCGGTCGGGTGCTTAACATAGTTTTCGGACAGCTGGGATATATGAACAAGACCGTCCTGATGAACGCCTATATCCACAAAAAGCGCCGAAATCAATTACATTTCACAGTTCCGGTCATTATCATGCCGGGTTTTAAGTCGTCTATACCATAACGTCACTTCTGAGCAACGGTTGTTCATCGTCACGCGGGTCGCGGCCGGGTTTTTGAAGCTCTTTATTATATCTTTTAATGTGGGGACTCAATATCTAACTTTTGCGCAAGACTTTTAAGGCCGTGCTTGTTTACTGCTTCATCTAGGTTTTTCAGACCATCGCTGCTTATATCCTTGAAACCGCACTCAGAAAGCAGCATTTTGGCGGCGTCATAGCTTTCCGGATGGACCGACGTGTTGTCCAAAATATTTTTCCGTCTGTTATTCTGAGAAATCCGGCGCACTGTTCGAAGGCTTTAGGACCAAGTTTAGACACTTTTTTCAGCTGTTTTCTGTCAGTAAATCTTCCGTTTTCCTCACGGTAACTGACTATATTTTTGGCTATAGCCTAGCTTATGCCGGAAACATAACTGAGCAAAGGGGTGCCGATGCGGTGTTTAAGTCAATACCGACGTTGTTTACCGCGTCCTCGACCACGCCGCCGAGCGCTTCAGCCAGTTTCGTTTTTGGTTCATGTCATGCTGATATTGTCCTACGCCTATCGCTTTAGGTTCGATTTTTACAAGCTCAGCCAGCGGGTCCTGAATCCTTCTGGCAATAGATATAGCGCTTCTTTGGGTGACGTCAAAATCCGGGAATTCCTCGGTTGCCAGTTTTGAAGCAGAATACACTGAGGCGCCTGCCTCATTTGTTATAAGATATTTAACTTTTGTACCGGGTATGGTCTTTAAAAAGTTCTGCTGTAAATATCTCAGTCTCCTTTGAAGCCGTGCCGTTTCCTATGGAAATCAAGTCCACATCATGTTTTTTTATAAGGTTTTTAATAAATTCGGCGGCTTTTTTCTGCGCTTCCGAATGTGTAATATAACAACCCCTGTGTTCAAAACCTTGCCTGTTCCGTCGACTACTCCGACTTTTTACAGCCGGTTCTGTAACCCGGGTCAAAGGCCGATAACCACCCTTGTCCTGATAAGCGGCTGCATAAGAAGATTGTGCAGATTTGTTTTAAATATTTTTATCGCTTGTTCCTGAGCGTTTTCAGTCAGTTCGTTTCGTATTTCCCTTTCTATAGACGGGGCAATCAGTCTCTTATAAAAGAGTCGTCCACAGCGGCGCCAAAATATTTGTGTTCGCCGCCGTCAAGTTCTTTCCGTTTTAAGTAATTGATTATTTTCTCTGCGTCCGGTATGTTGATACATTTAAGACTTTTTCTTTTTCGCCCCTATCCATTGCGAGAACTCTGTGCGGAGCTATCTTTTGATACCCTTCAGAAAAATCATAATACATCTCATATACTGTTTCAGCCTCGGGGTCTGTTGCCTTTGAAGTAATCACGCCCGTCTGGAAAGGTTATGTCTCGGATTTTTTTTTTTCCTATGTTCAGCATTATCTGATATTTGTTCGGCGATGATGTCCATAGCTCCCGTTCAGAGCGTCTTCAATTGATAATACTTCATTTTCCTCGCTTACAAAGTCTTCCGCTCTTTTTTTCGAGTTCCTCATCACTCAGCATTTGTGAGTATATCAGCACTGAGAGAGGCTCAAGACCTTTCGCTTTGGCTATAGTAGCCCTGGTTTTTCCTCTTGGGTCTGTATGGGCGGTATAAATCCTCAATCTCTGTGAGCTTTTTCTGCCTTATCGATTGCCGCAGCCAGTTCCGGAGTCAGCTTGCCCTGTTCCCTCAATAATGCGCTTGACGTCCGCCTTGCGTTCCTCCATGTTTCTCCAGATAACTGAGCCTTTCGTTTAAGTCGCGGAGTATTTCATCGTTAAGCTCACCGGTGGCTTCTTTTCTGTAACGCGAAATAAATGGGATAGTATTCCCCTCATCAATTAGCTTTACAGTGTTTTCTACTTGCCAAGCGTTAAGTTTAAACTCCTCTGCAAGCTTCTTTAGTATATCCATGTATCAATTTCTCCTTAATATCTATATTTTAAAACGAAATCTGCGAACTGTCAGGTAGACTGTCAAGGACCCCGTTTTCGCCGAGAACTTCTATAACCGTTTTAGTTATTCCGGCTCTGTTTTTCAAATCTTCCTTTGACATAAAGTCTCCGTCTTCACGGGCTGACGCTATTGCTTCAGCAGCGTTTGTTCCAACTCCGGCAAAGGCGTTAAGCGGCGGAAGTATTTTTCCGTCCTTTTCCCGAATTTATATGGGTGGCTTTCGTAAAGGTCTACGGGCGCAAAGTCAACCGCGCTCATACATTTCCTGACATATTTCTAATATAGTAAGCAGATTTTTCTCGTTTGCGGTAGCCGGTTGCCTTTAATTTTTATCTTCTTCTTATTTCCTGAATGACCGTGCGCCATTATAGCGGCGTCAAAAGGTCGGCTCTAACTGTAAAGTAGGCCATATAGAATTCGGCAGGATAGTGAACTTTTGAAGTAGGCTATCCTGAACGCCATCATTACATATGCCGCGGCATGGGCTTTAGGGAACATATACTTTATCTTTTTACAGGAGTTAATATACCATTCAGGCACGTTATTTTCACGCATAGCGGCTTCAAAGTCTTCCGGCATACCCTCTTTTGCGGCTCTGCCCTTTCTGACAAACTCCATGATTTTAAACGCCATGCTGGGTTCAAGCCCATGGTGCAGAAGGTATACCATAATATCGTCACGCAGTCCTATAACTTCAGACAGGGTTGCGGTTTTATTCTTGACAAGGTCCTGCGCGTTGTTAAGCCAAACATCAGTACCGTGGGAAAGTCCGGATATTATAAGCAGTTCCACAAAGGTTGTCGGCATAGTGTCAACCAGCATTCCGCGGACAAAGTTGGTTCCAAATTCAGGAACGCCAAAGGTTCCTACCTTACTGTCAATCTGTTCGGGTTTGATGCCAAGAGCCTCAGTGCTGCTGAACAAAACTCATTGTTTCTTTATCGTCAAGAGGAATCTCCAAGGCGTTTATACCTGTCAAATCCTCCAGCATTCTTATTGTTGATGGGTCATCGTGTCCAGTATGTCCAGCTTTTAGCAGGTTGTCATGTATAGGAATGGAAATCAAAGTGTGTGGTTATAATGTCTGAATCCTTTTTTGTCAGCCGGGTGCTGAACAGGAGTAAAGTCATGTATATCCATGGTCTTGGGGCACACTATGATTCCGCCAGGATGCTGCCCTGTCGTTCTCTTCACATCGACAATACCCTTTTGAAATACGCTTTTAGTTCAGCGTCAGGGCCACTATTTCCTTTTTCTCATAATATTTTCTTGCAAACATAACTGCCGTCTTGTCGGCAATGGTGCCGATGTTCCGGCCTTGAATACGTACCCGTCTCCAAAAAGCTCGCCGACATATTTGTGAGCCGTCGCCTGATATTCTCCCGAAAAGTTCAGGTCAATATCAGGAACCTTGTCGCCTTCAAAGCCTAAAAATGTTTCAAACGGTATCGTAAGACCGTCTTTTTCTGAGCGGCGCGCCGCATTTCGGACAGGTCTTATTCGGCATGTCCATACCGGTGGGGTATTCTCCGTTGTCATAAAATTCACTGTACTTGCAGTCCGGGCACACATAGTGAGGACAGAGTGCGTTTACCTCTGTTATACCGGACAAGAATGCAACAAAGGAGGAGCCGACGCTGCCTCGGCTGCCGACCAGATAGCCGGCGTCGTTTGATTTTTAACCAGCTTATGCGCAATCATATACATAACCGAGTATCCGTATTTAACAATACAGCCCAGTTCTCTCTCCATGCGCTCCTCAACTATTTCAGGCAGGTTGTCGCCGTAGATTTCATGAGCCTTACTGTGACACATATCAATCAAATCCTGCTCACAGTTTTCAATGGTCGGAGGGTATGAGCCGTCCTTAACAGGCTGAATATCTTCTATCATGTCAGCTATTTCAACAGTATTATCTATTACTATCTCTTCTGCCCTGTCGCCAAGATAACTGAACTCGTCCATCATTTCGGCGGTGGTTCTCAAGTACAGCGGGGCCTGGTTATCAGCGTCTTCAAAACCCTGAGCGCCCATCAGCACGCGCCTGTACATCTCGTCTTTGGGGTCAAGAAAAATGAACGTCGCAGGTTTGCAACAGTTTTTCCTGCCTATCTTGTCACCAATGCTCACAATCTTTTGTTTATCTCGATTAGTTCATTATCGTCTCTAACTTGTCCGTTACGCTTCATAAAAGCGTTGTTTCCTAATGGCTGAATTTCAAGATAGTCATAAAATTTTGCTATCTCTGCCAGCTTGTCTTCGGATTTCTTATTTATGATAGCCCGGTAAAGCTCTCCGGATTCACAGGCTGAGCCTACTATAATCCCCTCGCGGTATTTGTGGAGCAGACTTTTTGGGTATTCCGGGTTTCCTATAGAAGTAGTCTAGATTTGACCTGGATATTAACTGGTATAAGTTTTTGAGCCCGACATAGTTTTGTGCCAGAAGTATAATGTGATATTTCCTGGTCTTCACGACCGGATTGTCTTTATCCAGTTCGGGAATCTCAGCTTCAGCCGCCGCCGCGTCTTTCCATGCGGTCATATCCATCATTTTTATGAAGCAGTAGGCAGTTGCCGTGGCGTCTGCGACAGCTCTATGGTGGTTGTTAAGCTCAACGCCCAGCCTTTGGCACATAATATTTAACTTGTGATTGTTTTCATTTTTTTGAATATATTTCTGGACATCTCCAGCGTGTCCATTGTTTTATTAGGAAAATATAACTTGAGGCGGCGTGCATTTGAGTATATAAATCCCATATCAAATTTTGCGTTATGTGCTACCATTATACCGTCGCCGCAGAATTTTTCGGAATTTTGGCAGAACTTTATCAATCGTGGGTTTATCCTCAACCATTTCATTGGTAATCCCAGTGAGTTCTGTAATTTGCTCCGATATTTCCATTTCTGGGTTAACAAGCTGTGAGAACTTATCCACTATAATACCGTCTCTGATTTTTTTTACAGCGCCTATCTCAGTTATTTTGTCACGGTCTGAACTCAGACCGGTAGTCTCTAAGTCAAAAGACTATGTATGTTCCTTTCCTCATTTCCCTTATGTCGTTAAGGCGTTTGGAATCTATGTCGTCGATTAAATAGCCTTCCATTCCATATATCATTTTCAGACCTTTGTGAGCTTTTTGCTGCCTTTCTGGCGTCAGGGAATCCTTTGGGCAACCCGTGGTCGGTTATAGCGACAGCAGGATGCCCCCAGTAAGCCGCTCTGTCAACCAAAGACCCAACGGATGAAACAGCGTCCATAGCACTCATTTTTAGTATGCATATGAAGTTCAACGCGCTTTTTTTGGGATAAGTGTCTTGTCTGACAGGCGGAGCCGGTATCAGCAGTGCAGAGGTTACTTTGATTACAAAACTGTGAAGGTATTCGTCAAATTCATAGTTTCCCGCAACTTTGAGACGGTTGCCCTCTTTTAAGCATTCCGGTCAGGGTTTTCATTTTTTCAGAATTTCCGGAAAGCGCTGCAGGTGGTTGCCCATTCGTCATCACCTATAGAAAATTTTATTGAGGTGTTGGAACGGTTACCGCGGACTATGTCTCTGCTTTCGAAATCAATAATTTCCCCTTCAACAACGCAATATTTTGTTTCTTCGGTCAGTTTGATTATTGGCGTCGGGTCTTCATCTATGTATTTTCCAAATGATTTCGGCGATTCGGACGGAGCCGCCGCCTTTTCGGGTCTTCTTTCCTGGATAGAAGCGGCCACAAGCTTAGATTCTAACTCTGATTGCCGCTTGAGATATTCCTCCTCGGTCGGTTTCAGCAAAAACAAAGATTAACCGTAACGTTAAGATCGATTCCAAACGCAATATGCTCACGCATAAAGGCTGAAAATTCATGTTATTCAGAGCGGACTCACAGCCGTTAATATTTTTAACAATGAGAGTATTATCATTAAGCTCCCCCTGTGGCTCCTATTAAAAATGCCTTTCCAGCATCATGGCTTCACGAAAAAGCGTCCAGCAGGTAAGAAAAAATATTGGTCTGAAAAATCAAGACCGGGATACTTAACAAATATTTCAAAATCGTTCAGACCATATGATTGTTTGGTCATGTTTATAAACGCTTTTGTTTCTGGGATTGGCAGCAGATTCTGCCCTTTTTTAAGTAAAGCTTTATATTATTATAATTTTGTATCTATATTACAGGATACTATTTCATAGCGACAAAAGCGACGCGTAATTTTTCAAGCACGGTCACCCTGTCAAAAATATCCAGTATGGTTGGGCTCATTTTATCATCTTCCTTTTAAAACTTCATTTTATTCGGTTAAACCATTTTATTAATTTCATCAATCAAACATGGAATAATCTCATCTTCACTGACCTTTTTAATTATTTCTCCGTGCTTAAACAATACGCCGCAGCCATCGCCGCCGGCTATTCCCTATATCCGCGTCTTTGGCTTCTCCGGGGCCGTTGACAACGCAGCCCATAACGGCGACTTTCAGATTTTTTATTTATTCCTTCCACTGCGTCGTTGACAGCGTTGGCTATGGAAATAAGATCAATTTTGGTTCTGGCGCATGTTGGGCATGAAACTACTTCGATATAATTTTCGTCTAAGTCTAAAGCTCTAAGTATTGATTTGGCTGCGGATACTTCCAAAATTGGGTCGTCAGTCAGAGATACTCTTATCGTATCCCCTATTCCATCAACAAGGAGCGAGCCAATACCTACGGAGGATTTTACTATCCCCTGTTTAATTGTTCCGGCCTCAGTTACTCCAAGATGCAGCGGATAATCAAAAAGTTTGGCTGGCAAGCCTGTATGCTCTGACAGTTGCCGCAACGTTGGAGGATTTCATTGACAGCACAATGTTATCAAAGTCAAAACGGTTTAGAATTTCGACATGCCGTTTTGCGCTTTCGACCATTGCTTTCGGCAAATCTCCGCCGCACTTATCAAGCAGACCTTTTTCAAGGGAGCCTGCATTCACACCGATACGGATAGGAATATTTTTGGCGGCCGCGGCCTTGGCTACCGCTTCGGCATTTTCTTTCACCGCCTATGTTGCCGGGATTTATACGAACCTTGTCTATTCCGCGCTCAATACACATTAAGGCCAGGCGGTAGTCAAAGTGAATATCGGCTACCAGCGGAACATTTGTTCTGTTCTTTATTTCTTCAACGGCTTCAGCGCTTTCTTTGTCCGGAACGGAAAATCTAACTATATCACAGCCGGCTGAGGCCAAATCGTTAATTTGTTTAGTTACTTTTTCTATATCATAAGTCGGAACGTTTGTCATTGACTGTATAGCGACCTTATTTCCGCCGCCTATTGTAATGTTTCCGATTTTAACAGGTTTTGTATGTATTGAAATTTCTTCCATAATAACCACCCCGGATAAGTTTTTTTATCTATATATTTTATCACAACGGCAGTACATATTCAAGTAAATAAAATGCGCTGATTTAATTAAATTTTAGCTCATTGCAGGGCATTAAAGTAATAACTGCATATAATTAAACGGAGGGGATAATAATGCGAGGCAGAATCGAAAGTATAAGTTCAGTGAAGGATAGGAAGCAGATTATTACAGTTGTTGGAAACGGCGAGCATAACGGAAGACTGAGTATGTTTGAAAAAAAAAAGATAACCGGTGGATAAGGCTGTTTTCGTATCCATGTTCAGTGGGAGCGGGCGGAATAGCTGATATAAAAAAGAGAAGGTGATAATATAACTCCGTCAGGAATGTTCACATTAGGAACAATTTTTGGGTGCGCGGATAATCCGGGAACAGAGAATAATTATCTAAAGGTAAATGACGATATGTATTGGGTCGATGATTTCAATTCTGAACACTATAATCAGCTGGTAGATATAGGGAAAGGCAAAGTTGATTTTGCCAGCGCCGAACATTTGTCAGATTATCCTATGCAATATAAATATGCAGTTGCTGTAGACTATAATATTGATGGTATTCCGGGCAAAGGCTCAGCAATATTTTTACACTGCACCGATAATTTAGAAAAGGGAACTTCAGGTTGTATTGCGGTAGACGAGGAAGCAATGAAAAAGATAATAATTAAAACTTAAAAATGACGCGGTAATTATAATAATGGGATAAAAATATACTTTTTAAAATTTATTCTGTAACTTTAATTTGTGCTAATAAAACGGTATGTGGAATATTGAGTATAACAAAAAATAAAATTTGGGTTTAAATAGCAGTGTGCCGTTTAGGCAGCAAATATGTTCGGATGCTGAAACAATGCGGAAATAAGGCTTTAAGGTGATAATTAGTTAAGACAATAAGAAAATAAGACAATTAAGATAGTTATATATTAATAGTGGAATGATAACTTTATAAATATATAAAAAATACATAGAAAAAGACAATTAAATAAGTCCTTGCCATTTGGCGGTCTTAATATATTTTACGCCAACAAAGCAGGTATGTACTTTGTTTTTTTGTTACAATTAGATTATAATTATTATACAGCAGTCAATTATTTTCACTAGATTAAGTTGATTAGCGGTTTTGGCCGCCTTAAAAATATTGATGTTACTTAGTACAGAAACTAACACTAAATATAGTAATTATAAAAACTATTGGTTTAATTTATGATTGACAAATTTGGCATAATAAAAGAGCCGCTAAAATTTTAGCGGCTCATATCTTTTTAACTTAAATATTTTTAGTGAGAAATAATATTCTCAGTATCTTTATCAAATAAGTGAATTTTATTTGCGTCAAGAGCAACCGTAACGGTATCCCCGTGTCTTGCTGTAGAACGCGGATTAACTCTTGCAGTAAAGTCATTTCCGGCAATTTTGAAATAAAGATAAGTCTCAGCACCCATCATTTCAACCAATTCAATATTTACCTTTGAACAGCAGTCAGGAACACTTTTGAAATGAATGCAGGGTCATCATAAATATCTTCAGGTCTGATACCCATAATAACTTCTTTTGCCGTTATACTGCTTAATTTCTGATCTGCCGCCCTTGCCTTCAGGAAGTTTAATTGAGAAATCTCCGCATTTGAGATATGTGCCGTTAGAAGCGCAGTCAACCGTAACGTTCAAGGAAGTTCATCTGAGGAGAACCAAGAAGCCGGCAACAAACATGTTGCAAGGATATTGGTATAGGTTAGACGGTGAATCAACCTGCTGAATAATACCGTCTTTCATAACAACGATTCTGGTACCCATTGTCATAGCTTCTGTCTGGTCATGCGTTACATAGATAAATGTTGTTTGAAGCTTTTATGTATTTTTACCAATCTCTGTTCTCATCTGAACTCTGAGCTTTGCGTCAAGGTTTGAAAGAGGCTCATCCATCAAGAATACTTTAGGGCTACGAACGATAGCACGTCCGAGAGCAACACGCTGTCTCTGACCGCCTGATAAAGCCTTTTGGCTTTCTGTCAAGCAAATGCTCAATACCAAGAATCTGAGCGGCTTCAATAACCTTTTTCTTAATTTCATCCTTTGGTGTTTTTTTCTGAGTTTCAGACCAAACGCCATATTTTCAAATACAGTCATATGCGGGTAAAGAGCGTAGTTCTGGAAAACCATAGCGATATGTCTCTGTCTTTTGGAACGACGTCGTTCATTAACTTATCGCCTATGTAAAGTTCACCCTCGGTGATTTCTTCAAGACCGGCTATCATTCTAAGTGTTGTAGACTTACCGCAGCCTGAAGGACCAACAAAGATTATAAATTCTTTATCTTCGATTTCAAGATTGAAATCTTTAACAGCTGTGAATCCTCCCGTATATGTTTTGTAAATTCCTCTAAGACTTAAACTTGCCATTTTTAAATGACCTCCTGATTTTATATTTTGTTCTGAATCAATATGTATCACAGAATTTAACTACCTCATTATTCTAACATAATTGTGAGAATAAGAAAAGGGCGTATTTCACCAAATTTGAAATTAAGATTTTAGTGATTTTGCATAGCTATTTTTAAGACTTAAATACTTTCGGGTAAATATATACAAATTTTTGGGTTTCACTTGATATATTTTGTCTTTGATAGTATAATGCTAAACATGAAATAAAATGCTGTCGATTTGCTCACAATGCCTATCAGAAGCTGTTTTTAAAAAATTTATACGGAGTTGATTTCAATGATAAAAGTCGGAATATTAGGGCGCTACCGGATACGCCGGAATTGAAGTTGTCAGACTTTTTGACCGCGCACCCGGAGGCGGAAATAGTGAGTGGTTTCGCAAAGTTTTGTGGGGCAGAAAATCTCGGATGTTTATCAAAATTTGAAGGGGATATGCGATTTATGCTGTACTGCGCTGGATGTTGACGATATAGCCGGCAGTTGTGACCTTGTTCACAGCTTTGCCTCACGGCGCTTCTAAGACCGTTATTCCGTCATTGTATGAAAAGGGTTTGAAAATCGTGGATTTGAGCGGCGATTTCAGATATAACGACCCGGTCGTCTATGAAAAAAAGTGGTATGGAGAACCCCACTCGGCGCCCGAGGTTTTAAAGGAATCGGTTTATGGTCTGTGCGAAATTCATAGAGATGAAATAAAGACCCATAGACTGATAGGTAATCCGGGCTGTTGTTACACGACTTGTTCTATTATGGGACTTGCTCCTCTTGCCGCGGCCAAGATTGTTGATACAAAAAAATTTGATAATTGACGCAAAGTCAGGAGTGACAGGAGCCGGGCGAAGTGCGAGCCTGCCTAATATATTCTGTGAAGTAAATGAATCGCTTAAAGCATACAAGGTGGCCACCCACCGCCATACGTCTGAAATAGAGCAGGAGCTTTCAATATTATCAGGCGAGGATATAGTTCTTTCATTTACACCGCATCTCGTTCCGATGCAGAGGGGTATTTTTGCTACTTGTTATGCCAATCTTACTAAAAAGATGACAACGGGTGAAGTTTTGGATATATATAAAGAATTTTATAAGAGTGAAGAATTTGTCCGTATCTATGACGAGGGGAGCCTACCGAAATAAAGCATGTAGCCGGCTCAAACTATGTTGGTATAGAGTGGTTGTTGACCGCGTCTGAACCGTGCGGTTGTAGTGTCATGTATAGATAATCTGATTAAAGGCGCCGCAGGGCAAGCGGTCCAGAACATGAATTTAATTTTGCGGTATTGATGAGGGAACAGGACTTAGAGCAGCCGGAATGTATTTATAAAGATTGGGGATTAGAAATGGAAGAACTTATTAAAAAGGCCGGTATACTTGTTGAAGCCCTGCCTTACATACAAAAAAATTGAACGGAAAAACTGTTGTTATCAAATACGGCGGCAACGCTATGATAAGCGAAGAACTGAAAACAAGGTTATGGAAGATATAACCTTGCTGAAATTTATAGGTTTGCACCCAGTGCTTGTACACGGCGGCGGTCCTGATATCTCGGAGACTTTGACAAGGTTTGGAATTCAAAGCGAGTTTGTAAACGGGTTAAGAGTCACCGATGACGAGACCATGCGCGTGGCTCAGATGGTGCTTATGGGAAAAACCAATAAGGAAATTGTTTCGCTGATTTCACAAAAAAGGCGGCAAAGCATTGGGTCTTTCAGGAATTGACGGAGAGCTAATTGAATGCGAGAAGCAGTATGCCAATGTTGACGGCAAAATTGTTGATATCGGTTATGTTGGAAAGATAATTAAGATAAACCAAAAAGTTCTGGAGTTTTTGGCTAACGACGACTATATCCCCGTGGTTGCGCCGCTGGGAGTGGATAAGGAAGGCCGAAGCTATAATATAAACGCTGATACTGTGGCAGGCGCGATAGCCGCCGCACTAAAAGGCAGAAAAAAACTTATGCTTTTGACAGACACCCCGGGAATAAAAAGCTCGCCGACCGCCGCTGATGATATAATATATGAAATTAACCAAAAAGAAATATATAAGATGATTGAAGCCGGAACCATTGCCGGCGGTATGATTCCAAAGGTTAAAGGCGGACTTGAAGCATTGGCAGGAGGGGTAAATAACGTACATATAATTGACGGACGTATACCGCACTGTCTGCTGCTTGAAATATTTACCGACAGCGGTATAGGAACCATGATAACCCGATAATACAAGCCGTATATGGGAGCTGAATAGAGGGATAGTATGAAAAAAAAGATGTTATTAGTATCAATGTTTCAGAACGTTACAGGTATACTGAAAAAAAGTGGAACCTGAATTAAAAAAATAAACTGTGACATATATCCCTACTGCCAGTAAGGCTGAAAAGTTAGGTTTTTTTGTAAAAATCGGCAAGTGGACATTGAGGCGATTGGGGCTGACTGTTGATGAGCTGGATACATCCTTCGCGTCTTATGAGACTGCCAAAAAGTAAACTAGAAAAAAATGATATTATATATGTTGCCGGCGGCAATATGTTCTACTTGTTGCAGGAATTAAAAAAGAACCGGAACCGATAAGTTGTTAGCCGATGAAATAAACAAAAGGCAAGCTTTACATAGGAGAGTCGGCAGGCGCAATACTTACGGCGCCGGATATAGGTTATTCTGCAGAAATGGATAATGTGGGAAAAGCGCCGGATCTGAAAGATTATTCAGGACTTAATGTTGTTGATTTTTATGTTGTGCCCCATTATAAAAATTGGGAGATGGGGAAAGCGGCACAGATAATAATTGATAAATACTCAGAAAGTTTGGATTTAAAAAGTTATTAACGATAAACAAGCTATATTTATTGACAATGACAAGGTCAAAATATTAGACAAATAGACTGACCGCAAAGGTGATCGCCAAATGAAAATGCCTGAAGAAATTGAACCATTTATGTTTGCTCCATGCGGAATGAACTGTAAAAGTTTGTTATAAGCACTTGGCTCATAAAAAATTCGTGCGGCGGATGTTTGAAAATTGGTTCTGAAAAAGCCGAAAACACTGCCGTGTATGCAAGATCAAGGACTGCGCAAAGAATAAGGGCGTAACATACTGTTTTGAATGTTGCGAATTATCCTTGTAAACAGGTTGATTATTTGGAGCAAAGCTATATAAAAAGGTATGAGGTTAGTTTAATGGAAAATACCAGATTAGTTAAAGAATGCGGGATAGAATACTTTATGCGGCAGCAAAAGAATAAATATACCTGCGCAAAGTGCGGCGGCATAATTTCCATACATGATAAAGAGTGCAGTGAGTGCCGAAATAGCGGCGGCAATTAGTTGCAGTACGTTTCTAAATGGTAAAGAAAAGGGAATGAGATCATGTCAGAAATAAAAGTCAGTGTAGTAAATTTAAAAAAGCAAACAGTATATGGTCTATGGAAAAATTCAAATGACAGCACAGTTTCAAAAGATATAAAGAATCTTTCTAAAAAATATCACATAAAGGTGTCGTCGCCGGGCAGTAAAGTGTTCCCCTATTTCGTGCTGTCAAGGAATTATAACGAACTGAGTAAGGATTTTGAAATGTTTGTGGGAGGCACAATAGACAAAAAAGGGTTAGAATCTTTAATTATTCCAAACGGTGAATATGCAAGGATAACTATAAAACCGAAACTGGGATTTTTGTGGGGATTGGCTATTGGCGAAGCAAAGAGATATTTCTATACCAAATGGCTGCCTAAAAGCCGATATTCGGCGCTGAATATGGAATATGAATACCATACTGAGAAGAGTGATGGAAAGTCTCCGGAAATAGATATATTTTTTTGCTGTTAAGAGAAAATAACAGTAATGCTTAACGCCGGAATAGCCGAACAATAACCGCAAAGGTTTAATAGAAATAGCACATTTTTGGAAAAAGCGTCTTTGGCAGTCACGTCTTATTTTTCTTAATCCTGATACGCGCTTCTTATATATTGTCCAGCAGCAAAACACGGTAAATGGGAAGTGAACCATATCTGTTCCTGTTTTTGAAAATATTAAAAAATGCTTTTTTATGTATATTTTTTTCAATTTGCTATTTTCTGTTGCGGCGCAGATATTCATAATAACCGAAACGTGATACTTTTTGAAACGGTATACTTTTTTGATATCACACATTTTCTAAAATTCCTATAAAACTGAAATTATATACATACTTTGCACTTAAAAAGATTTGTTTTGTAGTATTAATTCTTTATATTTTTTGTAGTTTTTTAATTCGTATTCAGCATTAAAAAGCGTTTTTTATGCCTCGAAAGCTACTTTAACTATGTTTATCATATTTGTTAATTCAACGATACGTACTGATATTGTTGATTCCAAATTTTTTTACTGTTTCATAAATAATTTTTTTGCCTGTCCGTGCCATTTTTATAGATGCAGTTTTTATATTGTTTGTCATAAACTGTTTGTTTTATAAACCGGACCGACTTTTTTAATCATTCTATACTTTTGTAATTAGATTATTGTACTATATCCCAAATATGTCCTTATACTGCCTAAAAGGTTTGAGTTATTTCAAAAGTGATGAACTTTTATTTAGGTGTATTTTTATTATTCAATAATGAAGACGAGCTGTCAGGAACTTACAGCCCGCCTTTTTGATTATATATCTCGAAAATAAAAATTATAATAATTTTGCATATATAAACCCAAGTGTTCAGGAAATTAATCTGTTTACAAAAAATAACGCGATTTAGTTTGATAAAAAGTATATAAATAATATTATTGAGCGCCTGATTAATCAATGATAAACATATTATTTTAATGCGCGCTGTTATAATAATTATAGATTTAGCTTATCAAATGCTGCTGCAAATGGATTGTTGAGTCGTCTTCTTTTTGTTTTGATTGCGAAGATAATTTTGCATCATCTCTTTTGGAAGCGCCGCTTTGTCCTCTCCGCTCCTGAAGGCGGAGTATTTTTCCCTGTAGCCGCATGAGCAGTAGAAACTCTTTTTTTTCACCCTCGCCTCTAAGCTCCATTTTTTTTGTGGCATTCAGGACAGCGTGCGTTTGTTATTATGCTGACTGAACGGCGGTAACCGCAGTCCCTATCCTGGCAGACCAGCATTTTTCCCTTTTTACCATTTACCTCAAGCAAATATTTTCCGCAGTCGGGACAAGTCTTTTTTGGTCATGTTGTCATGTTTGTATTCGGCGCTGCTGTTTTTTAACGGTCTTAACAAGGTCGGCAGAATACTTTTCTATTTCAGCAATAAATTTTTGCTTTTGAGTTTTGCCTTTTGAAATTTTTCTAACTCTTGTTCCCACTTAGCGGTGAGCAGGGGTTCTTTTAAACCGGCGGCACCAAATCTATGAGCTGAACGCCTTTTTGAAGTAGGAACCATGCTGTTTCCTGCTTTTCTACATAGAATGAGGAGTATAGCTTTTCTATTATATCGGCTCTTGTGGCAGGGGTTCCTAGCCCTCCGCCCAAATATTCTTTCATATTTTTGTCGTTTACAAAACGGGAGGGATTTTCCATAGCCGAAAGTAATGTTGCCTCCGTATATCGTGCCGGAGGGTTTTGTTTTGCCTGATTTGACGAATGTGTTTTTACAGATAAACTCGTCGCTGTATTTCATTTTGGGGAGTATTTGTTTCCTTTCCTGTGCGTCAGCAGTATCTTCATCATCAAACGAGTAGTCTGAGGAATATACTGCTTTCCAGCCAAGAGAAACCTCCTCTTTGCCTCCTGCTGTAAACTTCTCACTTTCGCACTCAAATTCAGCTTTGATTTGTTTATATTTATACGGACCCATAAAACAGGCCAAAAACCGTTTGACCACAAGATTATATATGCGCTTTTCTTCTGTTGAGAGCGAAATCATAGGAACCTTTTGTTCAGTTGGTATTATGGCATGGTGGTCTGAAACCTTACTGTTATTTATGCAGCTTTTGTTGATTTTTAATTTCCTGCGGAGTATATCTTCAGCCGCCGCCTTTTTGTGTCGCCGATGGTTACAGCACGCAGACGTTCATTTAATGTCGGAACTATATCGTCAGTCAAATAGCGTGAATCAGTTCTAGGGTACGTCAGTGCCTTATGCTGTTCATATAATTTTTGCATTATGTTGAGAGTTTGTTTCGGAGAGTAACCGTAGAGCTTGTTTGCGTCTCTTTGGAGTTCGGTCAAATCGTATAACATGGGCGCATACGTCTGTTTGTCAGAGCTTCTTAAAGATGTGAGCTTGAACGGTTTTGCCTTTAATCTCTTTGGATATTCTTTCTGCTTTTCACGGTCAAATGTGGATAGTCCGCCGTCCTTGCTGCGCCAGGAAACAAATAATTTGCCTATATCGGCTTCTATTGTGTAATATTCCTTAGGAACAAATTTCTTTTATCTCATTTTCTCTGCACTAATAGTGCGAGTGTAGGAGTTTGTACACGTCCGGCGGATAACTGAGCATTAAACTTGCAGGTAAGGGGCTCTCGTAACATTTAATCCGACAAGCCAGTCGGCTTCAGCCCTTGCCTGGGCCGCCATATAGAGATTATAATACTCCTTGCCGTCTCTTAGTTTCTGAAAGCCTTCTTTTTATTGCTTTATCAGTCTGTGACGATATCCAAAGTCTTTTTATTGGTTTTTTAACCCGCTTTTCTCAATTATCCAGCGGGCAACCAGCTCGCCTTCACGCCCGGCGTCGGTTGCAATAATAACGGAGCTAGACCTCTGAGCTTCGCAGCTGGCGTTTTACAATGCTGTACTGTTTTGAAGTCTGCTTTATGACCTCGAGTTTCATCTTTCCCGGCAGCATAGGGAGCGTTTCCAGGCTCCAGGTTTTGTATTCATCTCCGTAGGCTTCCGGGTCGGCCAAAGTGACCAAGTGACCGAGAGCCCATGTCACTATATATTTTGTCTCCTATAAGGCATCCGTCAGATTTTCTGCTGCACTTTAAGACCCGTGCAAGTTCTCTTCCGACGGATGGTTTTTCTGCTAAGACGAGAGTTTTAGACATATGTTTTCCTCCTTTATGGGGAATTATTGATTGAAATTTTGTATCATAAAATTATACCACAAAATTTATATTTTGTACATAGCCGGTTAAATTGACAATAGAGTTAAAACGGTGTAGAATAAATAAAATACGAGTATAATTATCTATTATGATGTTAAATATTTTGATAAGAGAATTAGTCAGGAAGGGATGATATAATATGAATATAGAAAAAGTTTGCATATTATGGTGATAAGAAAATTAAAATAAAAGATGTTCCGACCACAAGCAAGCCATATGATGTGGAGAAAGAACGGATAATTGACGAAACCGAAAAAATGAAACCTCAGATAGAAGACTTGCAGGAGAAACTCTACGCCGAAGCCAAAGAGGGGCTTATAATTATTATTCAGGCTATAGATGCGGCCGGTAAGGACAGCACTATAAAACATGTGATGAGCGGAGTGAATCCCCAGGGCGTGTCTGTAACAGCGTTTAAACAGCCCTCATCTGAGGAACTTGCTCACGGTTTTTTGTTGCGGGCGGAAAAAGCTGTTCCTAGAAGAGGTTATATAGGAATTATGAACCGTTCATACTATGAGGATGTGTTGGTTGTAAAGGTGCATAATCTGCAAAAAACTTATAAAATGCCTAAGCGGTGCGTAGATATGCCCGCCGCAGATTTCTTTAAAAACCGTTATAAGCATATTAGAAATTATGAGGAATATCTCAGTGACAACGGATATAGGGTAATCAAAAATATTTCTTAATGTCTCGGCTGAAAAGCAGAAGGAACGTTTCTTAGAGCGAATAGACAACCCGGCAAAAAATTGGAAATTCTCTGCTGATGATTTATCTGAAAGAGCGTTGTGGGACGAGTATCAGAAGGCCTTTGAGGATATGATAAACGAAACCGCAACAAAAACATCGGAATGGTATGTGCTCCCGGCTGATCAGAAATGGTTTACAAGATACTTAGTTTCAAAAAAATAATATTAAAGACGCTTAAAAAATGAATCCAAAGTATCCTGAAGTCTCCAAAGAAGATAAAGAGGAGCTTGAGGGAGTGCAGAAACGAATTATTGGCTCAAAAAGTAAGTTCAGAAATAGTAATAACAAAACCGCACCGGAACTGCAGAATAGTCCGGTGCGGTTTTATATAATATTTAAGGCTTGTTTATAACTAGTCGTTAAGATTTTTGTCAAGGATTTCAAGCTGTTTCTTAATGTCAGCCGGAAGTCTGTCTCCGAACTGAGCAAAGTATTCCTTAATATTCTCAACGTCTTCTTTCCAAACTTTTTATCAACACTGAGCAGAGCGTCAAGTTCTTCAGCAGAAATGCCGAGGCCTGTTGTGTCGATGTCAGAAGCTGTAGGGAAGCAGACCGATAGCACTGTCATGGGCGTCAGCTTTGCCTGAAACACGGTCGAGTATCCATAGAAGAACTCTCATGTTATCGCCGAATCCGGGCCACATAAAGTTGCCTTCATCGTCTTTTTTCTAAACCAGTTAACGTGGAATATTGCAGGAGCATTGTCACCGAGCTTTTTGCCCATTTCGAGCCAATGTCCAAAATAATCAGCCATGTTGTATCCAACGAATGGTTTCATAGCCATAGGGGTCACGTCTTACAACGCCTACAGCGCCGGCAGCGGCAGCGGTAGTTTCAGAAGCCATAGTAGCTCCTACAAACACACCGTGTTCCCAGTCGCGTGCTTGATATACCAGCGGAGCGGTTTTAGCGCGGCGTCCGCCGAATACAATAGCAGAAATCGGAACGCCCTGTGGGTTTTCAAACTCAGAAGAAATACATGGGCAGTTTATAGCCGGAGCTGTAAATCTTGAGTTAGGATGAGCGAGGGTTGCCTTTCGTATGTTGTTCCGTCAACCTTTTCTCCCAGCCAGTTTGTGCAGTTCTTTGGAGGATTCTTGTCAAGACCTTCCCACCATACTGTCAGGTCGTCATTGTTAAGAGCAACATTTGTGAAAATGGTGTTCTTCTTTGTAGATTCCAAAGCGTTGAAGTTTGTCTTTTTTCGCTTGTTCCCGGAGCAACTCCGAAGAAACCTGCTTCAGGATTAATAGCATAGAGCTTTCCGTCTTCAGGATTGATTCTCAGCCAAGCGATATCGTCGCCGACTGTCCAAACCTTATATCCTTTTTCCTGGAGATATTCCGGCGGAATAAGCATAGCGAGATTTGTTTTACCGCAAGCGCTTTGGGGAATGCGGCAGCAATATACTTAACTTCTCCCTGAGGATTTTTCAAGACCAAGGATAAGCATGTGTTCTGCCATCCAGCCTTCTTGCTTTCCGAGATATGAGGCAATTCTCAGAGCGAAACACTTCTTGCCGAGAAGAACGTTTCCGCCGTAAGCAGAGTTAACTGACATAATCGCATTGTCCTGCGGGAAGTGAACGATATATCTTTCTTCAGGATTAACGTCCTTTTTAGCGTGCAGACATTTTAAAAATCTCCGTCTGTTCCAAGAACGTCCATAACTTCCTGACCGATTCTTGTCATGATATTCATGTTAAGAACAACATAGATACTGTCTGTAAGCTCTATACCGATTTTTTGAGAAAGGTGAGCCGACAGGTCCCATTGAATAAGGGATAATGTACATTGTTCTGCCCTTCATTGCGCCTGTATAAAGAGCCTTGAGCTTATCATACATCTGACTTGGTTCCATCCAGTTGTTGATTGGGCCGGCTTCTTCTTCTGTCGGAGTACAGATAAATGTTCTGTCCTCAACACGAGGCAACGTCGTTTTCAGCTGTTCTGTGGTAGTAACAGCCGGAAGTTTTCCTCGTTAAGCTTAATAAACTCGCCTGTTGATACTGCCTCAGCGCGGGAGAGCCTCAAGCTGGCTTTTCGCTTCCGTCAATCCATACAACACTTTCAGGCTGGCACATAGCAATTTGCTCTTCCAGCCACTTGTTTACTTTTTCATTACTGCACTTTGTAAATTCAGCCATATTCATCCTCCTAAAATTCATACTAGTAATTTAAAAATTTAAACAAATTTCTAGTTAGTTTATTTTATCACAATTCTACCTCAAATATTTGGCTCTGTCAAAATAGATTTTTACAACCATTGATACATCTTTCACAATATCTACAGTCGTGATAGTTCTTGAAAAAAAAATAGCTGAAAATTTTGTGAACTTTGCTTAAAAGAAAATGCTACAAAATTTAGTAGGAAATCATATGATATGAAATTTATCTTCATAAACACTTTGTTTAAATATTTTTTTGTGAAATAACAATTTTGATAAATTCAATTTACATATAAATTAAAAAATAAATAGAGCTGTATATAACAAACATCGGCAGGGTGACCGAAGGTCACCGCGTTAGGTGCGTAGCCGCGGAATAGCAGCTAACAAATTAAAATCACCGTTAACCTATGTCCATATAGTTTGCCTTATAAACTAAAAAAATACGGACCGACGGAATTTGTCAAGAGTGGTTTCGCGAGAATGGTATGAATAATATTTTTAAATAATAAAAAGAAAGATAAATATAAAATACATATAAATTAAAAAGTAAATAGAGCTGTATTTAACAAACATCGGCAGGGCGACCGAAGGTTACCGCGTTAGGTGCGTAGGTGCGGAATAGCAGCTAACAAATTAAAGTCACCGTTAACCTATGTCCGTATAGTTTGCCTTATAAACTGAAAAAATACGGACCGACGGAATTTGCCAAGAGCAGTTTCGCGAAAGTGGTATGGATAATATTTTAAATAATAAAAGAAAGATAAATATAAAAAATATATAAATAAAAAAAAAATAGAGCTGTATATAACAAACATCGGCAGGGTGACCGAAGGTCACCGCGTTAGGATGCGTAGCCGCGGAGATGCAAAAAATAAATAAAAATAATTTTTTAAATTAACACAAATCAATTGAATTCATTAACCAAATAGATGTGTTATGCTGTAAAACACAAAATTTGATTTATAGGTTTATAGTTATTATTTTATTAAGAGTTTATGAACTCATAAGTTATTTAAACTAAATGTATAACAGAAAAACATGACATTTATAGATATATAAATTATTGTTTAAGTAAAAAACAGACCGAAACGATTTCGGTCTGTATCTAATTAATCTTTATCTATTAAAGCAAAGGAAATTTCGCCTTTGCCGCTACTTCATCGCCGACATAAGCGCAGACGTCAGCTTTTGCCCATTACTGAACGGAACTTTGTGAGTTCTACCTCTTAACGTCTCGCCTGGCACCACTTGATGTTTAAATTTAAAATTATTTATTCCGGTAAACACAGCCAGCTTGTTTTTAAATTCCGGTTTGCTCAGTATAACAACAGCCAACCTGGGCGAGAGCCTCGCAAATCAAAAACTCCGGGCATAATTGGATTTCCGGGAAAATGTCCCTGAAAAGAACGGCTCGTTCATAGTAACATTTTAAGTCCAACAGCTCAGGGAACCTTCCTCAAACTCTACTATTTTGTCAATAAGCAAAAAATGGATATCTATGTGGGATTATATCCATTATTTCTTTAATATTAAGTTCCATATAATAATACCTCCAGAAATTTTTTATGCTAATATTATAACTCAACAAAAAATATTTTACAATAAGTATTTTGGTATAGAAATATAAAAAAATAAAATAACATTTTAATATACCGACCGCGCAGCTTGCCTTACGAGCCGCAAAGCGGACTGCCGAAGCTCGCCTTTGTGTTAGGATAAGAAAATACTATTAAATCACCTTATAAAATTTAATATAAATAGTGACTTAAATTATATGTAGATAAATTAAATACCTTGGAAAATATTTTTTTATATTTAATATGATGTAGAGTTTATGCACAGTTGATAGTTGCAGAAAATATCTGTCAAATGTTATAAGATATGTAAATTTTTTAATTTTTAAAAAAATTTTTTCCAAAAAAAAGTATTGACAAGCTATTCTAAATATGTTATCATAGTCAGGTCGTTAACGCGAGACAGCATAAACGGCGCTAATTAAACATGGAGGGGTTCCCGAGTGGCCAAAGGGGCAGACTGTAAATCTGTTGCATCTTGCTTCGATGGTTCGAATCCATCTCCCTCCACCACAACGGAGCAAAGTTCGCTTTGCTCCGTTTTTGTATAGAAAAAAATAAGAAATGTCTTATATATTTTTTTAAGTGAAACTGTCTCTGTCACCGTTATTTTTCTCAGTTGTGGCTATTGCCGCGCAATACACAGCTTTGGCGCCGGAAAGTTTTAACACTCTTGCACATTCATTGAATGTTGCGCCTGTGGTCGTAACATCATCAATAACCAGGATAGTTTTGCCTTGAATATTATCGCTGTTTCCTTTGAGACCGAAAGCTCCGTTCAGATTTTGCTGTCTTTCAAAGCTAGAAAGATCTGTTTGTTTACTGGTTTGTCTGATTCGTTTAAAAAGGTTTGGATAATATTTTACACTGAGCAGTTTGGCAGTCTTTTTTGCCAGCGCACCGCTTTGGTCAAACCCTATTTCTTTCATACGCTGGCGCCGCGGCGGTATAGCTGTGATATAGTCAAAGTTGACGCCGCCAAAATCATTTTTAACCATTGCTGTTATTAAATTTGAAAATGTGTTCACTGAACTTAGGCTTCGGGCGTGTTTGAGATTAAGTATTCCTCTTTTGTGAATTTCGGTCATATTCCACAGCAGCAGTAATACCATTATAATAGGTGCATATATTTGACTTAGCTTTTCTAAAAACAACTTTGGCAGAAGCGGTAACGAGGGTTTCCAAGCGGCGTGCCGCAGACTTTGCTAGCGCTTGCGGCTGGCACAGAATGTTATCTTATCCATACATTCACTGCATATATTAATGCCGGATTTTTGAAAACTTATTAACTTTCCGCAGAAGCTGCATTTAGATGGATAAACAAGATTTACAAGGCGGCTCAAAAATATTCATAGACTATGATACCTTTCGCATATAATAATTAATTTTACATTATATAACATAATTTTTTGCAAGATATATCAAAAATTTGGCGTTAAACTAATCTAGGCGTGATTTATTTATGACAGGAGGACGGGATTTGATAGAATTTATTACAAAAATAGATTTTGCGGTTTTGGAATTTATTCGAAACACATTAAACAGTTCTTTTTATGGATTACATCATGCCTATCATAACCGATTTTGGTTCCGGAGGACTGCTTTGGATTGCGGTGGGAGTCATAATGTTATGCACTGAAAAATATCGAAGATGCGGGGCTTCGGTTTTGATCGGACTGCTGCTGCTGTGCTTGGTTTTGGGAAACATCATTTTAAAACCGCTTATCGGCAGAATGAGACCCTGCTGGATAAATGACAGTATAGATATGCTTGTTAGATTCCCAGGGACTACTCCTTCCCCGTCAGGACATACCCTGGCTGTTTTACAACAGCGTTTATAATTTTGGATATTCAAAAAAAAGATAGGAATACCGCTTGTAGTTTTAGCGTGCTTAATTGATTTTCAAGAATGTATTTATATGTCCATTACCCTACTGATGTATTGGGTGGCATAGCATTAGCCGCTCTCATTGCGTGGGCAGTTAGAAAATTTGTTAACGGGACAGTATTCAGCCGGATGTTTCGGAGGTTTGAAGACTAGAAGTTTCGGTTATAAAAACTTAATAATTTTTTATATATTATTTATAAAATCATGACAGAACAGAGTTGTTTTTTAAAATCTTATATAATATAATAAAAAGAGTGACTTTTTGAAGTTTATAATTTACAGATAAAGCGGTTTAACTTACGATTGAGGAGAGAGGATTTTTTGGAAAAAAAACAGAAGCAACTAAAGTTGAAACAAAAAGGCGGTTCAAAAGGAAGCCATTTTATGCAGGGGGCTTTAGTTTTGGGTATAGCCAGCCTGATTGTAAAAAATAATAGGCGCAGTATTCAAAATACCTCTTATTAATTTGATTGGCGATGACGGAAGCGGTTATTTTAATGTGGCATATCAAATATACACGTTTATGTTTATAGTCGCTACGGCCGGATTTCCGATAGCTATATCAAAAATGGTTGCAGAGAGTATGGCTAGAAATGATGAAACTGATGCCAAAAAGAGTATTTCAGACGGCGATTTCATTTTTTGGCTGTTATAGGATTGGTCGGCAGTATAATTCTATTTGTTTTTTGCAAAACAGCTGGCAGGTTTGGTTGGAATTCCGGATGCAGAGCTTGGTATAAAAAGCTATTTCGCCGGCAGTTTTCTTTGTATCTTTGGCGTCGTCAATGAGAGGCTATTTTCAAGGCAGACAAAATATGTTCCCAACCGCAGGTTCTGAAGTAATAGAGTCCAGCGGTAAGATGGTTATAGGCTTGCTCATGGCGTCGTTCTTTATGGGGATGACTATTGTTCCGAATTTGGACAAGGTGATAGATTTTGTAACACGCCAGGTAGACACCGCCCATATGCGTACAGTTTATGCGGCCGGAGCCATTTTTGGTGTGACTGCCGGAACTCTTTATCGTTCCTGTTACTGTCAGTAATATACATATGCTTGGCTATAGGTGCAAAGCGGCATGCTAAAAATATTGCGCCGATGACAGCGGCCCAGGAAAAGCTGAGACCGAAAAGAACCATTTTAAAAAGAACTGATAATGATAGCAATACCAATAACTATAGGGGCGTCTGTTTCAAGTCTTACAACTCTTATAGATATGACAACAATAAGCCGTAGGCTGGTTTACTAATCCGAACGTGTTTAACGAGTACGCATTTATGTTTGAACAAGGGACGTCATTCTATGATAAGGCCGTTGGAGCAGGGTGGACCGGTGCGGTGCTTGATTCACAGAAAGCCTCAACTCTTTATGGAATGTACACGGGAAAAGCTCTGACTATGTTTAACCTGCCGTTAACCTTGGTTGTGGCTCTGGGAATGAGTATAGTTCCCGCAATTTCATCAGCTTTGGCTAGAGCCAGAAAAAGGCGAGGCAGGAAGCATCACTGAGAGCGCTATAAGAATTGCCATGCTGTTCGGTGCGCCGTGCGCTATAGGAATGTCGGTGCTGTCCAGCGGTGTTTTAGGTCTGTTGTTTAGTGACGACAATGCGCATGTGGTTTTAAACATTTTGTCAATAGCAATAATACCGGTTGCCGTAGTACAAGTCACAAATGCAATACTGCAGTCATACGGAAAAGTCTATTATCCGGTTGTAAATATGTTGATAGGCGGAGCCGCCAAGGTAATTTTCAACTATATAGCAATCCCGTACTTAGGTATTGACGGAGCGCCTATAGGAACTTTTATCTGTTATTTAATCATAGCGGTGCTTAATACCGTTCAGATAGTACGTATTGCAAACATAAGGTTTAAACCTCTTGATATACTTATAAAACCATTGATTGCGGCCGGCGTTATGGGTGTATGCGGATACTTTTTTGATCCGGTATTCTGCCAACTTCAAGAGTTCTCACTGTTTTAGAAATTCTTATTTGCGGAATAATATATGTAATAATGATTTTCGCTGTTCGAGCTATAAAACGTGAGGATATTATGAATATGCCTAAGGGCGAAAAAAAATAGCCGGTATACTAGAAAAGTTTAAACTGATAAAATAAATTGGAGCTGAAGAGGATGAATTTTAAAGATACGAAAGATAAATATTCGTTTGATGACCTGGTTGAAATTGTTTCACTTTTGCGTGCGCCGGGCGGCTGTCCTTGGGATAGGGAGCAGACTCATCAGAGTATAAAGAAAAATCTTATTGAAGAAGGGTATGAACTGATTGAGGCAATTGACGGCGGGAATCCTGAAAAAATAGCCGACGAGAGCGGGGATTTACTGCTGCAGGTAGTGTTTCATGCAATAATCGGGAAAGACAGCGGAGAATATGAAATAAATGACGTTACCGACGCTATCTGCCGAAAACTTATTCACAGACATCCGCATGTGTTTGGTGAAGTCGAAGTAGCAGACAGCGGAGAGGTTCTTAAAAACTGGGACGCTATAAAACGTGCTGACAGGGAGCAGAGCAGCATTGCTGAGGAACTGCGCGGAGTATCAAAATATCTGCCGGCGCTTATGCGAGAGCTGAGAAAATTCAGAAAAAGGCCGAAAAAAGGCCGGTTATAAGTTTGAAAATGAGATAAATTTGTCTGTAATTTCGGATGATGTAGCTGAAGCTGATAGTGCACCGGAGAAGTTGCGGTCAGCTCCTGTTTGCGGCGGTAAACTTTTGCCGCAGAGCCGGTGTGGATCCGGAACTGGCTCTCTCGCTTCTTATACTGAGAGTTTCACAGATGAATTTGAGAAGTTTGAGAATGGAGAAAATTAAATCTATTTGAAAAAACACTAAGGAGAAAAATTGTAATGCGTTTGGATAAATTTTAAAGGTGTCCAGGATAATCAAGCGCCGGACGGTGGCTAATGACGCCTGCGACGGAGGCCGCGTTTCCGTAAATGGACGCACTGTCAAAGCGTCATATGACGTGAAGCCCGGAGATGAAATAAAAATATTATTTGGTGAAAAAAGCCTTTGAATATAAGGGTTTTAAATGTAAAAGAGAATGTAAAAAGGATGAAGCCAGAGAGCTGTATGAAATAGTTTAAATTTTACATATAATAAATATATTGCGAAAAATAATTCTGTCTGTGTCTGTCGGGCAGTATTGGGTTTGACAATTAAAACAACTTGTCGAGTAAATACATGCTGTTTATATACCTAAGCGGCCGCCATTAAAGACCAAAAAAATTATTAGTTAAAACAGCTGATTATAGGATTAAGCTGTATCCTAGCAAAAAACCTAATGGGTTTAGTTGATACATCTGTTTATAAAACTAAGTAGCAGTTGGCAGAAATATAAATGGACGTTTTTATGAGTTTTTTCCGTTCTTATACAAGTTGGGTGCACCTTCCGCAGTATGATGAATACCTACAATTTTATGTTTTTTATTTATTTAAAAACTATAGGACAGTAATTTAGCGAGCATCGGCAGGCCGCTTTTTTGCGGCACGTAAGGCGAGCTGAGCGGACAGTATATAAAGATACAATTTTATATAGGATGCTATCCCACGCCTACGCACCTCATATAGTGGTATGCGACCAATTTGAGTATTCATATTATTGACACTGCAGTTACAATATAACAGGTTAATATGGTTTTATCTCCACTTTCTAAAAAAGTGGGGGTCACATCTACCGAAGTTTAATAATACATTAATTTTATATTTTTAATATTCAAAGCTATTTATAATTAGTATTGAACTAAAGACAGGAATATAGCGAGCATCGACAGGCCGCTTTTTGCGGCACGTAAGTCGAGCTGAGCGGATAGTATATAAAGATACAATTTTAAAAAGATACTTAAGGCGGAAATTTATATATCGTTTTAAATAATATGTCCATACTACGGTATGATGTTTCTACTTATATACAGCAAATGCGCTGTAATATTTTGCTCGAAGCAGAAGACATATATATTGATAATTAAAACGTTATTATTGCTAAAATCTGATAAACTTTGCAATGTGCATTTCGTTTAGTGTGCTGAAAAAATTGTCGTCAGGCAAAAAAAATTACTTGACAAAGGTCTCACAGCGTAGTATAATCTATCCCGTAGACAGCAAAGGCGCTGTGAGTATTTTTGCTCGCAGCGCCTTATTTTTTATTTAGTCATTTCTATTTACTTTTAAAAAAAGAAAGGAATGTTTTGTTATGGATCAAATGAACGAGTTATTCGGCAGTGCCGTATTTGAAGACTCGGTGCAAAAGGTCAGACTTCCTGATGGAATTTTTACAAACAGCTTAGGAAGACCAAAGAGGAGGGCACGCCTCTTACGCGTGAGGTTGCTGATGTTGTTGCCAACGCAATGAAGGACTGGGCGGTAGAAAATGGTGTAACTCATTTTACTCACTGGTTCCAGCCTATGACTGGCGTTACGGCTGAGAAGCACGACAGCTTTATACAGCCTGACGGTATCGACAGCGTGATTCTGGAGTTCAGGGAAAAGAATTGATTAAAGGCACTTAACTTCTCGGCATTGCAGGCTGGAATTGTGAACCGGGTTCAGACTTACATTGCACCTAAGATATTTGGCAGGGCAGACAGTAAGACAGCAGTTGAAGGTCAGGGTATTGCAAAAATGTAGATGAAGCATATCAGTTGAGAAACAAGACAGTTCGTCTACTTGGTGACGATATTCTGATTGAAGGAGAGTTGTAATGTTTACAGGAATTATTGAAGAAATCGGACATGTAAATAATGTAAAAAAAGGAACGGCATCAGCAATTCTTACAATACAGGCAGAAAAAGTCCTTGAGGGAACACATATAGGGAGACAGCATTGCTGTCAATGGTGTGTGCCTTACAGTGACAGGGGATATATGATAATACATTTACTGCGGATGTAATGCATGAGACGCTGAACCGCTCATCACTTGGCAAGCTGGTGAGTGGCAGTGCTGTTAATCTTGAAAGGGGCAATGGCAGCAGATGGAAGGTTCGGAGGACATATAGTTTCAGGACATATTGATGGAACAGGAAAAGTTGTAGCGATAACCAAGGATGATAACGCGATATGGTATCAGATTAAGACAGACAGCGGAATATTAAAATATATCGTTGAAAAAAAAGGTTCGGTTGCCATAGATGGAATAAGTCTTACGGTTGCCAAGACGGACAGCCAGAGCTTTTCAGTATCAATAATACCGCATACGGCAGGTGCGACAACGCTGTCACTTAGGAAAGTCGGTGATGTAGTTAATCTTGAAAATGATATTGTCGGTAAGTACATAGAGAAATTCATCACATTTGAAAAGGAAAAAGCCGAAAAGCGGGATAACGAAAGAGTTCCTGCTAAAGAATGGATTCTAGAATAACTATTAAATAGAAAGGATGGGCAAAGGAAATGTTTGAGTATAACAAAGTAGAAGAGGCAGTTAAGGATTTACAGGATGGAAAGCTGATACTTTGTCTCAGATGATGAAAGCAGAGAGAATGAGGGCGACCTTATATGTGCCGCTGAATTTGCAACTACTGAAAATGTGAATTTCATGGCGACATATGGAAAAAGGACTTATATGCATGCCTATGAGTGGAGATTTGTGCAGAAAGCTGGGACTTACACAGATGGTTGCTGACAATACTGATAATCATGAAACTGCATTTACAGTGTCAATAGACCATGTTAAGACGACAACAGGAATATCGGCAGAGGAGAGAGGCTTTTTACTGCAAGAGCATGTGTGTCAGATGAAGCAAAGCCTGAGGATTTCAGAAGACCGGGACATATGTTTCCACTACGTTCAAAACCTAATGGAGTTCTTGAAAGAAACGGACACACAGAAGCAACAGTAGACCTTATGAGAATAGCAGGACTTAAAGAATGTGGTCTGTGCTGTGAAATAATGAAAGCGGACGGAACAATGATGAGAAAAGAAGACCTCATAGAAATGTCCGAAAAAATTCAATCTCAAATTCATAACAATTAAGGCAATTCAGGAATACAGAAAGAGACATGACAACTTGGTTGAGTGCGTGGCAGTTACAAGAATGCCGACAAAATATGGTGAATTCATGGCACACTGTTATGTTAATAAGTTAAATGGTGAGCATCATGTTGCATTGGTAAAGGGAGACATTGGTGATGGCAGCAATCTTTTTGTGCAGGGTACATTCAGAGTGCCTGACCGGAGACGCATTTGGCTCAATGAAATGTGACTGCGGTCAGCAGCTAGCGTCAGCGATGACACAGATTAACAATGAAGGCAGAGGTGTGCTTCTTTATATGAAAGACAGGAAGGCAGAGGCATAGGTCTTGTTAATAAGCTTAAGGCATATGCACTTCAGGATCAGGGAATGGATACACTTGAGGCTAATCTGGCACTTGGTCTTCCGGGAGACGCACGCGAGTACTACATAGGAGCACAGATATTGAAAGACTTAGGCGCTAAGAGCTTAAGGCTTCTTACTAACAATCCCGATAAGGTATACCAGCTTGCAGATTTTGGAATCGAAATCAGTGAGAGAGTGCCTATTGAGATAGATGCGACCAGCTTTGACAGGTTCTATCTTAAGACAAAGCAGACAAAGATGGGACACATTTTAAATGTAGTGTAAAAATATGAATTATTTATAAGGAGAAATTGATGATGAGAGTTTTAGAAGGTAAGTTAGTTGACAGTGGAATTAAGGTAGGTATTGTAGCGGCAAGGTTTAATGAATTTATTGTGTCTAAGCTTGTTGCGGGAGCTAAAGACGGGCTTGTAAGACATGATGTTTCAGAAGAAAATATTGATCTTGCATGGGTGCCGGGCGCATTTGAGATACCATTGATAGCTTCAAAGATGGCAAAAGCGGCAAGTATGACGCAGTTATATGTCTTGGTGCAGTTATAAGAGGTGCTACAAGCCATTACGATTATGTGCAGCGAGGTTTCCAAAGGCATTGCAAATGTTTCTTTAGCAAGTGATATTCCTGTTATGTTTGGAGTGCTTACTACAGATACAATCGAGCAGGCAATTGAGCGCGCCGGAACAAAGGCAGGCAATAAGGGATTTGAGTGCGCTGAAGGTGCTATTGAGATGGTTAATCTTATTAAAGAGATTGAAGGATAATATATAAAATTTTTTAGTAATTGTAAAAGGTCAGATTCGTCAGTAACCATTGGGCTTGGCGGGTCTGACCTTTTGTATTATAAAATATGATATAAAATGGATATGCGAAGCTGGTGATATAAGGTATAATAGATTTGTGTCCTTTAATAATTGTTAAATGAGGATATATTACATATAAAATTTATAGAATCGATGGGAGAGATAAGATGAAGTGGGGGAATTCTGGCTACAGGTAATATTGCAAAAAAATTTGCATCAACTATAAATCAGATGAGTAAAGAAAATGAACAGTTAGTAGCAGTTGGTTCACGTAACATTGAAAGTGCAAAAGCCTTTGCCAGGGAGCATGACATTCCAAGATATTATGATTCGTATGAAGCACTGGTAAATGATCCTGATGTTGAGGCTGTTTATGTAGCAACACCGAATAGTTTACATTATGAGAATTGCAGACTTTGTCTTGAGCATGGTAAGCATGTACTTTGTGAAAAACCATTTACAATAAATGAGAAACAGGCACAGGAACTGTACAGGCTGGCAAAGGATAAGCATCTTTTTATTATGGAGGGATTATGGATATGGTTTCTTCCATTGTATAATCGTTTACACAGTATCTTACAGCAAGGAACAATGGAGAAATTAAACATATTTCCTGTCAGTATGGATTTGTTGCAACGAGGTGCCAGAAAAGAGCGTAAATTTAACCCTGCACTTGGTGGAGGTGCTTTGTTGGACATAGGAATTTACAATCTGGGATTTCTGCGTATTGTTACAGGGGAATGAGCCGCAGAATGTAGAAACTACAAAAGTACATATTAATGAGAATGGAACAGATGATTACAGTTGCCTCAAACTGACATATAATGATGGATGTACGGCAGAATCAGTCCAGACAATAGGACAGGAATTGAAACGTAATGCCAGAATTGAGGGAACAAAGGGAAGTATATTTTTGACCGGATTTTCAACACGCTGAGACTATGATACTTGAGGTGGAAGGAAAAAGAACCTGAAACAATCGAGTACCCAGTTGATATAAATGGATTTGAATATGAAATCAGAGAAGTAAGCAGATGCGTAAAACTTGGATATTGCAGCAGTGATGTATATACAGCTAAAGACAGTATTGCACTTACAAGGCTGATGTATGATATCCGTATGAGCTGGAGTTAAAAATAGGGGAGACAGATATATGGGAGTATATATAAGAGCAGGCTTTTTTCAGCCCCTTCTTTTTTGCAACTGACCGACAGGCAATGCTGAGTGTGCTTGGAAGTTCCAGACATCCGTCAGGTCTGTAATCATTATCATCCCAGCTATATCCCTCACCACTGCCACATCTGCCTTGTTTGCCATCGTGCGGAAAGTGATTATCACCATCGTACATAATTGTCCACATAATAAATATTAAAGTTGTTTTTTATTTTTCAATTCGTTACACCTATTATGTCATTATATCTTATATTGGCTTATCCGCATACCTGTTTATGGTGCAAATGTCAATATAAAATTGTCGGTTTTTTTTATCATATAAGAATGTAGGAAAACCTACACGCTTATATGATGTTTTATTTGCTATTGCTATCTGCTGCTCGATTTTTTCGTATAGCATCAATATCTTCTGTAAGTGTATTAGTGTTTCGTATAATAAGATGCTTGAACGTCTATCGGAGGCATTTAAGATACAGAGGCAGTTTACTGAGAATGCGGCACACGAGCTTCGGACTCCATTATCATTAATGCAGATTCAGCTTGATTTATATAATTCTGGCAAGCATCCAGGTAATGATGCAGATACCTTACAGACGATAAAGATGGTTACTGAACAGAATGAAAGACTTAGTAAAATGGTAAAAAACGCTCCTTGACATGAGCGAGCTTCAGACAGTGGGACGTGATGAGACGATTATAGTTAATGCACTTATTGATGAGGTATTGGCGGATCTGGAGCCACTTGCACAGGAAAATAATATAAAGCTTATTGGAAAAATGTAAGGATGTAAATATGGTTGGAAGTGATATACTTATTTACAGACTGGTATATAATCTTGTTGAGAATGCTATAAAATATAATAATTCTGGTGGACAGGTCATAGTAGAGGCATATCAGAAGGAAAAGCAGGTTTATCTGTCAGTAGAGGATACGGGAAGTGGAATTCCAGAGGAACTTAAGGAACGTGTGTTTGAACCTTTCTTTCGCGTAGATAAATCAAGAAGCCGTGAGCTTGGTGGTGTTGGTCTTGGACTTGCACTTGTTAATGAAATTGTGTGGGTACACGATGGCAGTATTGCAATCAGGCCTAATCCATCAGGAGGAAACAATAATAGAAGTGCAGTTTGCAGTTAACAGAACAACAGCTTAAGCTGTCTAGACATACAGTCTATTTATGTGCAGAAATCTTGCATATGACTGTGTTATGAAAAGACTGCATTCACATGGATAATTCGCCATCAATTCTTCGCAAAGATGGATTTGAGTTCCTTTATGATAAGTACAAAGACAAGATATATAAGGATATGGAACAAATGGCAAAAGACTTGGGATTGATGGTCAGAAAGAAGTATTTTCACCAGTTTCTAGCAATAGAACCATTAATATTTAGTAGAAAATAATTTAATACTTTTTTATAGACTTTTCCAATAAAGTATGCTATCTTATAGCAAAGCCATGGATAAACA
>VOFK01002107.1_pt1 | contig 37610 bp, 50 predicted proteins | sample 5384121 | NCBI WGS metagenome assembly VOFK01 (sample SAMN12384730, study PRJNA508395) | human gut metagenome | isolation source: healthy gut J | host: Homo sapiens | reverse complement strand
AATGAACTCTTGTCCACTGTAAATTCCGTCTTTATCGAACCAGTAGGTAATACCATTTTCATCGAATACATTTTGATTTCCGCTATGGCATTACCAGGTATTACATTGTAGCTTTCATCAACGTAATCTCTGCGTGAATAGCTTATAAAAACATCGTATTTGTATTTCATGTTATATTGTATTTACTAAAATGTGACCTCTGATTTATAGTGCGAATATACTCTTTTTGAGTGGAATAAAGAATAACAAAGAAATATTTTGTGAAAAAAGACGACATAAAGTAGTAGTGTTCGATATTAGTACTTAAAATAGTTGTTGAAAATTTGATAATTAATTGATTCTCTATTGAAACAGATACTTGATTATTTCCAAGCGAATGCTTTAAGATTGCATCACGAATATAATGATTTAATGCTGTAAAATGACATTTGTGATTAAATGGAAAATAAATGTACTTTTCTATTAGAAAACCATGCTTATCTGGGCCATCTTTTGTAAAATGTGAGGTGGATATAAATAAAAATAGTGGGAAAGTTTCTTCTTTTCCCCACCAGCTAAAGATTTATTTATATTGCTAAGTATCTCTAAATGTAAAATATAAAGATCGATTTAGCCTCTTTTTAGAATTCTACCTTCGGAGCCTTCTCACTTCCTTCTTCTGCTTCAAAATATGCTTTCTTATCAAAGCCGAACATTCCTGCAAAGATATTCTTCGGGAAACGGCGGATATTGGTGTTATACGCTTGTGCAGCATCATTGAAGTTTTTGCGTGCTACATTGATACGGTTTTCAGTTCCTTCCAGTTGAGCCTGTAATTCCAGGAAGTTTTGATTAGCTTTTAAGTCCGGATAATTCTCGGTAATAGCTAATAACTTGCCCAGTGCTGATGTTACAGCACCTTGTGCCTTTTGGTATTGCGCCAACTTTTCTGGTGTCAGATCGGCAGCGTCCACTTTAATTTGAGTTGCTTGGCTACGTGCGGCAACAACTCCTTCCAATGTTTCCTTCTCATGTGTCGCATATCCTTTCACGGTGTTTACCAGATTAGGAATCAAGTCGGCACGACGTTGGTATTGAGTTTCTACATTTGCCCATTGACCACTTACATTCTCGTCCATAGTAACCAGACCGTTATATACACTTACTGCCCATATGACAAGGATAGCCACAACGGCTAAGATGATAATAATTGACTTCTTCATGTTTCTTGTTTTTATTGAATTTGATAATTTGTTTTCTACTTATTTTCTTTAGAAACGAGAACCGGCACCGCCGCCACCGCCCATTCCTCCGCCAAAGCTGCCTCCACCGAAACCGCCTCCGCCTCCGAAACTACCTCCGCCGAAGCCTCCAATAAATGGACCACCTCCGCCACCTCCCCGGTGGTGGTAATCATTATCATAACTTTGTTGGCGACGTATGATGGTATGTCCGCAGTTTCTACATGTATAGGTAACATCCTCGGTTTTCACCCCGTTAATTCGGGATACGACAGCACTTCCGCTTCTCTGTAATTGATGTTTACCACAATTCGGACAACGGCTTTGTTTGCGTGCCGAAAAGAAAGCAAGACCTCCGCCAATAGCAATAAAACAAAGAATGGCAAGAACAAAATCAAAAGAACCACCGCTGTTCGAATCGGAGAGAGCATCATTTTCCATAGAACCGTCAAGCCGCTGACAAGTCGCTTTTAGGCCGGCCACCATTCCGGCATCCCAATTTCCGTCTTTCAGGTAAGGAATCATATATCTGGTTTGAATCCTTTTACAGATCGCATCGGGGAGCACTCCTTCCAAACCATAACCGGTATAAAACTGGATACAACGTTGATCTGTAACCAACAAAATAACCAATCCGTTATTTTTATCTTTCTTCCCTACACCCCATTTATTAAGTAACTGATGGCAGAAGTTGAAACAATCTTCTTCTCCGATTGATGGAACTACGGCAACCACCGTTTCAATTCCTGTTTGTTGTTCCAAGGCATAAAGCATGGAGTCTATACTGTCACAAGCTGCCTGTGAAAGTATGCCGGCCGGGTTGCAAACATATTGCATTTTTGTTTTGCAGGTGAACTTTTTGGGAGGTTGTCCACCGTGTATACTTTCTCTTGAGCTTGTAGTGGGAACAGAAGAAAAGTAGCTAATATAAAAGTTAATATTGATTTCATAACGATTATTTTACGTTTGCAAATATAGAAACTTTTTCTGTTATGAATCTAAAACTCCTTGTTATAATAGGTTTAATGAATGTATCGCCCGACGAATGCACGGACTCGGTCGGTGTATTCCTGTTTATTCTCTTTGTATGAAACTGCATGGGCCGCTCCTGGAACAATCCATAGTTCTTTGGGTTCCGGTTTGGCTTCGTAGAGCGGATATACCATCCAGGTAGGCACATACGTGTCTTTATCCCCGTGAATAAACAGCATCGGAAGCTGTGATTTGGCTACTTGTTTCAGTGAGGAAGCCTCTTTAAAATTCCATCCATATTTCTTCTCGCAAAGCCAGCTTGTGGTATACATGAGTGGAAAAGGGGGAAGGTGGAAACTAGCTTTAAGCTCATGTGAGAATTCGTCCCATACACTGGTGTAGCCGCAATCTTCCACAAAGCATTTGACAAATGGCTTTTGTTCCTCACCAGATACCATCATGGTGGTGGCACCTCCCATTGAAATTCCGTGTACAACCATTTGCGTGCTGTCTCCAAAGATTTCATTGGCGATGTTCATCCATTGCAATACATCTAGACGGTCTTTCCATCCCATTTGGATGGCAGGACCTTCACTTTCTCCCTGATGTTGCAGGTCGGGAAGTAATATGTTATATCCTAAATCTCGATTATACAGATAACCAATCATAAACATACGGATAGCATTATCTGTATGTCCATGCACAATGACTGCTGTCTTACTGGTAGGTTGGGGAGCAGCCACATAATACGCATGTAGTTGTATGCCGTGTGGGTTTATGATGAATGTATCTTTCAGTGCATCCACTTGTCTCAGGCTATCCACCCATGGACGCAAAAAAGGGTAGTTTCTATACATGAAAGGATAAGAGTCAGCATCTTTAGACAAAATTTTGGCATTCGGAGTCAATGAGAAGTTTAACATATAAAAACTTCCTCCGATAGTGCAGCCGGTCAATGCCAGCATGATAATAATGATGCTATATACTACTTTTTCTCCTCATAAAAACTCTTTCTAACCCTTATTTATGCCATATCTCCCATGCGGCAAATGCCTGGAGCAGCAGCATTTCCAGACCGTTTTTAACAACAGCCCCTTGTGCTTCTCCTTTTTTCATGAACAGCGTAACATTCGGATTATATAACAAATCATAGAGCAAATGGTTTGGTGTCAGAAGTTCATAAGGGATATTAGGGCAGAAATCTACCTTAGGGGACACATTCCTACGGGAGTGCTGTTGACAATGATTGTGTATTCTGCCATAATTTCGGGAGTCAGTTCTTCATAAGTCAGCATATCATCGGCTTTGTGGGTCCGTGATACGAATACGCTTTCGATGCCCAGGTTCTTAAGTCCGTGGTAGACAGCTTTGGAAGCTCCGCCGGTACCCAGAATCAATGCTTTTTGGTGATGAGGCTGCAATAAAGGTTGAATGGATTGAGTAAATCCGATGATGTCGGAGTTGTAGCCAACCAGTTTGACTTTTCCTTTCTGCTGGCGGATGATTTTAATGACATTCACAGCACCTATCTTTGCGGTATCACGGTCGAGTTCATCCAAAAAAGGAATCACTTGTTCTTTGTAGGGATAGTCACATTAAGCCCGCACAAGTTGGGATTCTCTTCGATAACTTCCATGAAGTTATTGATGTTGGGAATCTCGAAATTCACATATTCTGCATTGATACCTTCGGATTTGAATTTCTCATTAAAGTATCCGATAGAAAAAGAATGTCGCAGAGGGTAGCCGATTAAACCATATTTTTCCATAATCATTTATTGCTTAGTTGGGTTATTGGGTTTACTTTTTAGAAGACGTACTATTTCTTTTACTTTACCGTCAGGGTATTTGTCTTTATAGTATTCCGTCAAATCTTCGTATATCCAGAAATTATAAGGGCGGCCGATAAAGATATTGAAAGTGTTAGATGACTTCTCGCCGTCAATGCCTAATTTCAATTTTATATGGTTGTATATTTGGTCGTCAGGAGGAATAAGTCTGCAAGTTTTGGCTATTTCAGTCGTTATTCCATACATACCATGAGCTTCTGCTTCTTCGATTGCGAATTCCTTTTTTGTTATAGGAAAGCCATCAGAATTGAGTAATGTATATGTACCGGAGTTCTTTTCCTGAATAGATATACTGTATGATTCTCCATTGGTATAGGGAGATTTACTCTCTAAATCGGCTTTTATTTTTTCTTTAATTTCGTCCGTTTCTACATCTATGCCATATTCTACGGCAACGATATCGAATTTCTGTTCAGATTGAGAGGGGGGTCTGGTAATTACTAAACCTTTGTTTCTGGTCAATTTCTTGTCCGTTCAGGCAGAATTTCCGGTCGAATACGGGTTCTTTCTTTGATTTCCAGGTCAGTTTACTGGAAAAAGTGATGACAGATGGTTCTTTTCCATCATTCCAGTCTATTTCTACTTTCTCATTATCGAATGTATGATCGCCATTGAATTCTCCGAAAGTCAGATAATATTTTCCGTCTTTGCTTTTACTCCTGTTTGCAGACCTGTGAAATAGGCCATATAAGCTCTGGTGCGTTCGTTTAGCGGAGCATCTTTTTCGTAAGTCTCCCCTTTGTAGATCGCTTTTATTCCTTGATTGGCAATAGAGCCTTTGGTGAGTGGATTCAGTAAGTCATTGCCTTGAGCATCCTGTACTGAAATGTAAAGAACTATGGGAGCAAAATCCCATATTAGGTCATCTCCTCCATTGTTTGCCGGATCACAAGAGGTGAAATTGATACAACAAAAAATGCAGAGTAGAAATAGTCCAATTGATTTTGTTGTTTTCATAAGGTTACATTATTAGGTTATTTGGTTGCGGTATAAAGAGTGCAGATACCAAAGGTCAGCCGTTTGAAGTTGACTTCGCTAAAACCGGCTCGGGCGATGACTCCTTTCATCACTTCCCCTTGAGGAAATACTTTGATGGTATCCGGCAGATAGCGGTAGGCACTGTTATCTTTGGATAGAAGCTTACCCAATAATGGAATGACGATTTTAGAGTAGATGGAAAACAATTGTTTCATCGGGAAACGATCCGGGTGGTAAGTTCCAGAATCACAAGATGACCGCCCGGTTTCAGTACGCGGCACATTTCGGAGAGTCCTTTGTCGAGGTCTTCGAAATTGCGGATACCGAAAGCTACAGTAATAGCGTCAAAATCATTGTCGGCAAAAGAGAGTGAAGTGCAGTCCTCCCGGGCAAAAGATATTTTATCCGACAGTCCTTCCTTTTTTACTTTTTCACGTCCCACATTCATCATACCTTCCGAGATGTCCGTGCCGATTAGTTCGGCAGGTTGCAGTTTGCGGCAGGCGAGGGATGGCAAAATCCCCTGTACCGGTCGCTACATCCATCATTCGCTGCGGTTGAAAAGGGTGTAACCAGGCAATAGCTTTTTTGCGCCAGCTGCGGTCGATACCTAAAGATAAGGTATGGTTCAGCTTGTCGTAGGCATGTGCGATGTTGTCGAACATACGTTCCACTTGCTCGGTCTTTTTTCCTTCTTCGTCGTAAGGCTTGATATGTTGTTGCGGGTAATCCATTTTTTAGTTGATAGTTGATAAATGATAGTTGATAGTTGAAGAAGATAGTTGATAAATGATAGTTGGAAGATGACAGAGTTAATAGTTATATGCGATAAGCTGCATATTAACTATCATTTATCATCTATCAACTATCATTTATTATCTGTCATTTATCGCTTATCAGCTGTTCAAAAAAGTTTCGACGTTTTTGAATATACGTTCAGCGATATTGCTAGTATCTTCTTTCACGAATTTCTCACCGGTGATGTTTTCGAACAATTCGATGTAGCGGTCACTGATACTTTGTACGATAGCCGGAGTCATTTCCGGTACTTTCTGACCGTCTTTGCCCTGGAAACCGTTTTCCATCAACCATTCGCGAACGAATTCTTTAGAAAGTTGTTTCTGTGGTTCGCCTTTTTCGAAACGTTCCTGATAACCTTCAGAGTAGAAATAGCGGCTTGAATCCGGAGTGTGGATTTCATCCATCAGGTAGATAGTACCGTTGTGCTTGCCGAATTCGTATTTTGTATCTACGAGAATCAGTCCGCGTTCTGCTGCGATTTCAGTACCGCGTTTGAAAAGGGCTAATGTATATTTTTCGAGAATTTCATACTCTTCCGGAGTAGCCAGTCCTTGTTTTAGGATTTCTTCTTTAGAGATGTCTTCGTCGTGCAATCCCATTTCAGCTTTCGTAGTCGGAGTGACGATGGGTTCCGGGAATTTCTGGTTTTCGCGCATTCCGTCCGGCAACTTCACGCCGCAAATTTCGCGTACGCCGCTTTTGTAAGTACGCCATGCGCTACCACACAGGTAACCGCGTACAATCATTTCTACCGGAAAACCTTCACACAATACGCCTACCGTTACCATTGGGTCCGGAGTAGCCATTTTCCAGTTCGGACAGATGTCAGTAGTGGCATCGAGGAATTTAGCTGCAATCTGGTTCAGCATTTGTCCTTTGTAAGGAATACCTTCAGGAAGTACTACGTCAAAGGCCGAAATACGGTCGGTTGCTACCATGACGAGTTTTTCGCCGTTGATGTTGTACACATCGCGCACTTTTCCGTGGTACACGCTCTTCTGTCCCGGAAAGTTGAAATCTGTTTTTGTTAATGCTTTCATTGTCTTTATTATAATTACAAATTACAAGTTACAAATAACAAGTCGCAATAGGATTCCGAATCTAAAGACGATTAGTCTTTGGCCAGTTTCACCGGACGTTCGCCGTTGATAACCAGTTGTTCATTCTTCCGTTTCTCCCTTTCGGCTTTCGCCTCCTTGTCGAATTTTTCGTAAGCATCTACGATGCGTTCCACCAGTTTATGGCGTACAATATCTTTTTTATTCAGTTCAACAAAACTGATCCCTTTCACTCCCTTTAAGATGCGGAGGGCTTGCACCAATCCCGATGTTTGTGAAGCGGGGAGGTCAATCTGTGTCATGTCTCCCGTCACAATCATTTTGGTGTTCATACCCATACGGGTGAGGAACATTTTGATTTGCTGTGTGGTAGTATTCTGGGCTTCGTCCAAAATGACGACTGCATCATTCAGCGTACGTCCGCGCATAAAGGCTAACGGGGCAATCTGGATAATGTTCAATTCCATGTATTCCTTTAACTTGGCGGCAGGTATCATATCTTGCAAGGCGTCGTATAAAGGTTGCAGGTATGGGTCGATCTTATCTTTCATGTCGCCGGGCAGGAAACCGAGCTTTTCTCCGGCTTCTACGGCGGGGCGGCTAAGGATGATTTTTTTGATTTCTTTATTCTTCAATGCACGTACGGCGAGGGCGATAGCGGTGTATGTCTTTCCCGAACCTGCCGGACCGATGGCAAATACCATATCATTCTTGGCGAATCCTTCTACCAGTTTCAACTGGTTTTCACTTCGGGGGATGATAGGTTTTCCTGTGACACTGAACACAATCACGTTTCCTGTCTGTTCCGCTTGCGGAGCATTTCCTTTTATAATGTCAATGATAACTTCTTCTTTCAGTGAATTATATTCGGCGCAGTACTTTTCAAGTTTGGTGATATTTTCTTCGAAAGCACACATTTCTTCCTCGTCGCCCAGCACTTTGATGACATTGCCTCGGGCAACTATGCGTAGCTTTGGATATAAAGCTTTAATTAACTGTATGTTGGCGTTGTTTACACCGTAAAAAATAACCGGATCAATGTCCTCAAGAACAATCAGCTTCTCTATCATTAAGTTGTATTAAAGAAAAATTTCTGCAAATTTAATGAAACGTTTTGGATTCTCTGATTGTTTGGAGGTGAATTTTACTGCAATTTACATTCATCTTCCGTTCATCGGGCAGTAATATGGAAACAACCTTGCTTCAGTTCGTATTTGATATAGCATTTTTCAGCTTGTCGTGATCTCTTAAAACTTCGGATAGAACAAGTTTCAGTGTGTCGGCACTCACGTCCTGCATAGGGCGACCGTCTTTATCTTCCACTTTCTTAAAACGTTTCCAACTAACATCAAAAGTAGCCCCGAAACAATGTGCCGAGTTGGCGGAGGCATTTCCATTGCGACGGCGGAGACGTTTCACATCGTTTTCAGTACGTAGTACGGAGGTGATGATTACCTGATTGGGATTCAGCCCTTTGGCAGCCAATGAATCGAGAAAGTTGGAGCCGATTGTATCGAGCAATGCGCTGGCACGTGGAACGAGGTAGGAATGGAATGTGTCAATGAATCCACTGCATAAAAAATTCATTATCAGTGATATGAGTCAACTTTTCTTTCATAGCTTCCGCTTCTTCTCGGTCTGCCAGCGGGCTAATACCTATCTTTTTAGCGACTTCCAGATGTGCATCGTTCAAATCAGGGAAAGAACGTTTGTAACTGACAACGCCACGAATATTGTGCGGCTTGTTCAATTTCAGTGACATGTCTTTCTTTTTGCAGCTTGAAGTAAGCGTTGTAAGCCCAATAACAAGTAAAAATAGCGGTAATATGCGAAGCTTGTAAGTAGTCATTTTGTATTTTTTGCCCGCAAATATACGCTATTTTTTCATACGTTCTATGCTTTGCATTATTTTCCGCCTCATATCTTTTACGGGTCACTCTAAAATATTTTCCGGTATTTCCGGACGGGTATCAAGAGTGCCTATAATGGTATAATCCGTGTTATCTATTGTTGTCTTCAGCGTTGGTATTATTAAATAATCACTTCTAGTAAGAGCCTTGTTAATAAGTTGCTCCCAATCTATCTTTAAATATCTTTGTATAAGATTGATAACTGCATTTACACTTGTAACTCCATCAAATAGTTCAAATCTTAATTTGTGAGGGGTGGGAGGGGTTGATGCATCCGTGAAATTTCCTTGTTCGTCAGATGCATAATTTAATGTTAAATAAGGTATGGCGTATGTAGGAGATGAGTTGCCGAAACCATTTTCTAATTTGACTGAAAAATCGTATGTTCCTTTGGCTATCGGATTTTGGGATAGTTCGTTTTTGGAGTCGCTATATCGGAAGAAATAGCAATCTTTAGCTTCATTGTTAATCAGATAAACTACAGTGCCATTGGAAAGTGCCGGATGATTACTTTTTTTTATAGCGTATGCCAAATAACTGTCTATAATTTTAATTTTTAATTCAACTATTTCGTTGGTGATATTATCTTTTACTTTCACCTTTGTTTCTCCTTTCTTTTTGGGGGTGACCCTTAAGCTTCCCATTCCTATCGAACTCGACAAATCTACATCTATATTTAAAATATCAGTTTCTTCTACAGTCACGGTATAGTCTCTGTTTCCACCTCTAATGGTAATATCTGTTGCTCTTAATAAAGGTTGTTCGTAATACTCTTTTTCAAAGGATAAAGGATATATCTTTTTCTTCATTATTATTGCCACAGCTAAAAAAGATAATTGTATAGAGAAATGGCAGTAGTGCTCCAAGTAAATGTTTTGTCTTCATGGATTATTTTGTTTTATAGTTTTGCAGGAGAGATATAGTCTTATAAGTTCCTGTGTTGACGTTGGAGGCAAATATAAAGATTTTATCGATATGTTGAAGTAAATAGTGTATTTATTTCTTGTCCTCCAGCTATTTTCATACATTTGTAGCGGTTTATAAAAATAGGCCACTTTCCCACTAAACATAACACACATGAAAACAGATTTCGATTACAATTCTATGCCCGTTAGCTTCGCTCATTGCTTGAATGGACATTGTTTGCGTGCGGACAAATGTCTGCGACGACAAGTAACTCTCCGAATGCCGAAACAGCGGGCTGCTGTAATGGTTATTAATCCCGAACATGTCACTTCCGATGGTGTAGACTGCACTTACTTTATTGATGAAAAGCCGGTGTTGTTTGCACGGGGTATGAAACATTTGCTGGATCGGGTGCCGCTTGCTGATGCCACCGTTATCAAACGACAGATGATAGCCTACTTTGGCAAAACGATCTATTATCGTTGTTGCAATAAAGAACGGCTGATTAAACCGAAGGAGCAGGAATACATACAGGGACTTTTCCGCAGGCGGGGAGTTACAGAAACGCCTCAATATGACGAATATATCGAATACTATGATCTTGGGTAAGTATATCCGTTAGTTCCGGTAATCCCATATATTGTGGGAAAGTATTCTTTTATATTATGGGAATTTATTCCCGCAAAATAAGGGAATAAATTCCCTCCAGCTAGGGAATCTTTTCCCACAATATATGGGACTACCGGAGACTGTAATACCCTGATAATAGTTGACTGCCTTTTTTCTTATCTTCGGGTTGGGTTGACATTTATTATGTAGGTATTATATAGCAGTTCCGGTATGAGAAATGCATGATGAAAGTATGAGAAATACCGGTTTTTTATGACATTTCAGGCAAAATATTATGAGAAACAGCTTTTTGAAAAGTATTTCTCATAGTGCTATTGCTTTGAATTACAGGTAATTATTCTATGGATTATGAGAATATGAGAAATGATTTTGCAAAATCATTTCTAGTGGCGCGACATTCCGGGATTATTGTAATTGTATACAAAGAATGAGCGATATGGCTTCACGACTTATTACATATTTTGTGTTACATATTTTATGTAACATAAAGAACGTAATAAATCCGGAATGTTCAAAGAAGATTTATTCGAGTTATATATAAAAAACAAACGCTGATGAGAACAAGTAATCATTCTTTTTCTCATCAGCGTATATTATGTCGGATTACAACTATTTCTTATCTTTTTTCTCGTCAGCTTTAGTTGCAGGCTTTTCCTCCGTTTTGCTTTCCGGATTGATAATACCCTTCACAGTTTCACCGATAGGAAGCTTGTCCAATACGCCAAGGCTCGGAGCTACTGTCTTTACTAATGTATTCAGGAAATTGCTAGTTCCACCGTTTCCTCCGTCGAATACAGTGATATTTCCCAAGTTCATGTGTTCGAACGCCTTTACCTGTTCGCCGGCGATTTCCTTCCATTGGTCTACCATCTTATATTGGATAGCGATAGCCGGATTCGATTCGGCTGCTCTTACCATTGCTTCGAAACCTTCCGCTTCAGCAAGTAATGACCGTTTCTTACCTTCCGCTTCTGCTTCCAGTTTCATTTGGATAGCTTTTGCTTCCGCTTCGGCTTGTGCTAAAGTAGCCTTTGCGCGTGCTTCCGCTTCGCGGGTAATTTTTTCAGCGATGGCGTTTGCTTGTAAGATAGCCTCTTGTCTGGCGATTTCTGCAGGAACAATCTTTTCAGCCTTCAATGAAGATTCCACTTTCCGTGCCTTAGCTTCTTCCACTTCCTTTTGCGCAATTTCGCGTGCAGTTTGTACGGCAGCTTCCGATTTTGCGGCAGCTTCACCTGCTTGCTTATCGGCATTAGCTTGTGTTACAGCTAGTTCTGCATTGGAAAGTGCTACCTCTTTCTGTGCGTCATTTCGTCCGATGGCAGCTTTCTTGGCAGCTTCCGCCTGTTTGATTTCCATATCCGAGTTTAGTTCGGCAACACGGCTTTCTTTTTCTGTATTTGCCTGCTCGATACGGATATTCTTTTCGGCTTCAGCCTTTGCTACTTGTGATTCTTTTTTTCTGCATTGGCAATGGCTACTTGTGAGATTCTGTCCTTATCTGCATTTGCAACGGAGATTTCTTGTAGTTTTTGGTTTCTGCAATAGCAATATCCTGATCTTTGCGGGTTTCTGCTACTTTCGTTTCACGTTCCTTTATCTGATTGGCAATTTTGATAGCACCCAGCTTTTCCTGTTCTTCGATGTTGGCTTGTGCTTCGTTCAGCGCCTTGCTTTCGGCTTCCTTACCTAAATTGACAATGTAGTTGGCAGCATCGCGAATATCACTGATGTTGATGTTCATCAGATACAAACCGAATTTGCGAAGTTCAGTATCAATATTATCTTTCACTTTAGCCAGGAACTTATCCCGGTCAGAATTTAATTCTTCGATAGTCATATCGGCGATCACCATACGCATCTGACCATATACAACATCAGTAATTAAGTTCTGCTTGTCATCCATCGTCAGACCCAGCATACGTTCTGCGGCATTCTGCATCACTTCAGGATCGGTGCTGATAGCTACAGTGATTGTAGTCGGCACGTCTACACGAATGTTTTGAGCGGATAATGCACCGGTCAGTTTACATTCGATCTGCATTGGTTTCATGGACAGGAATTCATATCCCTGAATAATCGGCCATACAAAAGCCGCACCACCATGATATAGCTTTGCCGACTTCTTATCTCCTCCCGTTTTACCATATACAACGAGGACTTCATCACTCTTACATTTGCGGTAACGCGAAAGGATACCAATAAAAGTAAGCAGGATGACCGCCACTAGTATAGCAGCCATGATTAGCATTTCTTGTGTCATAAAATTGTGTATTTGAATAATTATTGAATGAATAGCGTTCCGTCTTTGTAGCTGGTAATCATTGTTCTGTCGCCAGTCTGATATGCTTTTCCGGATTCGGAGATGACGTCTACTTCGCGCATGGCGCCGTCCCGGTTTGTCTGTACGGTATATTTGTTATCACTTTGCTTGAAGTAGATGGTACATTCTCGTCCCACAAGTTGATCTGTCTGTTCAGAATGATTCACTTGTTGCAGTTGATAAGCTTTCTTATAGAGGAACCAGACGGCAAAAACAAAGAAAAAGACCCACTAGAATACCGATTATGTAACTTTGAATTTCCGTGTTTCCCGCCAGATACATGTACCAGCCGAATCCGATTCCAAAATGAGTTAGTCCTTTAAAAGAAACTACGCTACTGATATCAGCATCCACGTCTACATCTGCATCTATATCTCCGAAAAAGATGGATAATACGAATTGAATAAAAAGATGCCTGTCGTGACGAGGGCGATGATGAGGAAAATGGTACTACTCATAATTGTGGGGTATTAGTAAATCATGATTATTTTGTTCTGTAAATATACAGGTTTATGTGAATTATACAAAGATAAATGAGATAAAATGATTAATTTTGCGCGCGAAAACCCTAAAATAAGAGGAATTAGCGTGCAAAGGTATTTTTATTTATTTGGCTTACGACGGGACCAACTATCATGGTTGGCAAATTCAACCGAATGGGATTAGTGTGCAGGAATGTCTGATGAAAGCATTGTCTACCTTTCTGCGTCGCGAAATTGAAGTAATAGGGGCAGGTCGGACAGATGCCGGGGTACATGCTTCCCTGATGGTTGCTCATTTTGATTCCGATGAACCGTTGGATACTACTTCTGTAACTGATAAATTAAATCGTCTGCTACCTCCCGATATTTCCATTTATCGTGTTTGCCGGGTTCGGCCGGATACCCATGCCCGTTTTGATGCGACTGCGCGAACTTATAAATATTATGTGACGACATCGAAATATCCTTTTAACAGGCAATATCGCTGGCGGCTTTATAACCAGTTGAATTATGAACGCATGAACGAAGCAGCGCGTATCCTTTTCGAGTACAACGATTTTACGAGTTTCAGTAAACTTCATACGGATGTAAAGACCAATATTTGTCATATTACTCATGCAGAATGGACGCAGGAAGAAGATGCTACCTGGGTGTTTACCATTCGTGCCGACCGTTTCTTGCGGAATATGGTGCGAGCCATTGTAGGCACGCTCATTGAAGTGGGACGCGGGAAACTGACTGTTGAAGGTTTCCGGCGGATTATAGAACAGCAGGACCGTTGTAAAGCCGGGACATCTGCTCCGGGGCAAGCCCTGTTTCTGGTCAACGTGGAATACCCGGAAAGTATATTTGAATGTGATGACCAGCAATCATCCATAACCGGCGAACCGTCTGTCGCTGATAACTTATAATTGGTAATTAGTAAATAATAAATATTCTCATGTGGTTATTATTAGCATTCCTCTCGGCTACTTTGCTGGGCTTTTATGATGTATTCAAGAAGAAATCGTTGAAAGATAATGCGGTACTTCCCGTTTTTGTTTCTAAATACATTCTTTTCCAGTCTCATCTTTCTACCGTTTATCCTGATATCCGTTTATCAACCGGACTTGTTGGGAGGAACAATATTCAATGTTCCCGTTGCAGGGTGGGAGCAGCATAAATATATTATCATCAAGTCGTTTATCGTGCTGTCATCGTGGATATTCGGTTACTTCGGAATGAAACATTTGCCCATAACCATTGTAGGACCTATCAATGCCACCCGTCCGGTGATGGTGCTCGTGGGAGCTATGCTGGTATTCGGTGAACGATTGAATCTCTATCAATGGATTGGTGTGATGCTGGCCATTGCCTCTTTCTTTATGTTGAGCCGTTCGGGGAAAGAAAGAAGGAATTGATTTTAAGCATAACAAATGGATCTTTTTTATTGTACTGGCTGCCATTACAGGTGCTATCAGCGGATTGTATGACAAGTATCTGATGAAGTCTCTGAATCCGATGCTGGTACAATCCTGGTATAATGTTTATCAGGGCTGTTTATTATGTGTCCTATTCTGTTATTGCTTTGGTGGCCTAAAAGAAAGTCTACCACCCCGTTTCGCTGGGACTGGACGATTATCCTGATCTCCATTTTCCTTTCTGCTGCCGATTTTGTTTACTTTTACGCATTAAGTTACGACGATTCGATGATTTCTATTGTTTCGATGGTCCGTCGGGGAAGTGTAGTAGTCTCTTTCACTTTCGGTGCACTTCTCTTCCGTGAAAAGAATTTAAAAAGCAAAGCGATTGACCTTATACTGGTGTTAATCGGAATGATATTCTTATATTTGGGGTCTAAAAGTTAAAACAGTTACACAAAACTGTTTTGTCACAGGGTTAAATAAGATAGATATGAAAATAAATAAATTTGTAATCACTATATTCTTCTCTGCTGTCGGACTTTTTTTTCGACTGCTCTTCAGGCACAAGAGGCCAAAACGTTGTTTGTGAATATGCCGGATTCTCTAAGTCCCTTGCTTACAAAAGTGAATCGTGAAGATTGCATAGACTTTCTGGAAAGTAAGATGAAAGCGCAAGTAGAAAACCGTTTTGGCAAGAAGTCGGAGATGACTGATCTTAGCAAAGACTATATCCGTATGCAAATGTCAGCTCAATCGACCTGGCAGATGAAAGTGTTGGCATTAAATGATTCAACGAACGTAATCTGTACAGTCTCTACTGTTTGTGCTCCTGCCTGTGATAGCAGCATCCGTTTCTATACGGACGACTGGAAACCGCTTACAACATCTCTCTTTATTACCCTGCCCCTGATGGATGATTTTCTGAATGCTCCCGATTCAGCAGGAGTTTATGAGTTTGATGAAGCACGCCGTTCGGCAGATATGCTATTGATGAAAGCCGATTTTAATAAAGAAAATACGGAACTGACACTTACGTTAACAACCCCCGACTATATGTCAAAAGAAACAGCAGAGAAACTGAAACCGTTTCTCCGCCGCCCTGTAGTCTACCATTGGAAAAATGGAGCATAAACTCCCCATTCTCTCAATTTAATATTCATTCTTCAGCATTCGTTGATGAATGCTATCATTTCCGGTGTGTTTGCTTCCACACTTTGAAGTAATTTGAATTGTGCTTTAGTGCGAACCAAATTATGTTCCGGATATTTGATTTTATAATAAGTATCTCCGTTGATATAATCTGCCAGGAACCGTACACACTGCATGTATGGGGAATAAAGCCGCCGCATAAGGAAGATTCTCAATCTCGATCTGAGTCAGGAATGATTTGGCTCCTTTCAGATAGCCCTTTGGTAAATGCTTTGAATATTTCCATATTGAAGTTTACACGATCAAGGTCTTTATCGTCCTCATCACCCGTGTTGGCGCCTGTACGAAGGAAGTCTCCATAATCGGAGAAGACAAAGCTGGGCATTACCGTATCCAGGTCAATGACACAAAGCACTTTACCATCCTCGTCGAACATCATGTTATTCACTTTCGTATCGCAATGGCAAACGCGTTTGGGAAGTTTCCCTTCACGATATAAACGTTCAGCCTTACACATTTCATCTGCGCGCTTCTCTATTTCGTCCAGATAGTATTTCACTTCCGATACCCGTCCGGCAGCATCTTTTGCAACGGCTTCACGTAGTTGTTTGAGGCGGAACTCCATATTGTGGAAATCAGGTATGGTTTCACCCAATGTTTCCGGAATATCGGCCAGCATAGCCTGGAAGTTACCAAAGGCTTCTCCAGCATAATTTGAATATTCGGGATTCACCGTCTCATACGTTTTTGCACGTGGGATGAATACCATCACACGCCAATAACTGTCACCGTCAAACCAGTATGTTTTTACCTTCTTCTGTTTCGAGGAAACTCAACACCTTTGCGGTCTATATCCGATTCTCCGGCTTCCGTCAGTTTCTTGCGAATGTGATTGGTAACAGCGCTAATATTGGATTGAAGCATTTCTACATTCTGGAAAATGGCATGATTGATGCGTTGCAAAACATAGTCGGGAGCATCTGCTTCTTTGGTGTTTACTTTATAAGTGTCGTTGATAAGTCCTGCACCCAAAGGTTTGATTTCTTCTATCGTACCTTGGACTTTAAATTTAGCTACGATGCTTGATAAATCTTTCATGAGTTTTTCTTTAAAAATTTATACTAAGGTTATCGATAATCATATTTAGCAGCTTCGTTGGCCTGGTTAGCCGAGCGAACGGGTACTAATGTGAAGCCCCACTGGTAATCACGGTTAGCCGGGATCTGGTGGAAAGGTTCCGGGCGTGCACCCCAACTGTCATATCCGCCTACTCCTTGTTGCTTCATATCTACACAAACCTCTACGAAATCTCTGGGAGTGATGTCGTTGACATGATGCATTCTCCGTAATACGTTGCGGGCAGCGTTCTCGTCATGATTGGCAACCTCTTCCGGGCTGAAGTTATTCCATTGGTAAGGGTGGGGCAGAGCTTCTTCAGAGTCAAAGTCTTCGATAGAGTTGCGCAAGGCATTGAAACCGATAAGACTGTCCGCTACCAACACCAGGCCGTTTCCTTTATTAGGAGATAAAGCGATCCAACGGGTATCAGTGTGATGTCCGTTTTCCTGTGGACGCACATAGTTGAAGTACATTTGATCCGCTGTTGTCTTATATACGCCAACGAGGGTTCCATGATTACGGTCGATATAGTTCTCTTCCGGACCACGGCCAAAGTATTGTACGTTGTTCATCTGTGCCGGCAAGCGGAAACGAACACCGATACGGGGAACTTCCAGTTTGGAAGCGGCCTTGCGGGCAGCGTCACTTCCGGGAGTAAACGTAGCCATGCGGGTAGCTTCGAAACTTCAGTTTCTGTTGCCTGCATATCTGTTGACGTGAATTTGGCATTTACGTTAACTATTCCGTTCGGATAGATTTTGTAAGTGACAACATACAAGTTGCCGGCAGCCAATAAGTAGGTCACATTTAAGGAAACTACCTTATTTTCTGTTGTCATGGTTGCATCCGTTATGTGGAAGTTTTTGCTTGATTGTTTCCATACCTGCAAACGTTTAGGAGTGCTGTTACCATAGTCATTATCATTAGGAGCACGCCAGAAGTTAGGCTGAATACCAAATCCGTCTTTGAAATATTCTGTACCATCTACTTTATACGAGGTTACTAATCCGCTATTCTTGTTGAATACAAAATTCACTTTGGAAGAAGAAACGATTAGCTCATCTCCTTGAGTCGTTGTTTTTTCAATGCCGGACCGTTTGCTTTATATATACTCTTCTCTGCCTGGATAGGAAGTTGGAACTGGTCGTATGCAATTTCATATCCGGTTGGAATCAACGGTTTCAGGCTCTGTGGTTGTTACACTGAAGTTGACAAAATATTCTGTTCCCGGTTGGGCTTTCAAGCCGTTTACCGGTATGGTGAATTTTTTGATGCCTGCGGAGCAATGTCCAAAGATACTTTTCCACCTTTTATAGTCTTTCCGTTAGCGAGTACGTTATAGTGTATCTGGTATTTTTTCAGGTTAGTGAAATAGAAACGATTGGTTATGTTGAACTTGCCCGATGCGGCATCGATCGCTTCAAAACCGATGTTCTGATGTACATACTTCACTTCTGCCATTGCCGGATGCGGACCACGATCCGGATTGACAAGACCGTTGCAGAGGAAGTTACCATCGCTAGGTGCGTCTACGCCGAAGTCGCCTCCGTAAGCCCAGTATTCTCTTCCGTTCTTGTCTTTTTGGAGCAGGCCCTGGTCTACCCAGTCCCAGATGTATCCTCCCTGAAGGTTCGGATATTTGTAGATGGCTTGCCATTGTCCCCACAGGTTTCCGGTGGAGTTTCCCATTGCGTGTGCATATTCGGAAGGAGCTACAGGGCGGTCGCTGCCGTTCTTTCCGATATTTTCCAGCCAGTCGGCACCCGGATATTGCGGAACATACATATCGGAGTTCCATTCCCATTGAGCACGTTCGTAGTTGACCGGACGATCCATCAGATCTTTGTCTGCCTCTTTCAACCACAAATAAGTCTGATAGAAATTATATCCGTTTCCGGCTTCATTTCCCAGCGACCAGAAAGTAACGCTCGGATAATTCTTGTTTCGTTCGAACATATTGATCGTACGGTCCATATGCGGTTTCAGCCATTCGGGATTGTTACCCAGTGAACCGCCTTTCCGGAGATCATAATACATTCCGTGGCTTTCCACGTTGGCTTCATCATATACATAAAGTCCGTATTCATCACAAAGCTCATAGAAACGGCGGTCTTGCGGATAGTGGCAAAGGCGTACACTGTTTAAGTTATGTTGTTTCATCAGTTCGAGGTCACGGCGCATTAAATCCTCTGTAACATAATGACCTGTTGACGGGTTGTGTTCGTGGATATTTACCCCTTTCAGTTTCAGTGGGCTGACCATTGATGAACAGGCAAACGTATGGCTTTCCATTAGCAGCTTTTTGTTCGATAGGTTTGATCTCAATCCGGCGGAATCCTACATTGAAAGGAATGATTTCATTGATTTTGCCATTCTCTTTTACTGTCATCAACAGTTTGTACAGATTCGGATGTTCGGATGTCCATGTGTTGACATCTGCCAGTTTCTTATCGAAAGAAAGTGTACGTACTTCGTTCGATGGAATATAGGCTGTCTTCTCTTCAGTAGCTACAACTTTTCCTTGTGCATCTAATAGTTCATAAACTAATGTAAGATTAGTTGCTGCCTTCTCGTGATTTCTCAAATCGACATTCAAGCTGAAGATTCCATTCTTGTAGCTGTCATCCAGGGTAGACTTCACTCGGAAATCTTTGAGGGCTGCTTTTAGGCTGTGAATACAGATAAACATCGCGTTCAATACCGCTCATGCGCCAGAAGTCCTGACATTCAAGATAGGAACCGGTGCTCCAACGGAAGATTTTAACGGTAAGTATGTTCTTTCCCGGCTTCACATAATTGTTGATAAGAAATTCTGCCGGATTTTTGGAGTCTTCGCTATATCCAACTTCTTGCCCGTTGATATATACATTATACGCCGGACTTGGTTCCTGCCAGATGCAAGTAGATATCCCGTCCGTCCCAATCTGTCGGAATATCAATATCCCGACGGTAAACTCCCACCGGATTCGCTTCGGGAAGAGCCGGAGGTTGCGGATTGCGCGGCTTGAATTCATAACCATGATTGGTGTAGATGGCTATTCCGTGTCCTTGTACTTCCCAGTTGCCGGGCACCTGAATATCATCCCACGAATCTGTATTGGTGTTCGGATCGGTAATGTTTTCGGGAAGTTTTTTATAAGAGTCTACAAAGTAGAATTTTGGGTTCCGTTCAGCAAGCGGTAATACTTGCTTCGTTCGAACTTGCCACTCAAGGCATCAGCGCGATTGTTGTATGTCATAAAAGAAGTACGTGGATACTCTTTGTTAACTTCAACTACCTGCACGTCCTGCCAATAAGGTTTCACGGCTTTCTCAGCCATTGTACTAAATGTTGTCAGGGAAAATATTCCCATGAAAATGCCTGTTAATAAGTTGGGGGTTGGTCGAAATTTCATGTTTCTCAATATTGGTTTTTCCATTTCTTTTTTATTTTTTACTTTGATATGATCGAATCCTTCTCCATAAACTCCGATGACAGCACTTTGTGACACAAATGCATTCGGGTCTATATCTTTAATCAACCGGAAGATGATAGGCGATTCCCTTTTTCTTGGCTAATACAAACATCATCTTTACTTCTCGTCCTGTATAAAAGCCGGTTGCATTGATAATCGTAACTCCCCGGTGTGGATATTCGTTGATATGCCGTCCTATTTCTTCATATTTATTGGATATGATAAAGAACTGTACGGATTGGCGGGCGCTATTCACTACCTGGTCGAGAACGAAACTACAAATATAAAGAGTTACAAACCCATACACCACTTTTTTTCCCAGTCTTTTAAGACAAAATAACTGGAAGAAATAATAATCATGTCACAGATGAGTACGACTCTTCCTAATGTGATGTCCCGGTATTTGTTGATGATGGCTGCAATAATATCTGTGCCTCCCGTACTTCCATTAGCCGAAAAAGCAACACCTATGCCGCCTCCACAGAAGGATGCTCCGATGACACATGCCATAAAGGGCTGGTCGTGGAGAAGCCCGAAACCTGCCGTCAATTTTTGAATGACGGACAGAAAGAAGGTGAGGGTAAATACACCAAAAATAGTTTTGATGCAAAACTTTAGTCCCAGCAACTTGAGGGGCCAGTAGTAGCAAGAAAAGAAGTTGATGCTGAAGTACGTATATTGTACCGGAAAACCTGTGGCCCAATATACAATAGAAGCAATACCCGGTACTCCCCCGGTGGTGATATCGTTAGGCAACAGAAAAACGGTCCAACCGATGCCATACAAAATCATGCCGATGGCAATCATTACATAATCTCTGGCTTCACGGATAATGCTTTGCTTAGAAGGCTTTGGAATAGCTGTTTTCATAAAAGTGATTATGATAATCTATAAAATGTTCAAACACGAACCCATGAATAATCCGGCTTTGGGGGAGAAGCCGGATTGGTTCATTATGCTCGTGCTAAAAGGAAATATGCTGTTTTATTTTGCAAAAAGCGTGACGGTAGCCTTGTACTTTATTCCATCCGCCGCGAGTGAAGTCGGGTACTTCTACCGGAGCTGAATTGTTCTCGATAGAAAGTCTGGTAAGTTCAGCCATGCAACACCATTCTGCCAGGTCATAAACGTCCATATCCAATGGCAGTCCATTCTGCAAGCAATATGCCAGACGGTAGTCCATGATAAAGTCCATACCACCATGTCCACCTACTTTCTTGGCTGTTTCTTCCAACTCTATATGAATAGGATCTTTATATTTATCCATCAAGGCTTTTTTTACGTTTTCAGGTACAGAACCATGTGCATTCAGATTCTCATGATTAGGCACATCTTTTGAATCAACTTGTGAAGGTCGCAGGCAATATTCTTCAATCGGATATTTGCTTGCGTAACCATCGGCTCCCCACTATCTTCGATACATACGGCTGTATGGGCGTGGAGTCATTACGTTGTGCTGAATCAACATTGTTTTACCGTTCTTCTGTGCGAATCAGGGTAGAAGTCTGGTCACCATTCTGGAAGTCGGTCACCTCTTCTCCTGTTTGTTTCTTAATATAAGCCGGTCCGTTGACAGCTTTCGTATCCATCGATACCAATGTTTTCATGCGGTCACCACGGTGGATATTAAGTACCTGACAAGCAGGGCCCATGCCATGGGTAGCATATACATCACCGCGGTGTAGATGATTATAATCCATTCGCCAGTTATTCCAGTATTCAGGCCAGAAATCTTCCAGATTATGGATATATGAACCTTCTACATGAAGTACTTCTCCGAATACGCCCTGTTGTGCCATATTTAAAGAAGTCAGTTCAAAGAAGTCATATACACAGTTTTCAAGTTGCATACAGTGTTTGCGGGTCTTTTCAGAAGTGTTGATCAATTGCCAGATTTCATCCAGTGTCATGGCGGCAGGAACTTCGATAGCTACATGCTTGCCGTGTTCCATGGCATAAACACCCATTGCTGCATGATGTTTCCAGTCGGTGGCTATGTATACCAGATCAATATCGTCCCGTTCGCAAAGTTTTTTCCATGCATCTTCCGAGCCACTGTAAGAAGCAGCTGCAGGGAGTCCGGCATTCTTCAAAATTTCTTGTGATTTTTCAACACGTTCGGGAAGCAGGTCGCATAACGCTACAATCTTAGTTCCCGGATATGGGTCCAGCGTGCTACGGCACCAGGACCACGCATTCCTAATCCGATGAAACCGACACGAACGGTATCAATTTTAGGAGTAACGAGTTGGATTACATCTTCTTGTCCGGCAGGGCGGGCAGGAGTTTCTACTTTGATAGGAGTAAAGGCTTCGGGAGCCTTTGGTTGTAGAGTACAACTGGTGTGCCAAGTTAACAAAGCCAAGCCGATAGCCGTGACTGTAAATAGTTTCTTCATCATATTTTAAAGTTTTTAATAGGGGTTATTCGATGTTTTTCATTTACGTGTCAAAAATAGTAATTAATTAGCCAACTATTTATATTTATAATCGATATTTTCATCATAAAAGTTTCTATTATGAGGTAAAAGATGAGTCTGACTTTTTCTACCTGATTTTTGTGTAGGCTTATGTGATGTCAAATACATATAAAAGACATGCCATAAAGGCTCTTCCTAAAAGAAGTCACCTTTTTAGAATTGCTTAACGTTTACTGCTCCTGTTGGGGTAAACTACCTACTTCGTCTGTACTTCTGATAGAACCTAGTATTTGTATTTTTTCCAGGCTCCCCTGGTGAAATCCGGTATTTCTACTGCCATGCTCTTATTCAGTACAGATTTTTCACTTAGTTCTGTGATACACGACCATTCGGCTGCATCGTATACATCCATATCCAGTGGAAGCCCGTTGCGCAGACAATGAATAAGGCGGTAATCCATAACATAATTCATTTCATCATTGGGTAGGCCTCTGCGATGTGCTTCTTCGCCAATGGTTGCGCTAAAAGGATGTTTATAGCGTGCCATCATTTTTTTCTAGCAGTTCTCCTTCAAGTGGAGTGTCTCCATTAGATCTAGGGCGATACAGGGGACAGGGTATTTTTGGGCGAATCCCAGTGCCGCATACTGTTTGAAGGCGGCTGTAAGGACGTGGGGTGGATATGTCGTATTGAAGCATGATTGTCTTCCCCTTTGAGCGTGTGGATAAGAGTGGTGTTTACGTCTCCCAATTGATATTTCTGGTGGGCTTCCGGTGAATATTCGCCGAATAGTCTGCGGGCATACTCGCTCATTCCTGCCTGATGAGTGAGACATGGACACGAGATATTCCATTCTGTCACTGCGATGAATATCCAGTATCTGGCAGGCGGGGCCCAACCCATGAGTGGGATAAGGGTTGCCTGTATGTTCGATGCTGTATCTTTTTCCCCAATGGTTGTGATAGCCGCCTTCGCTCTCTTCGGCAAAGTACATTGAACGAAGATCGTGAATGTAGGCTCCTTCTACATGCATGATTTCTCCGAACAATCCTCGTTGGGCCATGTTGAGAGTCATTAGTGCAAAGGGATCATAACAACAATTTTCGAGCATGATGCAGTGTCGCCTGGTTTTTTCTGCAGTGTCTACCAATTGCCAACATTCTTCCACGCTCATAGCAGCCGGAACTTCAATAGCTACATGTTTATTGCATTCCATTGCGAAAGTTGCCATTGGAGTATGCATTAACCAGTCGGTGCAGATGAATATTAAATCTACTTCATCCGATTCGCACATCTTCTTCCATCCCTCCACTCCGGTATATCCGGTGGCTTCGAACGGTCGGCTTCTTTTAATAGTTGTTGGGCCTTACTTAGATTTCCTTCTCTTATTTCACAAAGAGCTTTGATTTCTACTCCTTCAATTTGCAGATAACGTTGTAAGGTGAGCAATCCTCGATTGCCCAGTCCTATAATCCCGATGTGGACAGTGGGGATAGGGGGATGTGCTAGTCGGAGTACATGCGATTGTACCGGAGAATTTTTCATAAGCTTAGCGGTCTAAAATAAAACAAAAAAAGAGAATCTAATTTCTCAGATTCTCTTTGGAGAGCGGAAGACGGGGGCTCAAACCCGCGACCCTCAGCTTGGAAGGCTAATGCTCTATCAACTGAGCTACTTCCGCAATTTTTGTGGGCAAAGATGGATTCGAACCACCGAAGTCGAAAGACAGCAGATTTACAGTCTGCCCCATTTGGCCACTCTGGTATTTGCCCTTTTTTGCTTTTGAGGAGGTTTGTTTCTCAATTGCGGTGCAAAGATACAACTATTTATTTAAACTCCAAACAAAATCGATCATTTTTATTGCAGTAATTGCACATTCGTCTCCTTTGTTACCCAGTTTGCCACCGGCACGATCCTCTGCTTGCTCCATTGTATTTGTGGTAATTAATCCGTAAATAACTGGTATATCGCCAGTTGCGTTTAATTCGGTAATTCCTTGGGTTGCTCCCATGCAAACATAATCAAAATGTGGAGTATCTCCTTTAATTACGCAACCAATTGCAATAATTGCATCAAGATCGCAATTTTCCATCATTTGATTGGCGCCAAAAGTTAGTTCGAAACTTCCCGGTACAGTTTTTACCAGAATATTTTCGTCTTTTGCTCCATGTTTTTTTAATGTATCGACTGCGCCTTTCAGTAAAGCACCGGTAATATTGAAATTCCATTCGGATACGACGATACCAAATTTCATTGCTTCTGCATTCGGAACGGAATTGAAATCATATTCGGATAAGTTATGGTAAGCTGTTGCCATAGTTAATTAAAAGTTGAGAATTATAAAATGAAGATTTGAGAGTATGAGAGATTTAAGAAAGAAAGGCACGGATTTCACGGATTCCACGGTTTTTAATAGATAGTCCGCTTAATCCGGTGTAATCCGTGCCTCGATTTCCTTATATAATAGATGGTATATTATTTTTTCATCAATTTAGCTTGCTCGATATATTTGTCGATGTCCATAGCCTGATAAGATTGGAAATATTTATCCTTGATCTTAGTGTAAGCGTTTACAGCATCGTCATATTTTCCCTGTTTTACCAGGATTTCACCAGCTTGTATCAGGAAAATCGGGCTTAATGTGTTGTTGTCAGCTTTGTCTGCTGCCGACAGTAAAGTAGAAGCAGCTTTGTCCAGTTGGCCAAGTTGTGCATAGCAGTTACCTGCAGCACCCAAAATTGCCGGAGCAACCATTTGGTCTTTTCCATTGAAGCTATCCAGCATCTTCACTGCTTCTTCATATTTGCCAAGTTGTGCGTAGCAAATACCAGCATAAGCTTTTGCCAAATTGGCAGCTTTTGTTCCGCTGTAGTCATCAGCAACTTTTAGGAAACCTGTGTAACCGATGCTGTCACCGTTTAAAGCCTGTTCAAAAAGCATCCTGTTCAAAAAGTATTCCTGTCCTTTGTGAAAAAGAGCTGCTTGTGCTTTTTTCTTCACGTGGTTCAGCATAGAGGTTTTTTGTACATGATAAAACCTGCTACAATAATAATCACAGCAACAACACTGCCAATAATTGCGTTTTTGTACTTGATAAGAAATGCTTCCGATTGTGTCAGTGCATCTTCTACGTTCAGATGTTCGTTCTGATTCTTTTGTTCTGCCATTTTATATGATTCTTTTTTGTTATTATTCACAGTTTGATATTTCGACTCGCAAAAAGTAGTTTTTTTATATCTACAAACGAAATTTAGAAGCATCTTTTTTTTGTTTTACACCCGAAAACCACGAAAATCTTGCTACTTTTGTGAACAAATTAACGTGTACACAATGATACTGAAACGAATATCCATATTAAACTATAAGAATCTGGAAGAGGTAGAACTGGGATTCTCTGCTAAGCTGAATTGTTTTTTCGGACTGAATGGAATGGGAAAGACGAATTTGCTGGATGCGGTGTATTTCTTTGTCTTTTCTGTAAGAGCTCCGGAAACCCGATTGATTCTCAAAATATTCGTCATGAACAAGATTTTTTCGTGATTCAGGGCTTTTATGAAGCGGAGGACGGAACTCCTGAAGAGATTTATTGTGGGATGAAACGCCGTTCGAAGAAACAATTTAAACGGAATAAGAAAGAATATAGCCGTTTTTCGGACCACATCGGTTTTCTGCCTTTGGTGATGGTATCACCTGCCGATTCCGAATTGATAGCCGGGGGAAGTGAGGAACGTCGTCGGTTTATGGATGTAGTGATTTCGCAGTATGATAAGGAATATCTTGAAGCGCTGATACGGTATAATAAAGCATTGGCGCAGCGTAACACATTGTTGAAGAGTGAGTTTCCGGTGGAGGAGGAGCTGTTTCTTGTATGGGAGGAGATGATGGCGCAAGCCGGTGCAATCGTATTCCAGAAACGTGAAGCGTTTATCCGGGAGTTTATTCCTATTTTCCAATCTTTCTATTCCTTTATCTCGCAGGATAAAGAGGTGGTGGGATTATCTTATGAGTCTCATGCACGGGATGCTTCTTTGTTGGAAGTGTTGAAGCAGAGCAGGGAGCGGGATAAGATAATGGGGTTCTCTTTGCGGGGGATTCATAAGGATGAGTTAAATATGCTGTTGGGTGAATTCCCGATAAAGAAAGAAGGTTCGCAGGGACAGAACAAAACGTATCTGGTAGCATTGAAACTGGCGCAGTTTGATTTCTTGAAGCGTACCGGTCGGACTGTTCCTTTATTATTATTAGATGATATTTTCGATAAGTTGGATGCTTCCCGTGTAGAGCAAATAGTGAAGCTGGTGGGCGGAGATAATTTCGGGCAGATATTTATAACGGATACGAACCGGGGGCATCTGGACCGTATTTTACATAAGGTAGGCAGTGATTATAAGATATTTCGTGTAGAAGAGGGCACAATTCAAGAAATGGAGGCTGATAATGAAGCGCAATGATGCCGAACAAATAGGGAAAACTGATTCAACAGTTTCTTCGTCAGGAGAGTTTGGAATCTCCGCTGAACGAACAAAGACTGCTGGATGCCTGGCCTCAAATCTTGGGACCGGCGGCGGCTTATACCAGCAATCTTTATATTCGTAATCAGACATTGTATGTGCATCTTACTTCTGCTGCTCTCCGGCAGGAGTTGATGATGGGGCGTGAGGTATTGGTGCGCACACTCAATCAGAGAGTCGGTGCTATGGTTATTACAAACATTATTTTTCGTTGAAGAAAGATATTCTGTCTATAACCTTTATACCTAGCTTCCGGAGTGTTTCGGTTGCACGGTTGTAATAAAAAAGGATTTTCCAAATATTGATTGTTATGGGCGTCTACGCCGATGATAGCGGTGCAACCTTCATGGGCGGCTATTTTCCAGAAATCCGGATGAGGAATGGTAGTAATACCATGAATATCATTGTACTCTTCATATCCGATATTATATTCCAACGGTAAAGTTTAACCGTACTGCCGTCCGGCAGATATGTCTGCTGACTAGCTTACAATGACGATCGAACTCGGGGGTAAGAACGCATAAATAAATCCGGATGGGCAAGGTAGGCAAATAGTCCGCTTTCCATTCCTTCAATAGCACTCTCTTCATAGAGTTCGAGCATGTCTACCGAATCTGTATTCCGGCCGAAGTAGGGGGAACTTCTCATCTGTGTGAAAATGGTGATTTCCAAAGATGATATAGTCCAGTTTATATTCTTTTGATGATTCCTTTTAACCAGTGTATGTATTCAGGAAAGTATTCGCATTCCAATCCTATTTTTATGCTGATTTGATTTTTTTTATATTTCTCTTGCAGCGAACGGATGCTTTCCACATATCCCGGTAACTCTTCGGGAAGCATCCGGATGTCGGATATATAATCAGTGTGATATTTCCACGGAGTGTGGTCGGAAAAGCCTAATTCTTGATAGCCGCCTTTGATGGCACTTAAAACAAATTCTTCGTCACTCCCTGTCGCATGATGGCAGCGGGTGGTGTGGAGTGATAATTCGTCTTCATTGATTGTTATGATTATATCCATGCGGATGTCGAATGATTCCGCCGGAACTTCTTTTACTAATTGAAACGGGAAACAGATTCCTGCTTTATAGGCTGATGGTATGCGTGGCAGGAGACGGTCATAATATCCTTTTTCCCCGCCCCAAACGGTTACCTTTAGCATCGAAAGCTACTCCGGGGACGACGATGAAGTCTATGTCCGCATAGTCTGTGAATATTTCTCCGGTTGGTTCTGCTATACCGTAGATGCCGCTGATTGACATGTTTTCCGGTCCGGTGTATATCCGTAGTTCTAAATCATCGCCTACTACTACAGGGAGTAGAATCCGTTTTTCGCTACTCCATTTTTGAATAAAGGCATGTGTATCTACTTCGTCATTCAGCGAATGGTATAGTAATACAGTATTTGCCGCCCTGAAAGCCGGATGGGCTTCAAGGGCGGCAAGTATATTAGCGATTGCAGCTTTCGCATAGTCGAATCCGCGTGTTGGGTCTTCAGTAATGCTATACGCTTGCGCAGTTCTTTTTTTCTTTCCATCTTTTTTGTCCTTTGTCACTTCTTCCTCTTCAACGGCTACCGGAGCTTTTGGGAAAGCTTCTCCTTTTTTTCGAGTATCTCAATGCCTTTAATGACGGTAGCATCTGTCTTGTTAAAATATTGAAGATAAGCTTCCAGTCCAAGCATATTGTAGATGATGTTACCAAAGAGGTTCTTCTCCAAAAGTTTGTATGACTTCTGAATGAGGATATTTCTTCTTTTCACTCCTTTGCTGTCGGCAAAACGGACAAACTGTTCTACCAATCCCTGATGACGAAGGTAATTCAGCAATTCTTCCTCTGTTTCATATTGGCTAAGTTTCTTCCGGTTATTGTCGGTGTACTGGAAAGCGAACTGGGTATTCACTCCCCGGCTAATAACTGTTGAAAGGTAGGAAGTGACTCCCGTAGTGTGTCTTGTGGTACGAATATATCCGGCATGATGCCACCACCACCATATACGGTACGTCCCAAACTGGTATTATATCGTTCACTTTCATTTAGCTTGATGCTGTCGCGAGAGAAGAATTCTCCATGTTCGTAACGGTTATAAATATCTAACTCGTAGTTGCGGTCTTTACCACTTTCGTATGGGCGTTGGATACAACGTCCGGAGGGAGTAGTAGCGGGCGATTGTCAGACGAATAGCCGAACCATCACTGAAATCGATAGGCTGTTGCACAAGTCCCTTACCGAAAGAACGGCGTCCTACAACTGTTCCCCGGTCATTATCCTGGATAGCTCCGGTGAAGATTTCACTGGCAGAAGCAGAACTTTCGTCAATCAATACGACGAGTGGCATTTTCTGACAGCTACCTGTACCGTTGGCGAATTCTTCTGCACGTGGATATTTACGGCCTTGAGTGTATACGATTAATTTGCCTTCGGGCAGGAACTCATTTACCATGCGGATGGCAGCTTCCATATATCCTCCGGTATTATCGCGCAGGTCAATGATTAGACCTTTGCATTTTTTATGGTTGAGTTGTGCCAGTGCATTCAATAATTCTACATGGCTGGTACGTCCGAATTTGCTGACTTTCACGTAACCAATGTCATCGTTTAGCATATAAGCTGCATCAACGGTATTTTGAGGAATGTCTCCACGGGTAATGTTGAAATGCAATAAGTCTTTTTCTCCTGTTCGTTTGATACCTAATTTCACTTGTGAACCTTTCGGACCTTTCAGAGTGCGCATAGCCCGTTCGTTGGTTACTTTCTTACCGACAAACAAACTGTCGTCCACGGTAACAATACGGTCGCCCGCCATCAATCCTATCTTTTCAGAAGGGCCACCCTGAACGACTGCATTCACATGAATGGTGTCGTTCTGTATAGTAAACTGGATACCAATTCCGCTAAAGCTACCTTCCAGTTCAGAGTTGACCTCTTCGAGATTTTGGGCTGGGATATAAGTTGAATGCGGATCTAGTTCGGCCAGAATTTGCGGCATGGCTTTTTCCACTAAATCGGTCATGTTTACGGTGTCGACATATTGATCGTCTACAATGCGTAACAATGCGTTTAGCTTATTGGAGGAGCCGTTGATAATACCCAAACGGTTGCCGGCAAAATGCTTGGCATAAAATGTACCGATAAGAATCCCGACTACCACGCTGATTGCTATGATGACAGGTGTAAAACGTGAAGAGTTTTTTGTACTCATGTCTATTCCTTTTTAAAACGTTCGTCTTCTTATTTATCTGGAGAGGAATGGTTATCTAATTCTGTGTAGATAACTTCGATTCCCGCCCGTTTTAATAACTCAATTCCATCTTCCAGGCGGTAATGTTCGGAGTAAACTACCCGTTTGATCCCTGCCTGTATGATTAACTTCGCACATTCGATGCAAGGAGAGGCGGTGACGTACATGGTAGCACCGTCGCTACTGTTGTTTGAACGTGCTATTTTTGGTAATGGCATTTGCTTCCGCATGCAGAACGTATGGTTTTTGTCAGATTGTTTTCATCTTCGCATACATTCTCGAATCCGGAAGGTGTTCCATTATATCCATCGGAGATAATCATTTTATCCTTAACAATTAAAGCTCCTACTTTACGGCGTTGACAATAGGAATTTTCAGCCCATATACTGGCCATACGTATATAACGTTTGTCAAGTTCTAATTGTTTTTTTCAGTGTCCATGTTGTTTACTATTTACTGCTTACTACCCGGAAAACCATACGGAAAGTTTGTTTACCGGATGCCGGTTTGTATAAAAGGTATAAGTTATTACTATCTCCTTCGTAAGATGTGGCTGCATTAAGCCCCTCTATAAAATTTTTGGCGAGTTTGTCGTCGCCATAACTACCTGCAGTGGTAACTGTAGCTTTGAAGCTATTGTTTTTGGCGTTGGCATTCCATTTTCCTTCAAAAGTACTGGTTGCAATTACAGTTCCTTTTATATTTCCGTTAATAACATCTCCATCTACTGTGCCATCAAATACAATATTATATGTACCGTTTTTATTAAGCTCTTTAATACTTGCTTTCTCTTGTTCTTCATTCTCCCAAAAGCCAAACATCTCATGACCTCCATCTACTGTGATATAATTTAGTTTCCAGGTTTTTCCTGTAAAGATAGCAGCTACATCGTCCGAATCATTACATCCTGAAAATAAAGGAAGCAATAAAAGCAATCCTACTATTTGAAATATACTTCTCTTCATATTTTATATCTAATAACTTAATACTTACTTTCTTATTCCATTTCTGATTAATAAAGCATCAATGCTCGGTTCCTGTCCGCGGAAACGTTTATAAAAAGTACCATCGGATGTTCCGTTCCTCCTTTCGACAGGATATTATTGCGGAACGAGTCTGCAACTTCCTGATTGAATATTCCTTTTTGTTTGAACAATGAGAAAGCGTCAGCATCCAATACTTCCGCCCATTTGTAGCTATAGTATCCGGCGGCATACCCACCAGCAAAGATATGGGAGAACTGCGTACTCATGCAAGCTTCCGGCACAACCGGCAATATTTGTGCATCCTTCCAGGCTTCCTGTTCATAAGCTTTCACGTCTCCTTCAAAAGGAGTGTTGCGCGTATACCATGCCATATCAAGTAGACCGAAACTTATTTGTCTCAGGCAAGCATAAGCAATATTGAAGTTTGATGCATCTACAAGGCGTTTTATCAATTCATCCGGCAATACTTCTCCCGTCTGATAATGGCGGGCAAAGGTATTGAGGAAATCTTTCTCTATGGCGAAATTTTCCATAATTTGCGAGGGAAGCTCCACGAAATCCCAATATACATTGGTTCCGCTTAAACTCCTGTAAGTAGAATTGGCAAACATACCATGCAGGCTATGTCCGAACTCATGCAAGAATGTTTCTACTTCATTGAATGTTAATAAAGCGGGCTTATTCTCGGTTGGCTTGGTAAAGTTCATCACAACGGATACATGCGGACGGCTGTTTTTACCGGTCTTTTTATCTATCCATTGGTCCTTATAACTCGTCATCCAGGCTCCGGCGCGCTTTCCCGGACGCGGATGGAAATCGGTGTATAAGACGGCTAAAAATTTACCGTCTTTATCAAACACTTCAAAGGCTTCTACCTCTTTATGGTAAACAGGAATTTCTGTATTTTTCCGGAAAGTAATTCCATATAACTTTTCAGCTAGTCCAAACACTCCTCTCTTCACTTGTTCCAATTCGAAGTAAGGACGGAGCATTTCTTCATTGATATTGAATTTTTGTCTTTCAGTTTGTTTGAATAATAACTCCAGTCCCAAGGCATTACAACGAAATCATCTCCCTGCTCTTCGCGAGCCAGTTCTTGTATCTCTTTGTATTCTTGTTGTGCGGTAGGAGCGTATGCTTCCAGCAGTTGGTTGAGCAGCTTGTATACAGACTCACTGTTTTCAGCCATTCTTTTCCTTTTAGCGTGTATTCCGGCATAATCTTTGTATCCCAATAGCTGGGCTATTTTCATACGTGTATTGGCTATATTTTTTACGATGTCGATATTATTGAATTCGTTATCGTGTGTACATTTGGTATTATAAGCCATATAGAGTTTTTGACGTAAATCCCGATTGTCGGAATACGTCATGAAAGGAACGTAGCTTGGAGCATGAAGCGTGAACGCCCATCCTTCTTTTTCTTCGTTCTTGGCCGTTTCTGCAGCAGCTTCTATGATAATTTCAGGTAGTCCGGCGAGGCTCTCTTTTTTTCGTTAACAGCATTTGATAAGCATTCGTCTCTTTCAGGTTGTTTTCACTGAAGGTAAGCGTCAATTTACTCAATTCGTTAGTCAGGCGGCGGTACTCTTCCCGCGCTTCTCCTTCCAAATTGGCACCATGACGAACAAAACTGTTGTATGCATTTTCCAGTAACTGTTTTTGTTCCTGTGTCAGTTGCAAAAGTCTCTTTTTGGTTATACACTTCTTTTCACACGTGCGAATAACTTTTCATTCAGTGTGATATTATTGCTGTGTTCACTAAGCAACGGCATAATCTTTTGAGCGAGTTCTTGCAGATCGTCATTCGTTTCTGCGCTCAACATATTGCCGAAGACGGCAACTACTTTATCCAGTAATTCCCCTGATTCTTCGAAAGCTTCTATCGTATTGCTAAAATCAGCCTTTTCCGGATTCTGTATGATAGCCTCTATTTCAGCATTTTGCAGCTTGATTCCTTCGAGGATAGCAGGCTCATAATGTTCAGTTTCAATCCGGTCGAACGGCACGGTTCCGTGCGGCGTATGGTATTGCCCGTAGAAAGGATTCTGGGCGTTTGTTATATTGCTCATAGTGCAAACTAGTATCAATGTTATTAATAATCTCTCCATAGAAGTACAAAGCTACTAAAATTGTCGCTTATTCAACGGATAACACGTTGCTTTTTAACAATATATAAAATGAAATGTATAAAAAAACCGCTACGGTTTCCCCGCAGCGGTTTTCTATATGGTTCAAGCTTCTAATTAAGCGTTAACTGATGCCATGTGAGCGATCAAGTCAAGAACTTTGTTAGAGTAACCGATTTCGTTGTCATACCAAGATACAACTTTAACGAAAGTATCAGTCAAAGCGATACCTGCTTTTAGCGTCGAAGATAGAAGTACGAGCGTCACCTAAGAAGTCAGAAGAAACTACTGCATCTTCAGTGTAACCCAGGATACCTTTCAATTCGCCTTCAGAAGCTTCTTTCATTGCAGCGCAGATTTCAGCGTAAGTAGCCGGTTTAGCCAAGTTAACTGTCAAGTCAACTACAGATACGTCCAAAGTCGGAACACGCATAGACATACCAGTCAATTTGCCGTTCAATGCAGGGATTACTTCTTACCTACAGCTTTAGCAGCACCAGTAGAAGAAGGGATGATGTTGCCAGAAGCAGCACGACCACCTCTCCAGTCTTTCATAGAAGGACCGTCAACTGTTTTCTGAGTAGCAGTTGTAGAGTGAACTGTAGTCATCAAACCGTCAAGGATGCCGAACTTGTCGTTCAATACTTTAGCGATAGGAGCCAAACAGTTAGTAGTACAAGAAGCGTTAGATACAAATTGAGTACCTTTTACGTATGTCTTTTCGTTTACACCGCAAACGAACATCGGAGTGTCATCTTTAGAAGGAGCTGACATTACAACATATTTTGCACCAGCTTCGATGTGAGCCTGAGCTTTGTCTTTGCTCAAGAACAAACCTGTAGATTCAACAACGTATTCTGCACCTACTTCATTCCATTTCAAGTCAGCCGGATTTCTTTCAGCTGTGATACGGATAGCTTGACCGTTAACGATCAGTTTGCTGTTTTCAACATCTGCTTCGATAGTACCGTCGAATTGACCGTGCATTGTATCATACTTCAGCATGTAAGCCAAGTAATCAACCGGGCAAAGGTCATTGATACCTACGATTTGAATATCGTTTCTTGTCATTGCAGCGCGGAAAACGAAACGTCCGATACGTCCGAATCCATTAATACCTACTTTAATCATTTTGTTTAAACTTTTAAGGGTTTTATAATATTTGTTCAAATATCTCTCGACCTGCGCACTTGTTTTATTTTCAAATGCGGTGCAAAATTACAAAAATGTTTTTATATTCGCATATTAAATTCACATTAAATATTGAAAAAAGATGGGAAAGAGCACATTTTTACAGGACTTTAAGGCGTTTGCTATGAAAGGTAACGTCATAGATATGGCTGTCGGTGTAGTTATTGGTGGTGCGTTTGGAAAAATCGTATCATCATTGGTTGCTAATGTTATTATGCCTCCGATTGGTTTACTGGTTGGTGGTGTGAACTTTACGGATTTGAAATGGGTGATGAAAGCGGCGGAGATCGGTGCTGACGGTAAGGAGATAGCTCCGGCTGTGACATTGGATTATGGCCAGTTTCTGCAGGCCACCTTTGATTTTCTGATTATCGCTTTTGCTATATTTTTATTTATACGTTTGATTACGAAACTGACAACTAAAAACAGGCAGAAGTAGCAGCTACTCCTCCAACTCCTCCTGCGCCAACGAAAGAAGAAGTTTTGTTGACGGAGATACGTGATTTGCTGAAAGAAAAAAATAGTTGATTCTAATTAAAATAAAGGAGATTCCAAGTATAAACTTGTGAATCTCCTTTATTTTTTCTCTTCATTATTAATATAGATTGCGTACTTTTTTCTACTTTTGCAACTCAATTTATTCAAAATCCAACCATTGATATGCAGGAAAAAATAATAATTCTTGATTTCGGTTCGCAGACAACACAGCTTATAGGCCGTCGTGTACGTGAATTGGATACGTATTGTGAAATTGTTCCTTATAACAAATTTCCTAAAGAAGACCCTACTATTAAAGGAGTCATTCTCTCCGGAAGTCCTTTCTCGGTTTACGATAAAGATGCTTTCAAAGTAGATTTGAGTGAAATTCGTGGTAAATATCCGATATTGGGTATTTGTTATGGTGCACAATTTATGTCATACACCAATGGCGGAAAAGTGGAACCGGCCGGAACGCGCGAGTATGGACGTGCTCATTTGGCTTCTTTCTGCAAAGATAATGTACTATTTAAAGGTGTACGTGATGGATCGCAGGTGTGGATGAGTCATGGAGATACGATTACTGCTATTCCTGATAATTTCAAGAAAATAGCTTCAACAGATAAAGTAGAGATTGCTGCTTATCAGATAGAAGGGGAGCAGGTATGGGGTGTTCAATTCCATCCGGAAGTATTCCATAGTGAAGACGGAACTCAAATCCTGAAGAACTTTGTGGTAGATGTTTGCGGTTGCAAACAAGACTGGTCGCCGGCTTCTTTCATTGAAAGTACGGTTGCCGAGCTGAAAGAACAGTTGGGTGATGATAAGGTTGTTCTCGGTTTGAGTGGTGGAGTCGATTCATCGGTTGCGGCAGTGCTGCTGAATAAAGCTATTGGCAAGAACTTGACTTGTATCTTTGTAGATCATGGTATGCTACGTAAGAATGAGTTCAAGAATGTGATGAAGGATTACGAGTGTCTCGGTCTGAATGTGATTGGTGTTGATGCCAGCGCAAAGTTCTTCGCAGAACTGGCTGGTGTGGCTGAACCGGAAAGTAAGCGTAAGATTATAGGTAAGGGCTTCATCGATGTATTTGATGTGGAGGCTCACAAGATAAAAGACGCGGAAATGGCTGGCGCAGGGTACCATTTATCCGGATTGTATTGAGTCATTGTCTATTACGGTACAGTGATAAAGAGCCATCATAATGTAGGCGGTCTTCCTGAAAAGATGAATCTGAAGTTGTGAACCGCTTCGTTTGTTTAAGGATGAAGTGCGCGGGTAGGTCGTGAGCTGGGTATGCCGGGCATCTGATTACTGTCATCCGTTCCCGGGACCGGGATTGGCAGTGCGTATTTTTGGGAGATATTACTCCTGAAAAAGTACGTATTCTGCAGGATGCTGACGATATCTTCATCCAGGGATTGCGTGACTGGGGATTGTATGATAAAGTATGGCAGGCAGGAGTTATCTTGTTGCCGGTACAGTCTGTGGGCGTAATGGGAGATGAACGCACTTTATGAAAAGAGCGGTTGCTTTGCGTGCTGTGACATCTTACAGATGCTATGACAGCCGACTGGGCACATTTACCTTATGAATTTATGGGTAAGGTATCGAATGATATTATTAAAAAGGTGAAAGGAGGAACCGTGTAACCTATGATATCAGTTCCAAGCCGCCAGCAACCATTGAATGGGAATAATAACATTATCCATCATAGTAGCCTCAACAGGAATTTCCGTTGAGGCTATTTTTTTATGATGGATAGTTTTTTTTTGATTGCTCAGTCCGTATCTACTCGCTTACCAGCTTTGTGCGTCCGAATAAGAATCTCTTTCCGGCGTAACTCTAATAATCCTTTGTCTTGTAGCTCGTTGAGTGCTTTCGATGTATTCAACCGGGTATCATCTAAGTAGCGGGCAAGGTCGTCCATTTTTACTTTGAATATCTTTTTCTCCCTGCGCCTTTTTCACAATGTAACAGGAAAAAGCGAATGATTTTCTCTCTTAAAATCCTGTGTCGGCTCTTCCCATAAACGTGAGTAAAGATTTTGTGCCCGGTTACTTACGATGTTCATATAGTTCAGCCGGAATATTTCATATTTGAACAGGTCGCTAAGTACGAATGCTTTTGCTGATACTGACGGTATGCGCTTCCGTATGTGCCACATAAGCAGAAGTGTAATGGGTATTCATGCCAAACAACGACTGTGGTTCCAGCAGATAAGGTGCTTCCATCTGTTCGATGACGGTGTATATATTTTCTTTGGAACTTGTGACGATAGAAACCTCTCCTTTTAATAGGAAGCAGAGTTGTTTCATAATGGACCACCACCTCATGATAGTTTCTCCCCGTTCCTTATGCTTGATGTAAGTAAATACAACTGGAACGAAGTATAACA
>VOFK01002883.1_pt1 | contig 37617 bp, 75 predicted proteins | sample 5384121 | NCBI WGS metagenome assembly VOFK01 (sample SAMN12384730, study PRJNA508395) | human gut metagenome | isolation source: healthy gut J | host: Homo sapiens | reverse complement strand
GACATTACGTATTGTTTGACCAACCCTGCTGACCGGATGCTGCGGCTCTCACTGGTTCTTTCGCGCTGGCGGCGGCACTGTTCTTGCGTTAGCCGGATGCAGCGGGCTGCTGTACGGCAGTGCCGAGTGGGGCTTTATTTGCAGGTGTTGAATTTGGTGCTGCCGCTGCTCTATCTGAAAGCATGGTGATTTTGGTGCCATGAAGGTGGGGGAGCGAAAGTCGCTTCCCCGCTACAGCGCGGTGCTGCGGCTGGCGGGTGGCGGTATGCCGCCCCGGTGGGCTTCGGCCGTGATGTTGCTGTCCAATTCTGTACACCTGCGCGGCTGCTAACACCGGCGGCTGCTGTTTTCCAGCGGATGCCCCCACGCCTTCCGGCGGTGGCTGGGCGCTCCTGGCGCGGCCGGGTACTGCCGCGGCGGCGGCACTGGCTGCGGCAGGCGCTGGCGCTGCCTTTGCGGATCTGCCCGGCTGGCGCATTAAGGCGCGGGCGGATGCCAATGGCGGTAATGGCTGGCGCCACGCTGGGGGCTGGGGATATTTCGAAAGAAGTGGGGACGATGAATGCCCTCCGCGCGCTCGGGGCATATTTAATATGGAAATAAAATTTAGAGTTGGCAGTTCAGAAACGCCTGCGGGCGTTTCTGAACTGCATTTTCACGGGAGGCTGCGGTAAATTGAAATTCGCACGCTGAAGTTGCATCTCACCGAGGGGCCGTTACGGGCAGCCACCATTCACGGAACCTGCCTCCTCAGGGAGAGCCGCGTCGCGCAGCGACCGAGGGGCCTTTCCAATCGGCGTGAAGCCGGTACGCGGTGAAAGATCTTCACGCCGAATGGCGTGAATCTTCCGCATTTTCGGGTGGAGCCTACTTTGGCCCGAAAGGCGAGCAGCCCTTTCGTTGTTCCAGAGGGAGAGGTAGCCGAAACACCCTTCACCTCTGGCCCAGCGGAGCGACCTCGGCGGCGATGCATCGGCAAAAGGCATCAGACCTGCTCTACGATCGCGCTCTGTGCGGAAAAGACGATTTGAATTGCTCCGCTTTGCCTGGCAATCGCAGTGAAGAATTATTTATTCGCGTTTGTTGCTTCGCGGAGCGCTTCCAAACGCATTTTCACGGAGGCCGTTCTGGCAGCTGCATTTGCTGCCGTTGGCCTGCGGTCCATGCGCAGCGGAGCGACCCCTTCCAAATTTCTGGACAGAGCACCGCATTCTGTGTATAATATAGGATAAGGCCGCCGACCGTCATGGCCTGTAAATGGCGGCGCGGGCAACGCCCGCTCCCCGGAACAAAGAGGAACCTTTCGTGAACGAGAAACCCAAAGAGACCAGAGCGCGGGTCTACCTGCGTTGCGCTGTGCTGGCGGCACTGATGCCGCCATCGTGGCGCGTTCAGCTTTTATTTTGCGCTTGCTGCGGGCCGATGGAGCAGTGGAAGCTGCCTGGTGGCCGCACAACCGTGAGCATTCCCTAAAAAAAACCTGCCCTGGATCGGCGGTGTACATTGCCAGCTTTCTGTTCAGCGGGCCGTAACGTACGCCGTGGAAGTATGCCGGTGAACGCGACCTGATGCGTCTGGCGGGAACGGTGCGCTGTGCCACCGTTGTCGTCTACTGTGTCAACCGGCTGTGCATCCACGGCGTGCTGTTCAACTCCGCCAACTGTATGGCGGCGGTGCTCATCTTCCTGCTGGTGGGCGGCAGCCGTCTGGCATGGAGGCTGTTTTTTGAACCATCCGCTGGGCGAAAAGCTGCGCGGCGCTGCCAGCAAGCGACCCCAACCGCCCGGTGATAATCGTAGGTGCAGGCGAAGCCGGTGCATGGGCCATCAACGTGTGCAAAATCCAATAAGGAATATGGTCACGCGGTGGTGGCCGTGGACGATGATCCCGCCAAGCTCAACCAGACCATCCACGGCGTGCCGGTGAAGGGCACGCTGGAGGATCCCGGACCTGTGCAAGCGCTACGGCATCCACAGCATCATCATCGCCATTCCTACTCTGAAGGGCAGCAAGGCCTGAACCATGTCATCGATCTGTGCGTCAGCACCCACTGCGCCGTGCAGATGCTCAGCGACCCCCAGCTGGTGGGCAGCGGTACACCGCAGCAGGGAGCCTTCCGCGAGTTGAACCCGGCGGGACTTCCTTTCCCGCGAGGAAGTGACGCTGGATACCGATCAGATCTCCGGCTACCTCACCGGCAAGACCGTTCTGGTCACGGGCGGCGGCGGCTCCATCGGCAGCGAACTGTGCCGTCAGGTGATGCGCTTCAAGCCCGGCAAGCTGCTTATTTTGACATCTACGAGAACTGCGCCTATGAGCTTTTGATGGAGCTGCAGCAGAAGTACGGCCGGGATATCCCGGTAACGGTGCTCATTGGCTCCATCCGCGATAAAAAGCGTCTGGATGAGGTTTTTGAAACATAGCATCCCACTGTGGTGGTCTTCCATGCGGCAGCACACAAGCACGTGCCGCTGATGGAGGTCAGCCCCTGCCGAAGCGGTCAAGAACAATGTTCTGGGCACCAAAAATCTGCTGGTGAGCGCCAGCGAGCGACGTGGAGCGGTTCGTACAGCTTTCCACCGACAAGGCTGTGAACCCCACCAGCGTGATGGGCTGCACCAAGCGCATCTGTGAAATGCTCATCCAGACCTTTGCGGGCAACACGGATATGAAGTGTGGGCTGTGCGTTTTGGCAATGTGCTGGGCAGCCACGGCAGCGTCATCCCGCTGTTTGAGGCTCAGATCAAAAAAGGCGGGCCCCGTCACCCTGACGGATCCCAACATTGAGCGCTACTACTTTATGACCATTCCCGAGGCGGCCCAGCTGGTGCGGCAGGCAAGTGCGCTGGCCGAAAGCGCAGCATCTATGTGCTGGACATGGGCGAGCCGGTCAAGATCATGGATCTTGCCAAGCAGCTCATCCCGCTTTACGGCTACGAGCCGGGCGTGAATATGGAGATCAAGATCGTGGGTCTGCGCCCGGGTGAAAAGCCTACGAAGAGCTGATGATGGACGAGGAGCAGGATAAGATGCGCCGCACCCAGCACAATAAATTTTTGTGGTTTCGCCGCGCAGCATCGATCTGGCCGAGTTCTACGGGCAGCTGCAGGAGCTTGCCGCCGCGGCAGAGCACAACGACGGGGTGTGGTGCAGCAGCTGGCAAAGATGATCCCCACCTTTGCCCCCCACCCGCCAGAATCTGAAGCTGTAAATCCCCCAGTTTAAGCTGCGCAGACAGCCCCTCAAAGAGGGGAGCCTGTCCGTGGCAAAGCCTCCCTCATTGAGAGAGGCGGCATCGTATCAGCGATGACGGAAGGAGTTTCTACTGATGTCACTGCGGCGATCGGCCGCGTGCATATAAAATGAGGGGATGTTACCATGGAAAAAGAAAACCGTTTCTTCTGACCGAGGCGATGGCACAGGAGATCATTCAGGATGTGCCCACGCCGTTTCCATGTCTACGATGAAAAGGGCATCCGGGAAAAATGCCCGCCGCATCAACAAGGCGTTCAGCTGGAACAAGGGCTTCAAGGAGTATTTGCCGTCAAGGCTCTGCCAAACCCCCTGTCATCCTGCAGATCCTCAAAGAGGAGGGGCTGCGGCGTGGACTGCTCGTCCCCGACGGAGCTGATGCTCAGCGAGGTGTGCGGTTTCTCTGGCAGTGAAATCATGTTCTCCTCCAACCAGACTCCCGTGGAGGATATGAAGAAGGCCTACGAGCTGGGTGCCTATATCAATCTGGACGAGGCCACCATGGTGGAATTTCTGGAGCGTCGTCGCCGGTGTGCCGGAGAACATCTTCTGCCGCTATAACCCCGGCGGCACCTTCCAGCTGGGGGAGAGCAAGGAGGGCTTTCAGGTGATGGATAACCCGGGGGAGGCCAAGTATGGCATGACCGAGGAGCAGATGATCAGAAAGCTACAAACTGGCCGCCAAGGGGGCCAAGAACTTCGGCATCCACGCCTTCCTGGCCTCCAATACCATTTCCGATGACTATTACCCGGAGCTGGCAGGTATCCTGTTCCAGCTGGCTGTCCGCGTCCAAGAAGGCCACCGGCGTGCATATCGCCTACATCAACCTGTCCGGCGGTGTCGGCATCCCGTACCGCCCCGAGCAGACGGAGAACGACATCATGGCCATCGGCGAGGGTGTGCGCAAGAAGTTTTGAGGATATTCTGGTGCCCGCAGGCATGGGCGATGTGGCCATCTTTACTGAGATGGGCCGCTTTCCACCGGCCCCTACGGCGCACTGGTGGCAACTGCCATCCATGAAAGCAATCTATAAGGAATACATCGGTCTGGACGCCTGCGCAGCCAACCTGATGCGGCCCGCCATGTACGGGCGCCTATCACCACATCACCGTCATGGGTAAGGAGGACGCGCCCTGCGACCACGTGTACGACGTGGTGGGCAGTCCTGTGCGAGAACAACGACAAGTTTGCGATAGACCGGATGCTGCCGAAGATTGACATCGGCGACCTGATCTACATCCACGACACCGGCGCTCACGGCTCGGCCATGGGCTATAACTACAACGGCAAGCTGCGCAGGCGCCGAGGTCCTGCTCTGCGAGGACGGCTCCCACCGCCTGATCCGCCGTGCCGAGACTCCCCGACGCTGGACTTCCTGCCCTTCATGCAACCGCTGCTGGGCGATTTCCTGCGACGACTGAGCACGCTGTTTGAATCAAACCAGAATAAAGCGAGGAACACGCAATGTTTTTTGGCTTTCAGCTCACCCTTGGCCTGATGATGGTATTCTACGGCTATTCGGTCATGAAGAACCCCCGTGTCTGGGGCGACCAAGGCCGACAGGCGGTCAAGGCGGAGAACTTTGCCGAATACTGCCGCCAGAACGGCCTGTTCTTTTTGAAGGCAGGCTGCGTGGTGGCGGTGATCGGTGCACACTGATGCGCTCATCACGCTGGATGCCCCTGCTGTACGCTCTGCTGTACCTCTTCCGGTCTGGCTTTCGCCTTCTATCCGCTGGTCAAATGGTGCCGTGAGAATGAGGGCTTCAGCTGGCCTTGGCCCCATGTCCAGAGCGAGAAAAAAGCGCATCAAAGAGCTGCGCCGTGAACAGGAATCGCAGGAAAAAGCGGAGCAGGACTCCGACAAAAAGTAAAGAACAAAGAGAAAAACGGCTGCTGTACGGTAAAGTACAGCAGCCGTTTTTACAATTCATCAATGCTTTTTTGAAGCTTTTGATAAAACTGTCCCAGGTGATACCCATCGATGAACCGGTGGCTCACCTCAAGGCTCATGCCCAGCGTTTCGCGGCCGTTTTTCCGGTACAAACTTGCCCCATGTGATGCGGGGGGATGGCGTCGTCTTTGTCAAAATCCCGCTCGTTGGTGCAGCCGGTCAAATCAAACCACGGCGTGGTGGAAATGTAGATCAGCGCGTCCGTCTCGCAGTCCTGATCCAGAAAGCTCTGCTGTGCAGCGCTCTTAGCTTTTTTGCGGCGCAGCAGAACTCGTCCAGCGTGCCGGTCTTGGGCAGTGTGACGATGTGGAACTGCTCACTGCCGGGTTTCAGGTCGGTCAGACTGGGAATGCGCTCATCCAGCAGCCACACCTCGCCGTCCCGGATGGCGTAGCGGAAATTCTTCACGCTGTTCACAGCGTCCGTCACGAGATAGCCGAGGGCATAATAAAAAGGAAATGCCGCGGGCTTTGGTGTAGGCGTGGAGATTCGTCACGTCCACCCGGAAGGTGACACTGTAAAATGGCTGCGACACTCCGGAAAAGAACCGGAACAGCTCTGCCCGCGGCCACGTGTTCATGTCGATTTTATGCATGGTTGTTTTTTCTCCATCCGCCTTGCTTTTTTATCCAGTGCATCGAACTGCTTTTACGATCTGCGGGTCTTTCAGCGACGACCTTGCCGGAGAGATAATGCAGGGTGTTTTCCCTCGTGAATATCAAGTAAAGTGACCCGCACGGCGCACAGGGCCTGCGTTTTTGTGCCGGTGCGCTCGTTCATTTTGCGGTTGCCGTATTTGATGTCGCCCAGCACGGGTTTGCCCAGATAGGCCAGATGGGCACGGATCTGGTGGGTGCGGCCGGTGACCAGGCCGATCTTGCACAGGGCGAACGGCCCGGCGGTGCGCAGAACGTCCACATCGGTGATGATCTGCTTGCGGCGCTCGTCCTGCGACTTGATGCGTGGATGCTTACCTTGTTGTTCTTCTCGTCGTGCTCCCACCATGCGGTGAACCGCCCGGACTGCGGGATACCCACCGTGATGGTGTAGTATTCCTTTTTGAGTAGATCAGTGCGGATGATCTCGTTCATGTCCCGCAGGGCGGTAGCTCTTGGCCGCAATGACGAGGCCCTCAGTGCCGCGGTCCAGTCGGTTGCAGATGCCGGGCTGAAAGCGGTTTTCACCGTGGGGGTCATACTCGCCCTTCTGGGTCAGGTACTGGGTGAAGAGCGTCCACAAGATTGGCGTCGCCGGTGCGGTCACTATGGCAGAGAGGTGGGTGGGCTTGTAGAGGATGGCCATGTTCTCGTCCTCATAGATGACCGTTACCTTGGGCTGATTCGGCTGCTTTTTGGGGCACAGCCTTCGGCACCGGCTTTGCGCCTCGGGCGGGAAGAACTCGTCGTTGATGTACAGCTCGATCAGGTCTCCCGCCTGCAAACGGTATTCCGGTGCGGCCTTTTTCCGTTCACCTTCACCCGCTTGTTGCGGAAACTCTTGTACAAAAGGCTGGTGGGAAAATCGCGGGTCACGCTCTGTACAAAGCGCGACAGGCGCACACCGTCGTCGTTGGCGGTTGCGGTATATTGTTTCATAAATGTTCCTCAATTTTCAAGAGATACCTTTATAGTAATACAGCCTTGGCTGCAAGTCAACGCGGAAACGCCCCGGATCAAAACTATTTTACCGCAAAGCCTTGAGTTCCGGGCGCAAAATGGGTACTATTATAAGGAATGAATCAGAAGGAGAGTACCGCAATGGCAGAAACAAACGGCATCAGGGACACCGTCAGCGGATGCGCGAACGGGTGCAGAACTACGGTCTGGACAGTCTGGCCGAGCACGAGGCGCTGGAATATGTGCTTTACCTGACCAACGCCCAGAAGGATACCAACGGTATCGCCCACGACCTGATCGATCGGTTCGGCGATTTTTGCGGCGGTGCTGGAAGCCAGCGAGGAAAGGAGCTGTGCACTGTGGAGGGCGTAGGCCCCGGCCACAGCCTTTCGGATGCTGCATCTGCTGCCGCAGATCTGCCGTTATTACAGCCGCAGCCGAACCAGCACCACCGCTGCATCAAGACCTACCGAACAGATGGGCAGCTACCTCATGGCAAAGTTTGCATGGTCGGACTACGAGGCGCGCCATGCTGGTGAGTCTGGACAGCCGCACCAACGGGTGCGGGCGGCGGTCTGGCTGCGGGAAGGCACCTCTGACCGGGTAAGTCTGGAGATCAAGAGCGTGGTGGCTGCGGCTATCAAGGGGCGGCACGGACACGGTGGTGCTCAGCCACAACCACCCCAACGGTGCGGTCTTGCCCTCCATGGAGGATCTGGAGGCCACTGGCAATATTGCCCGGGCATTGGGCCTTGTGAACATCCATCTGCTGGATCACTTCATCCTGACCGATACGGAGTATTTTCCATGCGGGACGCCAACCGCCTGCCTATCTACGATTTCAAAACAGGTACGCTGTTCTGGCCTTGATCCGTGAAACAACAAAAAAAGTGTTTACATTATAAAAACTGGTGTGCTATAATCAAAACCGTAAAAATACAACTGATTGTGGTTCTTTTTGCGCGAGGGCCGGAGAAGGAGAAAGATGGCAGACGAAAAATTTGAACTGGTATCCTCTTACCAGCCCACCGGCGACCAGCCGCAGGCCATTGAAACACTGGTGAAAGGCGTGGAGCGGGGCGACCGCTGCCAGACCCTGCTGGGTGTTACCGGCAGCGGCAAGACCTTCACCATGGCAAATGTGATTGCAAAATGCAACCGTCCCACCTTGGTTCTGGCCCACAATAAGACCCTGGCCGCGCAGTTGTGTTCAGAGTTCCGCTCCTTTTTCCCCAACAATGCGGTGGAGTACTTCGTCAGCTACTACGACTACTACCAGCCCGAGGCCTACATTCCCAGCACCGGACACCTACATTGAAAAGGACTCCGCCATCAACGATGAGATCGACCGCCTGCGCCACTCGGCACGGCGGCGCTTTCTGAGCGGCGGGATGTGATCATTGTGGCCTCGGTTTCCTGTATCTACTCTCTGGGCGACCCCATCGATTACCGTAGCATGGTCATCAGTCTGCGGCCCGGCATGCAGATGGAGCAGGGATGACCTGTGCAAAAAGCTAGTCACCCTGCAATACGAGCGCAACGACGTGAATTTTGTGCGCAATAAGTTCCGGGTGCACGGCGACACGTGGACATCTTATCTGGCCTATATGAGCGAGCTTGCCATCCGTGTGGAATTTTTCGGGGACGAGATCGACCGCATCACCGGAGTTCAACCCCTGACCGGCTCCAAACAGAACGTGGTCAAGCATGTTGCCATCTTCCCGGCCAGCCACTATATCGTCAGCGCCGAGAAAAAAGGCCGCAGCACTGGAAAAAAGATCCGTGCCGAGTGCGACGAGCAGGTCAAGCAGTTTACCGCCGGAGGGCAAGCTGATCGAGGCGCAGCGCATTGCCCAGCGCACCAATTACGACATCGAGATGCTGACCGAGGTGGGTATCTGCAAGGGCATCGAAAACTACTCGGCAGTCTTTTCGGGCCGCGCGCCGGGCAGTATGCCGACCACGCTGCTGGATTATTTCCCGGAGGATTTCCTGCTCTTCGTGGATGAGAGCCACGTCACCCTGCCGCAGGTGCGCGCCATGTACGGCGGCGACTACGCCCGCAAAAAAACGCTGGTGGAGTATGGCTTCCGTCTGCCGTCGGCCTTCGACAACCGCCCGCTCAAATTCGAGGAAGTGGAGTCGAAACTCAACCAGATGATATTTGTCTCCGCCACCCCCGGCGACTACGAGCGGCAGAACAGCACGCAGGTGGCGCAGCAGGTCATCCGGCCCACCGGTCTTTTGGACCCGCTGATTTCGGTGCGGCCGGTGGAGGGGCAGGTCACCGACCTTTTGGGAGAGATCAATACCCGCATCGAGCGGCACGAGCGCGTGCTTGTGACCACGCTGACCAAAAGATGGCCGAAGACCTCACCGACTACTTTACCGAGCAGGGCATCAAGGTCAAATATATGCACCACGAGGTGGATACCTTCGAGCGGATGGAGATCATCAAGGATCTCCGCCTGGGCTCGATCGACGTGGTGGTGGGCATCAACCTTCTGCGCGAGGGCCTGGATCTGCCCGAGGTCAGTCTGGTGGCGATCCTGGATGCCGACAAAGGAAGGCTTCCTGCGCAGTGAGACCAGCCTCATCCAGACCATCGGCCGTGCTGCCCGAAACGCAGAAGGCATGGTCATCATGTACGCCGATGTGGTCACCGACAGCATGGACCGTGCCATCACTGAGACGGAGCGCCGCCGCGCCATCCAGACGGCCTACAACGCAGCGCATGGCATCGTCCCGAAGACCATCGTCAAGGCCATTGCGGACAGCATCGAGATCAGCGATAAGGCCGAAGAACGCTAAGCGCAACACCCGCCGCATGGGCAAGATGGAGCGGGAGGCTGCCATCGAGCGCCCTGACCCGGGAGATGAAGGAGGCTGCCAAGCTGCTGGAATTTGAGCATGCAGCGTTCCTGCGGGATCAGATCGACCGTCTGCGCCGGGGCGAGAACCCCACCGTGGATTCCTCCGCCGAGACCGAACGGAAGCAGAACCATGCACAGACACAGAGAAGAAGGGGAGAAAGTACCTTGGCAAACGATAAAATAATCATCAAGGGTGCGCGGGAGCACAACCTGAAAAATGTGAATCTGACCCTCCCGCGTGAAAAATTCTGATCGTCATGACCGGCCTGTCCGGCTCGGGCAAGTCGAGCCTTGCCTTTCGACACCATCTACGCCGACGGTCCAGCGCCGCTATGTCGAGAGCCTGTCCAGCTACGCCGGGATGTTCCTTGGCCGGATGGACAAGCCCGATGTGGACGAGATCACCGGCCTTTCACCGGCCATTTCCATCGACCAGAAAACCCACCAGCCACAACCCCCGCTCCACCGTGGGCACCGTGACGGAAATCTACGATTATCTGCGCCTTTTGTACGCCCGCGTGGGCGTGCCGCACTGCCCGGTGTGCGGGCGGGTCATCAGCCAGCAGACCGTGGACGAGATGGTGGACGCCGTGCTCAAGCTGGAGGAGGGACAAAGTTTCAGGTCTTAGCCCCGGTGGTGCGTCAGCGCAAAGGCACCCAGCAGAAGAGCTGGATGCTGCCCGCCGCGGTGGCTATGCTCCGCGTGTGAAGATCGACGGCAACCTGTATGATCTTGACGAAGAGATCAAGCTGGAAAAGAAACATCAAGCATACGGTGGAGATCGTCGTTGACCGTCTTGCCATGCGCAAAGGGCATCCGCAGCCCGTCTGGCAGACTCGCTGGAGACCGCGTTGGCGCTCACCGGTGGCGTGGCCGAGGTGGATGTCATCGGCGGCGAATGTATGACATTCAGCCAGAATTTCGCCTGCCCTGAGCACGGCATTTCCATCAGCGATTTGTCACCCCGGCTGTTCTCCTTCAACAACCCGCTGGGTGCCTGCGAAAAGTGCACCGGTCTCGGCACTTTTATGCGGGTGGACGAGGATCGCATCCTGCCCAACCGCAGCCTCTCGATTCGGGAGGGGGCTGTCAAGGCCAGCGGCTGGTACTACGCCGAAGGCTCTGTAGCCGAGATGTATTATCTGGGACTGGGCAAAAAATACGGTTTTACGCTGGATACGCCCATCAAGGAAATGAGCACCGAGGCGGTGAACGCCCTGCTCTTACGGCACCAACGGCGAAAAGATCGAGATGCACCGCACCAACGAGTTCGGCAGCGGGGTCTACTACTATAACACGTTTGAGGGCATTGTGGAAAATCTGGAGCGCCGCTTCCGGGAGACGAGCAGCGAGTGGATGAAAGGAAGAGATCGGCAGCTTTCATGTCCGGCGTGGAGTGCCCGGACTGCCACGGCCGGCGCCTGAAACCCGGTGGTGCTGGCATGCCGTGACCGTTGGGGATAAGAACATCAGCGAGTTCTGCGAAATGTCCATCCGGGATGAGCTGAAATTCATTGCCGAAAACTGAGCCGAACCTTACTGAGAAAGCAGAAGCAGATCGGCGGCCAGATCATGAAGGAGATCAAGAACCGCCTGCAATTCTGCAGAGTGTGGGTCTGGATTACCTCACGCTGTGCCCGGGCGGCGGGCACGCTGTCCGGTGGCGAGAGCCAGCGCATCCGCCTGACCACCCAGATCGGCAGCGCGCTTTCCGGCGTGCTCTATGTGCTGGACGAGCCGTCCATCGGCTTGCATCAGCGCGATAACGACAAGCTCATTGCCACCCTGAAAAATCTCCGTGACCTCGGCAATACAGTCATCGTGGTCGAGCACGACGACGAGGATACCATGCGCAGCGCCGATTATATCGTGGACGTCGGCCCGGGCGCGGGCGTCCACGGCGGCGAGATCGTGGCCGCAGGCTCCGTCAAGGACATCTGCAAGGCCAAAGCGCAGCATCACCGGCGACTTATCTCTCCGGCCGCAAGCGCATCGAAGTGCCCCAGACCCGCCGCTCCGGCAACGGCAACTGTCCTGACCGTCCGGGGCGCACGGGAAAATAACCTGCGCAACATCGACGTCCGCTTCCCACTGGGGGAGTTCATCTGCGTCACCGGCATTTCCGGCTCCGGCAAGTCCAGCCTCATCAACGAGATCTTGTACAAGACGCTGGCCAGCGAACTGAACGGTGCCCGCTCCCGCGCAGGCAAATGCGACGGGATAGAGGGACTGGAGTTTGTGGATAAGGTCATCGGCATCGACCAGCAGCCCATCGGCCGCACACCCCGCTCCAACCCCGCCACCTATACCGGGGTGTTCAACGATATCCGCGCCGTCTTTTGCCGAGACCCAGGATGCAAAGATGCGGGGCTATGGGCCGGGACGGTTCAGCTTCAACGTCAAAGGGCGGCCGGTGCGAGGCCTGCGAGGGCAACGGCATTCTGCAGATCGAGATGCACTTTTTGCCGGATGTGTACGTGCCCTGCGAGGTATGCAAAGGGCGCACGTTACAACCGCGAGACGCTGGAGGTAAAGTATAAGGAAAAAAGACCATCTCCGACGTGCTGAACATGACGGTGGAGGAGGCAGTGGTATTCTTTTCCAACCAGCCCAAGATCGCCCGCAAAGCTGCAGACCCTGCTGGACGTGGGGTCTTGGTTATGTAACACTGGGTCAGAGCGCCACCACCCTGTCCGGCGGCGAAGCACAGCGCGTGAAGCTGGCCAATGAGTTGGCCCGCCGCAGCACTGGCAAGACCGTGTATATTCTGGACGAGCCTACTACAGGCCTGCATATTGCAGACGTGCACCGCCTGATCGAGAGTGCTGCAAAAGCTGGTGGACGTGGGCAATACGGTCATCGTCATCGAGCATAATCTGGATCTCATCAAAGTGTGCCGACCATATCATCGACCTTGGGCCCTGAAGGCGGCAGTGCAGGCGGCGAGATCGTCGGCCGAGGGTACGCCCGGAGCAGGTGGCCGCCGTGCCCGGCAGCTTTACCGGCCAGTACCTCAAGCCGCTTTTGGAAAAGACAAAGCTCCTGCAAAAAAGAGACAAAATAAAAAAAAAAAGCGCCGGTGCGAAAAATCAGACTTTTTTTGCAAAAACCAAAAAAATTGAAAAATCTGTTGACAAACGGCCTTGCCTGAGTATAATATCTTCATGTCGCCACGCTTCGGTAGGGAAGCGGCGGTCGATATCCGGGTGTAGCGCAGTTTTGGTAGCGCGCTTGAATGGGGTTCAAGAGGCCGTGAGTTCGATTCTCGCCACTCGGACCAAAAATCCAACGATTTCATGTTAGAAATCGTTGGATTTTTTTGTTTATAGGCTGGCCTCATTTGGTTTTGACCACAATTTTGACCACAATGCCAACGGTTTTATCTGGTCCAATTAGTGCTGTTTCGTCCAATTTTCAGCCGAAAACGCCTCGCTGAACAACTGGATCGCACTCTGCCGAATAGATTCCTGAACATGGAGATAATGCTCAGTCATTTCGGTATCGGCATGACCTACATTGCCTCTATGGGCTGGATCTTGTTTATGCAGAAAAAGGGCCTTTGGCAGCAGCTGATCCACGCAGCCGCCGGATGTGAAAAGCTCTTCTTCACACTGGGTGGTTTAGTGTTGATGATGAACCTGCACATTTTTCCATTCATGCTAACCATCTACGATTATTTCCTCAATAGGTCGCTTTTGCATTTTATGCCATGCAAAAGGCAGAATCATATATAAAAAAGTTCTTTCGTATGTAAAAGCCTTCAAAAACAACTTGAAACACTTTTTTTGTTGCAATGGTACAATAATAATGTTATTTTATGGAAGCTCGGCGCAAAGCCCATGCGGACAGGCCGCCGGTGTGCTGACAGCCACGGCGGAGGTAAGACCGAAACGGCTAAAGAAGACGATGCGCACGAAGCCGTTACCTTTATGGCACCGGCCCGTATATGGAGGTAGGAGCCTTTATCGAGCAGGTTCACAGCGTTTACCCGGAAGTGAATGTTGAGATCGTGCCGTACAGCGGCGATAACACCCACCCTGCCTACAGAATATGTTTACGGCGGGCGACCTACCGGATGTATGCACCCTTACGGTCTATGTTTCCAGCTCGCTGACTGTGGACGACTCCCGGATGTCCTATTTGCACGGTTCTTCCTTTGCGGAGGCAAAGGAGCGGCTTGACCGCATCATCCGCCAGCAGGCAGGCCAGCGCCGCCAGACCTTTACGGTAAACACCCCATCTGCAGCACGAAAAACGTGCTGGCAGACCCCAACCGTCTAAATCAGGTGCTGATGCATATCCTCCAACCAGTCAAGTATACGCCACCGGCGGGCATATCCGGTTTGAGGTGGACGAGCTGCCCCGAAACGAGCACTACGCCCGATACCGCTTTGTGGTGCAGGATGACGGCATTGGCATGAGCGAGGCCTACCAGAAGACCCCGGGAGGAGCGCTCCTTTTTGACCCCCTTTACCCGCGAGGAGCGCTCCGGCACCAACAAGGTGCAGGGGCACCGGCCTTGGTATGGCCATCACCAAGAACATTGTTGACCCGCTGAGCAGGATTATTCCCACCCTTGCCATGACCGCCAATGCCTTCCTTGAGGATATGCAGAAGAGCAGGGAAGCCGGCATGGACAAGCGCGTTTCCGCAGAGGAAGCACACAAACGATGTAAATGATGCAGGAGAAGATTAGAACGTGAATACACTTTCCGAGATCGAGGAATATTACAAAGCGCGTGAGCAGCAGCTGTTGGAAAAACTTCATCAACAGGAAGCCGCTCTTGCCGCAGCGGAGCAAACGCTGAAACAATTGACCGAAAATCAGAAAACACTGATGGACGAAACCACCAAGCAGCGTGCTGCACGGAGCGGGCATTCAAAGAAGAACTCTATCGGGATTCTCACAGGTGCTTACAACCGCCGCTATTACGAAGGTCGTCCGCAAGACCATCGGCCGGCGGGTGTCGCACTGCTGGATGTGGACAATTTCAAGATCTGTAACGACACCTATGGGCATTACGCCGGGGACATGGCACTGAAAACGGCAGCAAACGCCATTCAGTCCTGCATCCGGGAGTCGGACCTGCTCATCCGCTATGGCGGAGACGAATTTCTGCTGGTGTTATCCGGCATTCCGGGAGACTTTTTGCAGACCAAACTGGAACAGATCCGCACCGCCGTGCAGATGGCATCCGTACCCGGTTGTTCGCATTTCCGCATCTCGCTGAGCATTGGCGGAACGATGCAGTCCATCACCGACCCGATGGAAAACATCGTTCGCCGTGCAGATCGGCTGATGTATCAGGCAAAGCGCCGCAAGAATACCGTCACGGTGGAGGTCCCGGGGCATAGCCTGACCACACGGGAAAAACTTTTTGCAGGAAAAAAGTCCCAGATCCTGCTTGTGGACGACTCTGCAATGAACCGCATGATACTGGCAGAGATCTTTGGGGGACAGTTACCATATTCTGGAAGCAGAAAACGGGCAGGAATGCATGGAAAAATTGCAGGCAGAAGCCGGAAACATTGCACTGGTGCTGCTGGATATCAATATGCCCGTTATGGACGGCTTTTGAAGTGCTGAAAGCCATGAATGCCAACCACACCATCGAGGATATCCCCAGGTCATCATGATCTCCAGCGAGGACTCCGAAGATGCGATCCGACGTTCCTATGAGCTGGGTGCAAGTGACTACGTCAATCGCCCCTTCGATGCTCGTATCGTGTACCGCCGTGTGACCAACACCATCAAGCTGTACGCCAAGCAGCGGCGGCTGGTGCAGATGGTCTCTGAGCAGATCCGCGCGCGGGAAAAGAACACCGATGTGCTGGTGGGCGTGCTGAGCCAGATCGTAGAGTTCCGCAATGGAGAGTCCGGCTCTCATGTGCGGCACATTCGTATCATCACAGAAATGCTGCTCCACTGTCTACTTGGAGGTCAGCAACAAGTACTCGATTTCTGCAGAACAGCAGGATGTGATCCCGCTGGCCTCTGCCCTGCATGACATCGGGAAGATCGGCATTGACGAAAAATTCTTAATAAACCCGGCAAAACTGGCCCCGGAGGAATTTGAAATCATTAAGACCCACAGTATGCTTGGAGCCGGGATGCTGCATGATCTGGATAATTTGCCGAGCAGCCGCTGCTGCAGACCGCCTACGAGATCGCCCGCTGGCACCACGAGCGCTGGGATGGGCGCGGCTACCCGGATGGGCTGAAGGACGATGAAATTCCCCATCAGCGCACAACTGGTCTCGCTGGCCGATGTAGCCGATGCGCTGACCAGCGAACGCTGATATAAAAAGCCTTCTCCCACGAAAAAGCCGTGCAGATGATCCTGAACGGTGAGTGCGGGCATTCAACCCGCTTCTGCTGCAATGCCTGACGGATATCCAAGCTGCCCTGAAAGAAGAATTACAGCAGCACAACTGAGCTGCGGATGCAATCAAAAGTGGTAACAGGAGTATAAAAAGCCCGAATGAAACACAGAATCTCACGCCGTGCATTTCTGCGCGGCTGCACGCTGCTGGCGGCATCTGCTGCCGTAAGCAGTCTGACTTCCTGCGGAGGAAAAGGAAGCGAAAGACAGCGGTCTTGCACAAATCGTTGTGGGAAGCGATACCTATCCGCCCTATATTTATCTGCACAATGACGGCGTTCCCGCCGGGATCGACGTGGAGATCGCCACCGAAGCATTCCGCCGCATGGGATATGCTGCCCGGTTTGAATCGATCGATTGGGGAGCAAAAAACAAATCTGGTGGAAAGCGGCACCATCGACTGCATCTGGGGGCTGCTTTTCCATGGATGGGCGCGAGGAGGTCTACCGCTGGGCGGGGCCCTATGGTGAGCCGTCAGGTGGTTGCGGTGGATGCCCACAGCAGCATCCGATCCCTCAGCGACCTTGCCGGCAAGACCATTGCCGTGCAGAGCACCGGCAAGCCGGAGGAGCTTTTCTCAGCGGCTCCGATCCGCGGCTCCCGCAGACGGTGGAGGTGTTCAGCATCGAAGACCGCAACGTGCAGTACGCGATGATGGCCTGCGGCTATGTGGACGCCATCGCCGCCCACGAGACAGGCATCCTGCAATACATGAAGGACAATTCCGTGGAGTTCCGCATTTTGAGGAACCGCTGCTGGTCACCGGGCTGGGCGTCGCCTTTGCCAAAAACGACAGCCGCGGGCTGGACAGCCAGCTGACCGCTGTTTTTGCGCAGATGCGCACAGACGGCACACTGGAGCGGATCCTTGGCAAATATCTTGAACATGCTTCGCAGTATCTGGAGGTGGACACACTTGGCGCATAAAAACAGAACCCTCCCGGATAAAGGATATGGACAGCCTATCTGATCATCGGCGTGCTCTTGATGGCCGGTGTCGTTTTTTTTTCCAGCTGGCGGGCAATGCGCACAGCGGAGGAACGTTTCTGCCAGACTCCGCTTGATTTTGTCAAATCGCAGTCCACCAGCTTTGAAAAGTACAATGATACCATCACGGCAAAGGCACTCCGCCGCACGGCGGTCGCAGTCGTCCATCAGCTGGCAGAGAATACTGCGCTTGACCTCTCCGACCCGCAGTGCCTGAACAGGCAGACAGAAAAGCTCTGGCTCACAGGCATCTCGGTTCTGGCCCCGGATGGTACGCTCCTGTGCGAATCCACGACGAACGGCATCGGCTATGACCGGTTTGGCGACCAGCTGAAAAAATGACGCTGTTCTGACGTTTTATCTTACCCGCGAAAAGACCTATGTGAAGCGCGTCCTGCTGGAAGATGGCTCTGCTGTGGATGTTGCGGCACACCGGGCAGAAAGCACAGAGCTGCTCCTGCTTGCCTACCGGTACACCCCGGCGGAATTTGTGGAGGAAACGGCGCTGTCCATCCAAAGTGTACTGGATGGCTACCCGGCAGAAACCAGCGGCACGCTGTTCATCGTGCAGAACAATCAGGTCGTTGCCGCAAACCGCCCGGAGCTGATTGGGCAGGATGTTGCAGGCAGTCCGCTGGCGCAGGGAATTCGCAAAGCCGGGGCCGCAGAGAAGCTGACCCATACCCGACTGGAACGGCTCCGGCTGCTATTTCGGGATGTTCTGCCATGGCAGATCCTTTCGATCTCTATGCGTACACGGATGAAAAATAATCTTCCGGGAGGCGCTTTTTGCTGATTCCTGACGGTTCTGGTCGGCTACATCCTGCTGGTAATGATCCTTCAGGTGCTGCGCAGACGCCCGTGCAGGAGATGGAGCAGCAGAAGAAAGAACAGGAGAAGCAGTATCAGGCTCAGCTGGAGGAACAGAACCGCAAAGCTGGAGATCGCACTCCAGCACGAGGGGCGGCAAACCGTGCGAAGCGGGAGTTCCTGTTCAATATGAGCCACGATATCCGCACCCCCCATGAACGCCATTATCGGCTTCACTTCGCTGGCGGCGACCCATGTTGATAATAAGGAACAGGTGCTGGACTACCTCAAAAAGATCTCCACCTCCAGCCAGCACCTGCTCTCCCTCATCAATGATGTGCTGGATATGAGCCGTATCGAGAGCGGAAAGGTGAAGATCGAAGAAAAGGCGGTGCACCTGCCGGATCTCGTCCACGATGTGCGCTCCATCATTCAACCCAATGTTTCGGCAAAGCGGCTGTCGCTTTTTATTGATACCATGGATGTGGAAAACGAGGATATCATCACCGACCCGCTGCGGCTGAATCAGGTGTTGCTGAACATCCTTTCCAACGCTATCAAGTTCACCCCCACAGGCGGGATGATCAGCATTCGCATTGCTGAGAAGAACGGTGCGCCTGCGGGCCGTGGCTGCTATGAATTCCGCATCAAGGACAATGGCATCGGCATCAATGAGGAGTTCCAGAAGCACATTTTTGAGGCGTTCAGCAGGGAAGAAAGCTCCACTGTCAGCGGCATCCAGGGTACGGGTCTGGGCCTTTCCATCACCAAGAACATTGTAGACCTGATGGGCGGCACCATCGCCCTTGAAAGCGAACCGGGCAAGGGCAGCGAGTTCATCGTAGACCTCTGCTTCACCCTCAGCGGACAAAGAGGTGGAACTCAAGGCAGCTCCCTGCAGTTGGAAGGGGGCTGCGCGCATTGGTAGCAGACGATGATACCGACACCTGCCTGAGCGTCAGCACCATGCTGTCCAAGATCGGGATGCGGCCGGAGTGGACGATCTCCGGCAGGGAAGCGGTGATCCGCACCCGGTATGCCATGGAGCAGGGCGGACGAATTCAGCGTCTACATCATCGACTGGCTGATCCCCGATATGAACGGCATCGAGATTGTGCGGCAGATCCGCAAGGTGATCGGGAAAAGCTGCCCCATCATCATCCTGACCGCCTACGACTGGGCGGATATCGAAGAGGAAGCCCGCGCTGCCGGTGTGACCGCCTTCTGCGAAAAGCCGCTGTTCCTTTCGGAACTGCGCAAAGTGCTGGCAGTAGCCGTTCGGTGCAGAGCCTGCCTGCAGGCCGGTGCAGCTGAACGCGGAGACCTTCAAGGGGAAAAAAAAAAGATCCTGCTGGTAGAGGACAACGAGCTGAACCGCGAGATCGCACTGGAGATCCTGAAGGAAGCGGGCTTTACGGTAGACACTGCTGAGGATGGCGAGATCGCTGTCCAGAAGATGAAGCAGGCGGCCCCCGGGCAGTACGATTTGATCTTAATGGACATCCAGATGCCCAAGATGGACGGTTACGAGGCAACGCGGCAGATCCGTGCGCTGCCGGATGCCGCAAAAGGCTGGCATCCCCATCTTTGCAATGACGGCAAATGCCTTTGAGGAAGACCGTCAGAATGCATTGAAGGCCGGGATGGACGGTCACATTGCAAAGCCGTTGGATATTCCGCATCTGCTGCAGGTCCTTACAGATGTACTGAAATAAACAGCGCCCAAAAGCAAAAGCACCCACAGCAAGCGCCACAGAGGGTTTTTGAATCTCCGGTGAGCAAATTGCTGCGGGTGCTTTATTTTTTATGCCTGACAGGCGGCTTGTTACAAAATTTTTTGCGCAGCTCCTGCACAAGGTCGCCGATCACGATGGGCTTGGACAAAAAGCCGTTCATGCCGCTTTCCAAGGCATTGCGGCGGTCTTCATCGAATGCGTTGGCAGTCATGGCAGGATCGGGATCTTTGCCAGTGCAGGGTCGCCCAGTGCACGGATCTGCCGGGTGGCAGTGTAGCCGTCCATCACCGGCATCTGCACATCCATCAGCACCAGATCATAGCTGCCCGGCGCTGCAGTGCGGACCTTTTCCACCGCTACTTCACCGTTTTCAGCCGTATCGACCCGGAAGCCGTACTCGCGCAGAATTTCCTGCGCGATCTCGCGGTTCAGCTCGTTGTCCTCTACCAGCAGGATATGTCTGTCCTTGAAGTTGGCGTCCTCTTTTCCGGCAGAAGTTCCTGCGACGCATCCGTCAGTGTCTGGCCGAGGCACTCATCAGGGTTTCCCGCAGGTCGGACATGAACATGGGCTTGGAACAGAAGGCGGTCACACCGGCAGCTTTTGCCTCCACTTCAATATCGGACCAGTCGTAGGCCGTCAGGATGATGATGGGCGTATCGTCGTGCAGACTGCGGATCTGGCGGGTGACCTCGATGCCGTTCATATCCGGCAGCCGCCAGTCGATGATATAGGCGTGGTAGACATCGCTCATCTCGATGGACTGCCGCGCGCGCAGCACGGCCTCCTTGCCGGAGAGGGTCCACTCGGCGCGCATCCCCACCTTGACCAGCATCTTGGTCACGCTGTCGCAGGTGTTGAAATCGTCGTCCACCACCAGAGCCTTCAGGCCTTCCAGCTCGGTGATCTTTTCCACCGGACGGTGCTCGTCCTGCGTACGCATGGGCAGACGATGATAAACTCGCTGCCCTTGCCCTGCGCCGTCTGCACCTCGATGGTGCCGCCCATCATATCCACGATGTTCCGTGGTGATGGCCATGCCGAGGCCGGTACCCTGAATGCGGCTGACCGTCGAGGTGCGCTCGCGCTCGAAGGGTTCAAAGATCTTTTGGGCGAACTCCTGGCTCATGCCGATGCCGTTATCCTTGATGCGGAACTCGTACTGTCCGCAGCCGCGCACCGCTCCGGCAAGCTGCCGCACCCGTACCGAGACCGTGCCGCCCGCCGGGGTGAACTTGATGGCGTTGGACAGCAGGTTCAGCAAGACCTGATTCAGCCGGGTCTTGTCGCAGTAGACGTCTTCGTCGGTCACATCCATGGCATCCATGTAAAGTTCCAGCTGTTTGCATAGATTTGCCCGCTGACGATGGTTTTTAGGTCGTGCAACACATCCGAAAGGTTAACTTCCACTTCTTCCAGATGAATTTTTCCGCTCTCGATGCGGCTCATATCCAGCACATCATTGATGAGGGAAAGCAGATGGTTGCTGGATGCAAGGGTCTTAGCCAGATAATCCTTTACCCGCTCCTTGTCGTCGATATTGCTGATCGCCAATGTAGTAAAGCCGATGATGGCGTTCATGGGGGTGCGGATGTCGTGGGACATATTGGAAAAGGAAGGTGCTTTTGGCGCGGTTGGCAGTCTCGGCGGCGGCAACGGCATCCGAAAGCGCCTGATTTACCTGCCTGTCGGCGGTGCGGTCGGACATGACAAGGATGTACTTGGTTCTGCCCCTCCACCTCGCTGCCCATGGCGATGATATGGAACCAGCGCCGCTCCTTGGTTTCCACGATGCTCATACTCATGATCCCATTCGCGCTGCTGCCCGCTGAGCAGTCCTTCCAGAAAGTTCTTGTCGCGATCCGGGTCATCAGCTTCGGGTGCAACAGCTGCCAGAACACGGGCATCCTGCCGGACTTCTTTCCACGGTATGCCCAGCAGCCGCTCGATATTCGGGCTGACATAATCCACCTTGGCGGTCTTTGCGTCCAGCATCAGGAAGACGTCATCCACGTTTCAGCGAGAAGCTTTTTGGAACAGCTCGTCCCGGTACGAGATCTCGGTATTCTTCCGGCGCAGGGTCGTATGGCTTCTGCGCAGAATGAGCAGAATGATCAGCACAGCAAGGCCAAAGGCGATGCCCGCCACGATCTGCACCGTGTGGAACCACAGCTTATCCAGACTGGCATTGACGATGCTGACCGCGACAAGCCCCACCATCGTCCAGCTCGGGATCGCCGTGCCCTCGTAGACCAGATAATAGCTGGTGTCCCCCAGCTTTACCTTCATGGTTTCCGCTTCTTCCCTGCGCAAAGGCATTGGACAAGATCAAGGATCTGCTCCTCGGTAAGATCGGAGTGGTCGCGCAGCATCGCAATGAAATTGTAAATGTTTCCTTGCGGTTTACGGAATTGTCAATGACCACCCGCCCATCCGGGTAGATGACATAGTTGCTGGCATTGCCCTGAAAGGAAGAGTGGGCTGTCCAGTAGCTGCATCGCCTCATCGTTGTAATAGGAAATGGCAATGGCGTCGTAGGCAAAGCCCCCGGTAGCTGCCCTGCGTTTCGGGGCAGACAAACACAAGCAGCTGGGGTTTGCCGGGCAGCGCCGTGTTCACGACGATATCCTCACCATCGGAAGCTTTTTCGTCCAGATTGGTCTGCAGGCCAAGGTAGCCGGTTTCCCCGGTCACGGTCGTGTAGTTGCCGTCATAGGAAAGAAAGTAGAAGTTAACAAATCCGGTTGCCTGCTGTGCTTCCTCGATATAGGCCTGAATTTCATCCTCATTCGAGGTGTTTTTCAGAAAGCCGTTGTACAGATGCAGATAGGTCAGGTTTTTGCGCACCATCTCTTTCAGCATACTATTGGTTTATACAGTACCTCTTCCAGATGCGAGGTGCTTTCCTGATAGATGGTCTGCGACACAAAACGAGATGTACCGCACGCTGAGCCCGACTGCCAGTAAAACCAGCAGAAGGATGGCAGCAAGCGGCGGAGCCATTTTTGCCGGGGATGGCGGTTTGCGTTTGGATTCGTGCTTTTCGTCTGCCATTCCGGTTACCTCAATGTTATGTAGTTTTCAGGCTCTGCAAGCGCTGCGCCGCCGGAGGAGACATAATCGCGCCATGTGTTTTTACCCATGTATCTTCGCCCGCAGACGCGTGCCGCTTTCGCTCGCAGGCAGCGCTGCCATCTGCTTTTTCCGTGGCCAAGACAGGTCACGGTAACGGTGTCGTCGTCCTTCAGCGGCTGCCCGTTCCGGGTGATGCCGGTCAGGGTATAGCTGCCGCTGTGCCTCTTTTACCTCCACAGCAATGCCGCTGACCACTGGCAGAGAACCGCGGTTGAAGGGCACAAAGCCGCCCTCGCAGCCTTCCACAAAGGCGCGGACGACCGCTTTTCAGCTCGGCACCGGTCATGGTGCGCTGGCAGGACATCAGACTGTTGGGCATGATCATGGAAGCCGCCATTTTCTGGTTATAATCCGCCTGCAGCACACTGCCGGTAAAGCTGTTTGCGGTGGCAAGCAGCACATCGGTGCCATACACGCCGCGCAGCGTGTTTGCCATCACGGAGAAGGCAGCGCTGCCGCCGTTTGCGTGGAATACGTTGGAATAGGCCTTCCCGGAGGTCAGCACGGTCTCGTTGTCGGCAGGCTCCTCTTCGGCAAGGAGCTTGGCATTGAAGGCCTGATACGCCTGCGCAGCGGTAAGCTCGCCTGCGATCATTTTGGAGACCACATCGCTTGGAAACGGCAAAGAAATCGTTGGAGGCGATGCGGATATACATGTGGTTTTCTTCCACTACGCTGCGCACGTCTTTCAGATACTCGGTCAGGCGCAGGGGGGGACGTTCTGGCTGTAGCTCAGTACGTCCTGCCCCTCCGAACGATGCGGTTCTGCGCCTGTTCGGAGAGCATGACGTTCAGCACCTTCATGGCTTTTTTCGCGGCGCGCGGTGTCCTGCTCCAGATCCCGGTTCAGGGCAACTTGGAAATAGGGGTGGTCATGATCCACGGTTTTCGCCGTTCTGGCTGAAGAAGGGCAGAAAAGATCGTGTTGATGCCCTGGTCCCGAAACATCTTGACACCGGCAGAGGTGCCAAAGTACATGGCGACCTCTCCGTTCCGAAACATCCTGGTCACATCGTCGTAATTCAACACAAGGTCGTCTGCCGTAAGGTGGGTATCCTGAATGAACTGCGCCATCCCGTTCAAATGCCCCCGGCCACACGGTGTCGTCAGACCGACCCGTGCGGTGCTGGCGGGGTCGCTGTAGGCAGTACGCCACTTGCGCCCCCGCGGTGGTGGTAAGCTCGGCAGCGGAAAGCCTGCAGGGTTTCCATGCAGGTGTAGTCGTGAAGGCGTAATCGGCGGTAAAGCCGCGGATGCCGATCTTTTCAAAAGCCTGACAGGCCGCTGCAAAAAGCTTGCGTAATCGGTGGGCAGAGGAATATCGTACTGCTCAAAAAGGCTGCGGTTGACCACAAAGCCGTGGGCGTCGGCGCACACCGGCAGCCAGTTTACGCTGCCATCCTCGTTTTTTTGAAGCTGTTGAGGTAGGTGTTATAGACAGCGCCCGCCTCGTTGGTCATGGCAAGGTTCATCAGGCTGTCTTTCAAGGGTGCCGCATCGTGCAGCGAGAAGCGGCAGCAGGTGATGATATCCGGCAGACCGCCGTTCTCCTGCAAAAAAACTTTAAAAATCCAAATCGTTGTTTCCTCACGATGAATTCAATATTTACATCCGGCAGCTGCGCCCGGAACATAGGGCGCATAGTTTCGTACAGGCTGGTGCTCCACAGATACACCTGAATGGTCTGAGCGTCTTCCAGCTTCTGTGTTCGTTCCGCATCTTTTCCGCTGCATCCGGTGAGCAGGGATAGCCCCATCACCAGTGCCGCAAGTATGGAAAATAGGCGGCGCAATGTTTTTTTTTCATCCGATCCTTCTCACACTTCTTGGGCAGCCATCGTTTTGCGGTTGGCTGCTTTGGCTTACTGATCATACATCACCGCCCGCAAAGAGTGTGCGCTGTAAACCCACCCACGGAAAGGATGCCGCAATTTTTGCGTCTTTTTCTGTTTTGCGCTCTCCCTCTACCGCGAAGGGGCACAGAATGACAGAGATATAAAAATATTTTACCACTCCCATGAAGGATTATCAATAAAATTTCATAGATTGATCCATAAAAAACTGTATGGGATTACAATAGATGTGTTACAAAGTGAAAAAGACGAATGAGTCGTTCTGTGGTACAGTTAAATTGCTACACCAAACATCACAGAAACACATCATTGACAAACCTGCATTGTGAACTCAAGGAGCCTGTCCAAAAGAAAGCATAAAAATGCGCATAACGCCCTATGAAATGGTGTTGCGGGGCGTTTTATTTTGTCTTGTTTTGTGGGCGATGTTGCGGTTTATGCTGCGGTTTTGCGAAAACTTGCGAGACTAAATAAAAAATCCCTACGGAATTACGATTTTAAACGTAAATTCGTAGGATTTCTGAAACTACTGACCTGAATTCGAACAGGCGACCTGCTCATTACGAGTGAGCTGCTCTACCAGCTGAGCCACAGTAGCAGATAAAATTTTCTTGCATGTTCTGCAACGAGAAATATTCTATCATACTTCCTGTGCGCTGTCAAGATTTGATTTTGCGGCAGAACAGGTGCAAAAATCGTCTGTGATGCAAAAATATAACTGCCCTCCGAGAAAAACTCGAAGAGCAGCCTTGCACACAAGAATAATCAGTTGAACAGCTTACGGCCGATCCAGATGCAGATGCAGGCACCCACAACGGAAACGAGGATCTCACCCACGATGCCGGTAGCGCTCAGACCGATCAGGCCGAACACGATACTGCCTACAAAACCGCCCAGAATGCCCAGCACGATATTGCGCACGGTGGAAGTTTCGCTGCCCATAATGCGGCCAGCGATGTAACCAGCCAGAGCGCCGATCAGTAGACTGAAAATAAAACCAAACATAATACTCGACCTCCTGAATTTTAAAGCTCTTTGCGCTCTGCCCGGCGGTTTCCCGGGCAAAGCGGCAAATATCCTTCAAACAGCATTTTTCGCATTCCGGCTTGCGGGCGTTGCACACCGCACGGCCGTGCATCACAAAGCGGTGGCACAGGTCGCTGCCTTCTTCGGGCGGGACGATCTTCCACAGCGCCATCTCCACCTTCTGCGGCTCCTTGATGCCGTCCACAAGGCCGATCTTATTGCACAGCCGGATGCAGTGGGTGTCGGTGACGATAGCGGGCTTGCCGAACACATCACCCATGATGAGGTTCGCGCTCTTCCGGCCCACGCCGGGCAGGGCCAGCAGCTCCTCAAAGGTGGTGGGCACCTTGCAGTCGTACTTGTCCCGCAGCACCCGCATACAGGCTGAGATGTCCCGGGCCTTGAGTGGCCCAGCCCGCAGGGCTTGACGATGGCTTCAATGTCTTCCGGGTCCGCAGCAGCCAGCGCAGCAACATTGGGATATCTGGCAAACAGGTCTTCCACCACAATTGTTCACGCGGGCATCGGTGCACTGGGCTGCCAGACGCACGCTGACCAGAGGCTGCCAGGCGTGGTCATAATCCAATGTACAGCCGGCATCTGGGTATTCTTTTTTTAACCGGTCGATCACTTCCAGCGCCAGCGCCTTTTTGCAGTAAGGTCTTCTGGTGCTTTTTGCGAACAGGCATTTCATCCACTCCCATCAACAAAAGCTGATACGATAATACCATGTTTTGCGTTTTTTGTAAACTGCGGGCAAAAATTATCTGAGAATGATTTTCAGATAAAACCTTGCTCTTACTGCCAAAATGCGATATACTATAAAAAAAAATGCTGGGGAATCGCGCCTCGGTACGGGAGGAGAAAAACACAATGAACGAACCACTGGCGCAGCGCCTGCGGCCCAAAAACGCTGGCAGCTGTGTGCGGGCAGCAGCATCTGCTGGCCCCGGGGCGGGTGTTTCGCCGCACCATCGAGAGCGGACGCATCCCCGAACATGATCTTCTTTTTACGGTCCCTCCGGCACCGGAAAGACCACGGTGGCACGCATTATCGCAGAGAACAGCGGCATGACCCTCCACAAGCTCAACGGCACCTCCTGCGGCACCGGCGACATCAAGGCAGTGCTCAAGGACATCGGCACGCTGGCGGCGGCGGGGGCATTCTGCTGTATCTGGACGAGATCCAGTACCTGAACAAAAAAACAGCAGCAGAGCCTGCTGGAATGCATGGAGGACGGAACGGTCACGCTGATCGCCTCCACCACCGAGAATCCGTACTTTTATATTTACAACGCGCTGCTGTCCCGCTGCACCGTGTTCGAGTTCAAATCACTTTCGGCAGCGGATGTGAGCGTGGGGTGCATGCACTGAAAAAGCTTTCGGAAGGGGAGAGCACAAAGGTCTGCATGGATGAGGACGCCTGTGCCTACCTCGCCGAGAGCGCGGGCGGCGACATGCGCAAGGCGCTGGGCTGCCTCGATTTTGCCGTGACGGCAGCTCCCATTGAGGATGGGGAAAAAGCATTACGCTGGAAATGATCCAGCAGGTCACCCGCCGCACCGCCAAGCGCTATGATCGGGAGGGCGACGACCACTACGACATCGTGTCAGCCTACCAGAAGTCGATGCGCGGCTCCGACCCGGACGCGGCGCTGCATTATCTGGCGCGGCTGCTGGAAGCGGGGGATCTGCCCTCGGCCTGCCGTCGCCTGATGGTATGTGCCTGCGAGGATGTGGGCCTTGCCTATCCGCAGATCATCCCCATCGGTCAAGGCGGCGGTGGATGCGGCCAACATGGTGGGTCTGCCGGAGGCGTGTCTGCCGCTTGCCGACGCGGTGGTTCTCGTGGCGACGAGCCCAAATCCAACAGTGCCCACGACGCCATCAACGCCGCCATCGCGGATGTTCAAGCGGGCGCACCGGGCCCATCCCGCGCCAGCTCCAGAACAAGCATTTTGATGGCGAGGATGCCCTCGTCAAAGGGGCAGAACTACAATGAAATACGCCCATGACTACGATCATCCACTGGGTGGAACAGCAATACCTGCCAGATGCTCAAAGGATACGAAATATTACACCTTTGGCGACAACAAGAATGAGCAGGCGGCCCGTGCGTACTGGGCAAAGATCAAGGGCGAAGAAACGTCTGAACCGTGCCTGAAAAAGGAGGATGGAGAACGATATGCGATATTCCAAACAGCGGGAGCTTGTTTTGCAGAAGGTGGAGGAACTCTGCGATCACCCGACCGCCGAGGAAATCTTACGATAAAGCGGTCACGGAGTGCCCCGGCCTGAGCCTTGGCACCGTATACCGTAACCTGAACAGTCTGGTGGAGGCCGGCAAGGTGCGCCGGGTGTCCATTCCCGGTAAGGCAGACCGGTTTGACCACACGCCCTGCGGTGGCACAGCCACCTGTACTGCACCGTCTGCGGCAGCGTCACCGATGCAGAGGTAGACGAAAAGCAGGTAATGAAACTGGTGAAAAAACCAGAAGGGCTATGGTGCAGGACTGCGCTGTGGTGCTGTTCGGCGTGTGCGAGGCCTGCTGCGCAGAAGCAGGCGCAGGAAAACGCCCACTGAACCATAAAATTTGCACGGAACCTCTTGCCCGGCGTATAAACAGGGTATACTATAGAGAAGGCTCTTTTCAGAAAGTGCAAAAATAGAGGAACCGCACAGGGGCGCTTCAAGGCCCGGCGGAGAAGGATGGTTTGATTGGAATACATTAGTTTTGAACATAATAACATTGCCGCTGAGCTGGTAAAAAGCAGGCCTATGATACGCCGCCGCTGGCCTTTGTGCACAGCTATGGCTGTCAGCAGAACGTCAACGATGGCGAGCGCATCAAGGGCGTGCTGGTGGATATCGGCTACGGCCTGTGTGAGAAACCTGAGGATGCCGACCTCATTTTGTTCAACACCTGCGCTGTGCGTGAGCATGCCGAGCAGCGGGTGTTCGGCAACGTGGGTGCTCTCAAGGGCCTGAAAGAAAAAAAGCCCGGCCTCATCATCGGCCTCTGCGGCTGTATGGCCAACCAGAAGCATGTGGTGGAAAAGCTGCGCCAGAGCTATCCCCACGTTGACCTTGTGTTTGGCGTGGACGGTATCGACACCCTGCCCCAGCTCATTGCCCAGAAGCTGCAAAAGCATAAGCGGGTGCTCCTGGACCCCGCCCAGCGTCCCGTCATCGTGGAGAACATTCCCATCCGGCGCGAGAGTGAGTTCCGCGCCTGGCTGCCTATCATGTACGGCTGCGACAACTACTGCACCTACTGCATCGTGCCCTATGTACGCGGCCGCGAGAAGAGCCGCAAGCCCGGCGATATCCTCGCCGAGTTCCGCAGCCTTGTGGAAGCGGGGTATAAGGAAATCACCCTGCTGGGGCAGAACGTGAACAGCTACGGCAAGGGCCTGGAAGAGCAGATCGACTTCGCCTGACCTGCTCAATCTGCTCTGCGCCGTGCCCGGCGATTACCAGATCCGCTTTATGACCAGCCACCCGAAGGACGCCAGCCATAAGCTCATTGATACCATCGCCGCCAAGCCGAAGCTGTGCAAGCACCTGCATCTGCCGGTGCAGTGCGGCTCCGATGAACTGCTGAAGAAGATGAACCGCCACTACACGGTGGAGCAGTATCTGGAACTCATCGACTACGCCCGCAAGACCGTGCCCGGCATCACCTTCTCCAGCGATATCATCGTGGGTTTCCCCGGTGAGACCGAAGGAGGACTTCCAAAAAACACTTGAGCTGGTACGCAAGGTGGGCTATATGCAGCTGTTCACCTTCATCTACTCCAAGCGCACGGGCACCAAGGCGGCAGAAATGCCCGACCCCACCCCCCGCAAGGAGAAGACGGACCGGATGAGCCGGCTGCTCAAGGTTCAGGACAAGATCGCCATGGCGCTGGTCAAGGCGCAGGTTGGTCAGACCGTCCGGTACTGGTAGAGGGCTTTGGCCGCAATGAAGGGCACCCTCTCAGGCCGACTCGACAATAACCTTACCGTCGAGTTCAAGGCGACCCCGCCCTCATGGGCAGCTATGCGCAACGTACATCTCACGGGCGCACGGGCGACTGTGCTGCTGGGCGAACTTGCCTGAAGTGATTCCGGGGCAGTGCCCCTGAAAATAAACGAAAAGGAGAACATTCAAATGGATTGCATTGATCTTTTCAAGCGTGCCGCTATGGCACTTCAGACCGACCCCCGCTACGTCACTCTGGATCAGGCCCGCAAGCTCAACGACAAGGATGAGGAGCTGCAGAACATGATCGGCGAGTTCAATCTGGCCCGTATGGACCTGAACAACGAGACCGGCAAGAGCGAGCGCAACGATGCCCGCATCGCCGAGCTGAACGAAAGGTGAACAACCTGTACGGCCAGATCATGGGCAACGAGGGCATGGTGGCTTACAACGAGGCCAAGCGTGACTGCGAGAACCTCGTGAACTATATCGATGCCATCATCAACACTGCCATGAATGGCGGCGACCCCATGGACGGTGCAGGAGCCTTCTGCTTCCTGCACCGGCAGCTGCTCCACCTGCGGCGGCTGCCACTAAAACCGGCAAAAACAAAACGCGGCTGTGCAAAACAGACCGCGTTTTTGTTTACAAAAAGCGGTTTTTGCCGCAAACCGGGCTGACGGAACCATAGAACGGGAAAGAGGGTAAAAACATGGCAGAGCTTTCGCCCATGATGCAGCAGTATCTGGAGATCAAAAATCAACACAAGGACGAGATCTTTTTCTACCGCATCGGCGACTTTTACGAGATGTTCTTCGATGATGCGGTCACCGCCTCCCGGGAGCTGGATCTTACGCTTACCGGCAAGCAGTGCGGGCTTGCGGAGCGCGCCCCATGTGCGGCGTGCCCTTCCACAGCTACGAGGGCTATGTGGCCCGTCTCATTTCGAAGGGCTACAAAGGTCGCCATCTGCGAGCAGATGGAAGACCCTGCAAAGGCAAAAGGGCTGGTCAAGCGCGATATCATCCGCGGTGGTCACGCCCGGTACGGTCATTGAGAGCAGTATGCTGCAGGATGACCGCAAACAACTACATTGCCAGCCTGTCCTCAAGGGAAAAAAGCAGGCTTGTGCTTTGCGGATGTCTCTACCGGCACGGCGCATATCACAGAGCTCAATGGGGACAAGATCGCCCCGGCGGTCATTACCGAACTGTGCCGCTACCACCCCAGCGAGGTGCTGCTGAACCCTGGTCTGCTGGACTGCCGCGAGGTGACGCCCTACATCAAAAAGAACATGACTGCTCGGTGGAACTGGTCGAAGAAGAAATCTATGCCCCCGGTCTTGTGGCGGCATCTGCGCTGGAAAAAACCAGTTTGGCCGCGACTGGGCGCAGACCACCGGCATTAGCAGCGGACGGCCTTGTGCGCTTTGCCATGGCGGCACTGCTGGAGTATCTGCACGACACCCAGATTAAGGGCGTGGAACGCCTGAAAACGGTCATAACCTATAATGAAGCCCCAGTTCATGCGTCTTTCGCCCGTGACCCGCGCCAATCTGGAGCTGACCGAAACGCTGCGCGGCCGCGAAAAGCGGGGCACGCTGCTCTGGGTGCTGGATAAGACCAGTACATCCATGGGCAAGCGTATGCTGCGCAGCTGGATCGAGCAGCCGCTTATTTCCAGTGCACTCATCAACCACCGCCTGAACGCTGTGGAGAGCCTTGTCAAGCAGACCATGACCCGCGGCGACCTGACCGAAGAGCTGGGTTACATTGCGGATATGGAACGCCTGATGACCCGCACGGTTTACGGCTCTGCCACACCCAAGGAGATCTATACACTGGCCCAGACCTGCGACCGGCTGCCCGGCCTGCGCAGGCTGGCTGAGGCCTGCGGCTGCCCGGAGCTTGCTGAACCGGCAGTACAGATCGATCCGTTGGAGGACATCAAGGCCCGTCATTTATGCGGCCGTCGACCCGGATGCACCGTCCACCCTGAAGGACGGCGGCGTCATCGCCAAGGGCTACCACCCCGAGGTAGACGAGCTGCGCTCCATCCGCGACAACACCAAGGGGCATCCTCGCTCAGCTGGAAACGCGCCTGCGGCAGGAGACCGGCATCCCCAAGCTGAAGATCGGCTACAATCACGTCTTCGGCTATTACATCGAGGTCAGCAACTCCTATAAGTCCATGGTCCCTGAGACCTACATCCGCAAGCAGACCCTCACCTCCGGTGAGCGCTATATCACCCAGGAGCTGAAAGAGCTGGAAAAGCAAGATTTTAGGTGCCCACGAACGGCTCATCACGCTGGAGCACCGCCTGTTCAGCGAACTGCTGGAAAGCATCAGCGCCCAGCTCGACCGCATCCAGTGGACAGCAAATGCTGTTGCGGAGCTGGACGTGCTGGCAGCGCTGGCGCAGGTGGCGGCTGAAAACAACTACTGCCGCCCCGTCGTGGACGACAGTGACGAACTGACCATTACCGAGGGGGCCGTCACCCTGTGGTGGAGCAGCTGCTGAAAGGGCAGCCTGTTTGTACCCAAATGATACCACCCTGAACTGTGGTGCAGACCGCTGCCTCATCATCACCGGCCCCAATATGGCCGGTAAATCCACCTATATGCGTCAGGTTGCGCTCATCGCTCTGATGGCGCAGATCGGCTCCTTTGTCCCGGCCGCCAGCTGCCATGTGGGTGTGGTGGACGCCATCTTTACTCGCATCGGCGCATCGGATGATCTGTCCGCCGGCCAGTCCACCTTTATGGTCGAGATGACCGAGGTGGCGGAGATCGTGAAAAACTGCTACCGCCAAAAGTCTTGTGGTGCTGGACGAGATCGGCCGCGGCACCTCCACCTTTGACGGCATGAGCATCGCCCGCGCCGTGGTGGAGCACATTGCGACCCCGCCAAGGGCCTTGGCTGCAAGACGCTGTTTGCCACCCACTACCACGAGCTGACCGAGCTGGAAGGCACCGTGGACGGCGTAAAAAATACAATATTGCAGTAAAAAAACGCGGCGAGGACATCACCTTCCTGCGGCGCATCGTGCCCGGCCCGGCTGACGACAGCTACGGCATCGAGGTTGCAAAGCTGGCGGGTCTGCCCGGCAGTGTGACCCGCCGCGCCCACGAGGTGCTGCGCACGCTGGAAGCATCTGCGCCCAAAAACAAGGTGGAGCAGATGGATTTTGACGCCTTGCAGGAGTATAATTCCCCGGCAGTGCCCAGCGAGATGATGGAAAAGCTGGAAGCTGCTGGATGTGGAAACGCTTACCCCCATTGAAGCACTGAACTTCCTGTACGAGCTGAAAAAAGACCTGGAAGCCCTGAACGGCTGACCGTAAAAAATCAAAAAGGGGGAGGGAACGAATATGGCAGTCATCCATGTTCTGGATAAGCACGGCCGAGCTGATCGCAGCCGGTGAGGTGGTCGAGCGTCCGGCATCCGTTGTTAAGGAACTTGGAAAGCTCCATTGACGCCGGTGCACGCAGGTCACCGTCAGCATCGAGTCCGGCGGCGTAAAGCTGATCGAGATCAGCGACAACGGCACCGGCATCGAGGCAGAAATATATCTCCACGGCGTTTCATCCGCCACGCCACCAGCAAAATTGAAACACCGAGACGATCTGAACCAACATCCATACGCTTGGCTTCCGTGGCGAGGCACTGGCATCCATTGCCAGCGTGGCCCGTGTAGAGCTGACCACCCGAACCGAGGTGGACGAGTGCGCTCCTGTTACCGCATCGAGGGCGGGAGCAGATTATCCGAGCCTGGTGCCTTTAGCGTCGGCACCACCATCCGGGTGCAGGATTTGTTTTACAACACGCCTGCCCGGATGAAGTTCCTCAAAAAGGACTCCACCGAGGGCACCTTTGTGGCAGATAACGTGGGTCATGTGGCGCTCAGCCACCCCGAGGTCAGTGTTCAAGTTCATCCGGGAAGGCAAGCTGCAATACGTCACCCCCGGCGATGGTCAGCTGCGCAGCGCCGCCTACGCGGTGCTGGGGCGGGGAGTTCAGCCGCGACCTCATCGAGGTGCACAACCGAGGAAGGGGTGTACCGGGTTACCGGGGCCTGATCACCCCGCCCAAGAGCTGCCGCGCCAGCCGCAGTATGCAGCATTTCTACATCAACGGCCGCTATGTCCGCAACCGCACCATGATGGCGGGCATGGAAATGGCCTTTAAGGGCACGACCATGCAGGGCAAGTTCCCGGGCGGCATCCTGCTGCTGGAAATGCCCACCGACCTTGTGGACGTCAATGTCCACCCGGCAAAGATCGAAGCCCGCTTTGCCCGGGAAAACGACGTGTTCGATGTCGTTTACCATGCGGTCAAGCTGGCGCTGGCACAGCCCGGCACCGGGGAGCGCCGTTTACCTTTGAAGCAGACGAAAAAGAGAAGAATGAAAAAGAAACAAAACGATATTTTGATGAAAGTCCTGTAAAGAAGAATAGCTTTACAGGACTTTCCGCCATCATTCCGGGTCAGGCAGAGCCCGGAACGCTGGAACATCACCACGGGAAAACCCGGCGCCCCTGCCGCAGCATCGCACCCGCAAGGGGCTTTCAGCCCCCGCCGATGCCCGGCTGCGGCCGAAAGACCGCCCGGCCGCCGGGGAACAACCGCTTTTGCCCCGGCTCATACATGGACAACGGTTGCATCCCGGCTTCGCATTGAACCCGGACGTCAGCCTCCCAGCCTGAAGCAAGCCGGAAGAGGAAGCGCCGTCCTGAGAGCGCCCGACCTTCCGGGCCAAGCCCAGTGAAGCCCAGCTGGACATTGAGATGGAGGGCGGACGCCACCGGACCGCTGCTGGGATCGCATGGCCGCGTGGGGCCCCTGCCGCCCCGGAATCCGAAGCTGCCGAAGGAGCTGCCGGCCCGATTCCGGTGCGTCGGGAGCTGCCGGAACGCTGGAGCAGAGGAAAGTCGATGTCCGGAATGGGGCCGGAAGCCTTTTCCCACTATAACTTTTGGCGAACGCTCGCGCGATGTGGTCTGATCATTGACAAGCACGCCGCCCATGAGCGCCAGCTCTTCGAGAAACTGGCCGCCCACTACGGCGATGTCCCCAGTCAGCTTCTCCTGGAGCCGCTGGTGGTGGAGCTCTCCGCCGAGGAAAAGACCGCTCTGCTGGCCAACCTCGACCTGCTGAAAGCGCCGGTCTCGAGGTGAGCGACGATTTTGGCGGCAGCTCGGTCCTGCCTGCGCTTCGGTCCCCCGCTGATGTGGAAGCAGAGCAGTGCCGGAAGATTTGTTGGTCGAGCTGGCGGCAAAGCCTGGCCCACAGGGCAGCCGCGACGCGCTGAACGAGAAGACCGGAGTGGGTGCTCCACTCCATTTCCTGCCGCGCGGCCATCAAGGCAGGGGATAAGACCTCCCCGCAGGAGCTGATGGCACTGGCCGAGAAAATTTCCTGTCCGGCGAAGTGCCGCCCTTCTGCCCCCATGGCCGCCCCTGCGTCTCAAATTGACCCGAAAGGAGCTGGAAAAGCAGTTTGGCCGAATCGTTTGAGAAAAAAGGGCATCCTGTCCTCGCGGTGGTCGGCCCGACGGCCACCGGCAAAACGGCGCTGGGCGTCGCGCTGGCTGAGCGGTTTCGGCGGCGAGATCATCAGCGCGGATTCCATGCAGATCTATAAGGGCCTTAGATGTCGGCACCGCCAAGGTGACCCCGAAGAGACCCACGGCATCCCGCACTACGCGGTGGACCTTCTGGAACCGGACCAGACCTTCAGCGTGGCGGACTTCACGGCGCTGGCCGGAACGCTCGAGGCGGAATCTTCCGCCCGAAGGCATCTGCCCATCTTTGTGGGCGGCACAGGGCTGTATGTCTAGAGCTTTCCGTATGGGGTGCGGTTCACCGCCGAAAAAACGCCGGACGGGCTGCGGGAGCAGCTGGCCGCAGAACTGGCTGAAAAGGTCCGGCTGCCATGTACGAAAGTTGCAAACAGCCGACCCGGAAGCCGCCGCGGCCATCCATCCGAACAATCAGGTGCGGGTGCTGCGCGCACTCGAACATTATCGTGCCACCGGCAAAAAGCTGAGCGAACAGAAAGGCGGCAGTCCCTCCCGCTGGAGCGGCCTATCGTTCGCTGGTCCTGGGTCTGGACTTTCCCGGATCGCACCTGCGCTGTACCGCCGCATCGACCTGCGGGTGGACAAAATGCTGGAACCGGCCTGCTGGCGATGAGGCAAAACTGGTCTATGACCACCGCCAGACCTACCGCACGGCAGCGCAGGCCATCGGATACAAAGGAGTTCTTTCCGTATTTTGAGCAGACGGCCTCGCTGGAAGCCTGCGCCGGACAAGCTGAAGCAGGCGTCCCGCAACTATGCCAAGCGCCAACTGACATGGTTCCGCCATATGGATGGTGTGGTCTGGCTGGATGCCTCTGGGCCGGACTTACAGCCCGGGCTGTGCAGCTGACCCAAGAATTTTTCGAAAGGGTGACCTTTTTATGATGGATAGACCACACTCTGATCCCGGCGCGTCCAGCGCTTTGGGCAAGCTGGCAGGCTTGCGTCATCGCCGTCGTGGTGCTGGCGACGGCATCTATGTGGGCTATCAGGCCCCTGCAGGTGCTCTTCCCGCCCAACACCTATGAGACGGCACTTCTTGCCACCGTGTCGGACAACGTGGAGGCCGACGGAGTGCTGCTCTTCGATGGGTCTATGTTCCGGCAGCGGCACGCTGGGACTATCTCGCGGCCGACGGCGAGCGCGTCTCGGCAGGGACGGCTGTGGCGGAAGATCTACAGCATGCTTCTCAGGCGGTGCTGCGCCAGCAGCTCACCAGCCGAACGACCAGATCCGACCTGTTGCAGCGCTCCCAGAACACCGCAGCCACCCAGCTGGATTCTCTGAAAAAGAGCGGGCTTCCGCGCTTTTATGATCATGATGGATGCGCTGGACAGCTCTGCCATACGACGAGGGTGACAGCCAGGGCGAAGAAAACTACATCCTCGCTCAGAACAAGCTCTGGGTCATCACCGGCAAGTCTCGGACAGCTCGATCAGATCGCCTCTTCTGACCCAGCAGTCCCACGGCGTGCAGGCCCAGCTGGGGGGGGGCCGACCCCACTTATCACCGCCCCTCAGACGGGTTACTTCATCCGCGCTCTGCCAGCGGGCGGCTCAACGCCGGGGCAGACGACATCCTCGCAGGACCCACCGACCTGCAAGGCGTATCTGGATTCTGACCCCACCTGCCGCTGGACGGCTGCTGCGCGAGGCAAGTCGTCTCGGGCTTTGCGTGGCGAGTACGTCGGCCTCTGTTCGGCCAAGGAAGGGGAGAAGCTGCTGGGCGACAACGGCAAGCTGACCCGCTCGGTGAAGCCCCCAAGTTCCCCGGCCAGATGGAGACGCCCCTCAAGGCCTCCGTCTCCGGGGACCATCGACGAAGCGACCGGACTGGCCCGCTTTTGTCATCACCTGCGGATCATCAACGGCGATTGTGCTGCGGCTCAGCCAGGGCCAGCGCCCAGATAAATCGTGGACGAGACCACCGGCCTGCGCGTCCCCATCGACGCGATCCATTATCTGAAAAGGACGGCACCGAGTCTGAGACGCAGGGCGAGAACACATCCGGGCGTCTATGTCAAATACGGCAATCTTGCCCGTTTCTGCAAAAGGTCGACCCCGTGGATAATAACCATCCGCTGGTGCGGACGGCGAGTACCGCATCGTCATGCCCAGCAGCTCGGATAAGACAAAAACCGTCAGCGAAGTCCGCCTTTACGATGAGATCATCGTCTCCGGACAAAAATTTGGCCCTTGATGGAAAGCTTTGTAGTTATTGACATCTGCGGCAAAAAATCCGATAATAGAAAAAAGCTATTAACGCTCTTTTTCACAAAGGGGTGCCAGGCAGCGTGAAGCTGCCCGAATGAAAAGTTTCTATGTCTTTTTGTGGACAGCCTGAAAAAGGACTTTTTCGGCAGTGAGGACGGTGCGACGATCAGTATACGGTCCTCAGATGGTGAATAACAACAGCGGTCTCGGCGTCGCGAACGCTTGAGGAAAGA
>VOFK01004334.1_pt1 | contig 37659 bp, 53 predicted proteins | sample 5384121 | NCBI WGS metagenome assembly VOFK01 (sample SAMN12384730, study PRJNA508395) | human gut metagenome | isolation source: healthy gut J | host: Homo sapiens | reverse complement strand
AGCAGATTTTCATGCGAGCATGAAATCTGCTTACAAAAAGGTACGAGTGAACTGTAACAGAAAATGAATGAAATAGCATCAATATGGAGAAGACATCAATGGAGAATAAGAGAGTTTTTGCAGGCGGCCTGATTGCCGGAGCAGTCCTGACCCTTGCAGTTGGTGGATGCGCATTTGTCGGCGTGACCCTGTATCAGGGAACGAAGAACGGTAGCTCCCTGGAAGAGGTCGGCAACAAGACGACGATGGAAAAGGTCAATGTGCTGGAAGGAATGATCGACGATTATTATCTCGAGGATGTCAGCGCAGAGGATTTGGAGCAGGGGGTATACAAAGGACTTCTGGATGCGTTGGGCGATCCGTATTCCGTTTTTATTATACAGCGGATGAGCTGGAAACGCTGCAGGAAAAGACGCAGGGCATCTACACGGAATCGGCGCAAGGGGTTTCGTTGGATACCGAAACGCAGCTTCCGAAGATTGCAAGCGTAATTTCAGGAACGCCGGCGGAGGAAGCCGGACTGATGGCAAAACGACCTTTTGTATAAGGCGGATGACACGGAGCTGCAGGGAATGGATCTTTCTTCCGCAGTCGCGCTGATCCGGGGTGAGGAAGGCACAACCGTGCACCTGACGGTGATCCGCAGCGGCGAGAGCAATTATCTGGAATTTGATGTGGTTCGCCGTAAGCTCGCAAACGAAACGGTTACGTCAAAGATGCTGGACGACAACATGGCTTACATCCAGATTCAGGAGTTCGACGATGTGACGCTGGATCAGTTTACGGAAGCCCTGGACAATGCCCGTTCGGAGGGCATGGAAGGTCTGATTATCGATCTGAGAGGAAATCCGGGCGGAAACCTTTCGACGGTATGTGATATCTGCCGGGAGCTGCTCCCGAAAGGACTGATTGTATACACGGAGGATAAATACGGAAACCGGGAAGAATACTCCTGCGATGGTACGAATCCGTTAGAGGTTCCGCTCGTTGTCCTCGTAGACGGAAACAGCGCTTCCGCTTCGGAGATTATGTCCGGCGCAGTAAAGGATTACGGAATCGGAACTCTGGTTGGAACGACGACTTACGGAAAAGGCATTGTACAGCGGATTATGCAGCTTACCGATAATTCCGCAGTGAAGCTTACAGTCAGCAAGTATTACACGCCGAAGGGCAACAACATCCATAAGATTGGTATTGAACCGGATGTGGAGGTTGAATTTGATGCTCAGGCATATGTGGAAGACGGTACGGACAATCAGCTGAATAAAGCGATGGAAGTGCTTCGGGAAAAGATGGCAGAATAAAGAAAAATGGTAACTGTTCAGTACCCTCACAGTTACAAAAAAAGATACCCGTCGGAATCGGCTCACAGGGGAACCTCGATTCCGACGGGTATTTTTTTCATTTCATAGGAAAATGCGTCCTATGAAATAAAAACGCTCCGCGAGGATCGCACTGCGGCGGAATGGTAGAATGTCGCTTACGCGACCCGCCGCAGGCGGAGAATCCTGCTTCGCAGGATTCTTTTTCAGCAGCTGTTTTATGCAGCCTTTTCAGAATTCCTGGACGCTGCGAAGTAGGAACGCAGGGAGTTGATTACGATGGTCAGTCCAAGGACGATCAGCAGGATTGCAATGATCAGCTGCAGTCCTTCTACCAGGAAGGTAGCAGAGCCTGCCGCATACGCTTTTGCCAAAGCGATTGTGCGCTGTACCAGTGCGGTGCCGGTTACGCAAAGCATGATTACCAGCGGAGGGAACAGCATCTTGTTGCTGCGGCCTGTAACCTTCAGGAATACGCACAGCGTTACAAGTACCAGGGCGGAGAGCAGCTGATTCGCAGAACCGAACAGCGGCCAGATGTTTGCATAGCCGATACGGGTCAGAACGAAGCCGCACAGCAGGGTTAAAACGGTGGAGAAGTATTTGTTGCACAGAACCTTTCTCCATAACGGAGCAGAAGCCATATCATCAACAGAGAATAGCTCCTGGAAGCTCATACGACCGATTCTTGCAACTGCATCCAGGCTGGTCAGTGCAAGTGCGGATACACACATGGTCATGAAGCACTGGGCAACATAAAGCGGGATACCGAACATTTCCAGGAAGCCTGCAACGCCGTTGGAGAATACCTGGAACGGGGTGCCTGCAGCCGGTGTGCCGTCAGCAGATGCAGCAGCACCTGCAACGCAGAGAGCGACAACGGCCAGAAGGCTTTCAAGAACCATTGCGCCGTAACCAACCTTTGAGCATATCCTTTTCATTTGCGATTGTCTTGGATGAAGTACCGGAGGATACCAGGCTGTGGAAGCCGGATACCGCACCGCAGGCGATGGTGACGAAAAGGATCGGGAACATGTTTCCGAGCTTTTTCATTTGTAAATCCTGTATAAACAGGCAGGTTCATGGTCGGATGTGCAACGAGCAGTCCGAGAACAGCGCCGACGATCATGCCAATGAACATGTAAGTGGTCATCATATCACGGGGCTGTTTGAGCAGCCAGATCGGAAGAACTGCTGCGAAGAAAAGATATAAACAAAGGTAATGTAAGTCCAGGTATTTTTTTCCGGCGGTGATCGGAAGAGCCATACCGATTGCCAGAGCTGCTACGGTGCAGAACAAGACCTACAACGGTTGCTTTCCAGCCGGAAAGGTTGAATTTCTTCTGCAGTACGCCAAATACCATAGCGAATAAGATAAAAAGCAGGGAAATGGTACCGGCAGCACCGTTCGGCCTGGCAGCCTCGGAAAGCTGTACCTGTCCGTCAACGGTTGTAAATGCGTTGAAGGTTCCGGCTACCATATCGGCGAATGCTGCGATAACCAGCAGGGTGAATAGCCAGCAGAACAGCAGGAAAAGCTTTCTGCCGAGTTTACCGATGTACTTTTTCGATCAGCAGACCGATGGATTTGCCGTCGTTTTTGACGCTGGCATACAAAAGCACCGAAGTCAGTAACAGCACCGAAGAAGATGCCGCCAAGAAGTACCCACAGAAGAACCGGGAGCCAGCCGAATGCAGCGGCCTGAATTGCACCGGTGACAGGGCCTGCGCCTGCGATGGATGAAAACTGGTGACAGAAGACGGTAAAGCCTTTTGTCGGAACGTAGTCCTGCCCGTCCTCGTGGGCCTGGGAAGGTGTTTTGGCAGCAGGGTCGATGCCCCATTTGTTTGCGAGCCAGCGGCCATACAGCAGATAAGCGGCTGCAAGGCATACGGCTGCGATTAAAACGATTGCAAGTGTGTTCATGAGATAGGGTCCTCTCTTTCGTTAGAATGCTCAACATGGCAGTGCGTGGGCGACCTGCCCGGAGTTTTTCTGCAGGGGGATAGAATTTGTTCGGGCGCGGTGAATATCGGACAGCCCGAATTCGTTTTCCTGTCGCTGCAACAAAAAAAGCCTTCGTCTTTATCCCTTTCGGGGAATAGAAGACGAAGGCATATAAACTCCGCGTTACCACTTCTTTTGCTGCCAAAAGCAGCCTCTCGGTCACAGCTCCCGGCATTTGATCCGGTCAATGTGCTCCCCCTGTAACGGAGGGACTCCGGTTCTGACTACTGGAAAAACGTTCACCAGAACTGCTGACAGGCGAGGGCATTTGGAACCTGTTGCCACCTTCCATCAATGGCGGCTCTCTGGAAACAGATTAACTCTAAATGTCATGTCCTGCTCACTGCATTTGCATGTTGAATTGTTGCCATTCTAGTTCCGGGGAAAAAAAAATGTCAATGCGTAATCTGGAATTTTGGAAGTTTGTATAGGAAGAAAATGTTTTAGTTTTAAAATTTGTATAAAATTTTAGCGATGCAAAGCGCTAGTATGGTACCACGGGATACTGATAGCAGAAGAGAATGGGTTCCCTGAGTACGGCACATGAAAAATAGAAACTTTTGCAAAAAGATTTTTGAAACAAAACAAGCGGCTTCCGAATCCTCGGAAACCGCTTGTTTACTGGCTTTTTAGAAGAGCGACAGACGGGGCTCGAACCCGCGACCTCCACCTTGGCAAGGTAAACATGGTTTTTCAGGAGTCGTAAAAGCCCTATAAATACGGCATTCATATGACGCTTTTACGGTTTTTTATTAAACAGAACGTCGTTTTTGAAGAATAAAAACTTTTGCAAAACTTTTGCAATTATATTGTTTTTAAGAACAGAATCCTCATATCTGGAAATAACCGCAGCGTTGGTCTCCTGAACGATCTGGGCGTATTCCAGCATTACCCGCGGGCTGTTGCCCATGATCGCAGCGACGTCCCGGACCTTTGCAGGCTCGGAACCCGTAAGAACGTTCGTAGCGAATGAGTGCCGCTGATTATACAAAGGGAATTGCCGGGAGCCGGTTATCTGGATTAGTTGTATTGTAAGATGCAAGCAAACGCCGGAAACCGTGTGAGTAAATATCCGGCGCGATCGGAGCCCCGAAGCGGGACACAAATAAAAATTCATTGTCTGCAAAAGCGGGATGATTTACCCGCATGGTATTCTTCCAGGCAATGTGCGCATTTATTTGCTTTATAGCAGCTGGCCCGGAAGCAGCCAACGATGGGATCCGGCTGTTTTTAAATTGGTTTTGACCCTGCCCTTGCTGTATCCGCTGTCTATGGATATACCGCCCAGATCGGGACGATAAGCATCCTGTAGCATCCCGCAGACCTCGCCTGGGCGTGCGGCAGTCAGCGCAGATACTACAAGCATCGGATAATACTGCGATCCTGAGCCCTTTGCAAAGTCCAAAAAGGTCTTTATCTGTTCCGGTGTCCATACCTCTTTTTTCTTTTTCGGTGTAGCGATGCGGCGGGTCGCCTCCAAAGGCAATTTTATCCGGTATGTCTGCCAGCAAAAATTTGACATATTGGACAAGATATTTATAATTTTATTTACGGTTGCCGGTTTATATTTCTTAGCCAACAGATCGACATACTGGCAAAACTTGTCCGGGGTTAGGGACATGATCCGACGATCCCCCGAATACCGGGGCAATATAACGCAGATAGTAATCCGTATAGACGTTATAGGTTGCATCTGCCAGCGTCTTTTTGGCATATGGCAGCCATACCTCATAGAGCTCGGACACAGTAAGCGTCTTATTCTTTGGTTCATCCGGCGCACCAGATCTCTTTTGCTCTTCCATCCGCTGCCGGATTTTTGCTTCGTCCTCAAGTGCCTGGGAACGTTTTTCGCGGTAAGGACCGTATATAGCTTTTCTGGTAGCAGAGTTAAAGACAGTAGCATAGTACTTTTTTGTTTCTTTTCCGTTTTTCCTGGTTGTAATTTTTTGTTTGTACAGACATCTTTTCCCTCCTGTTTGTAAAAAAAGAGTATAAAAATAACACCTATGCAGGTGCAGGAGGTTTGTGGTATAATTTTCATGTCGGAGAAGATTATACCGACCATCTGGTCTGCATAGTTTTCTGGGAACGCCTCTCGGTGTTGGTAGCACTGGGGCTTTTCTTTTTTTGCTTTAGCTGTTCAATAAATCATTGATGCAAAGCGTAAGATCGGCTTGGCGTAGCCATGTTGTAGAGCTGTCCATCTGGTAAGCCCCGGCATCCTTCAGATGTGCAAGTGTGTTGTTTCAGTAAAGGCATAGATAAGACCTCCTTGCTCAGATGTTGCAGAAATTATTCAAGCAATTGTTACAGAAGTCCCTCCTTTCTGCAGTAGATTAAGAGGGACTTTCTATTTAGCATAAGCAAAGAAATAACGAGAGTGATTGCTATTTACAGGAATTTTATTCTCCAATGAGATCAATATAATATGCTTTGATGGACGGAACTTCATCTTTTGCGCCGGTCAATGCGCGAGTTATTGTTTCGACACCAGAAAATTCGGCATAGATTTTCAAAATATCATCTTGAAGTATTTTGGTATTATCATCTACGCGATAATCATACATGAAGTATTCGTCATCCATATACCAATCATAACCGTCATTGTCTGTTTGAACTCTGTAATATTCATTATTATCCAGCCAACCGCCCTGAACAACCTGCTGTACTTTTTAGCCGTAATCACGATTCTTTGACCAATATAATCATCGGGATTACGCAGTAAATCCTTGTATGGAATTTGTTGACAAGAGGCAATAAATTCATCTTTTGATTCTGTTGGTGTGGTTGAAACAGTTTCACTTTCTGTTTCTGTCTCAATCTCTGTCTCAACTTCCGATGTAACCTGTGATTCGATTTCGGAATCTGTTTCTGCTATAAGAGTTTCCTGAGTTTGTGCAGGAACAGATTCTTCCACGATACTAGAAACAGTAACTTGGGAGGTGTTTTTATTTGAAAGATTGGCAACAATGACCATAATGAGCCAAAAAACACCAACGCAAAGAGCAATGATAGAGCAGGTTTTTTTACGAGCATCTTTTTTGGTGAGGTCGATAATCGCACAAATTATACCGAAAATAAAAGTACATCCAATGATAGAAAGAACAAGTGCTGTGATACCTAATTTTTGAGTTCTTTTCCCTGATTTATCGTTTTGGGGATGAACGATATTTTTTTGCAGAATAGTTTGTGTTGGGTTGTGGAACAGGATCAGGCGTATTTGTAGTATTTACTGGTGCGCCACAGTTAGGGCAGGTTGTTGCCTTGTCTGGAGATTTCTTTCCCACATTCGGGACATGTAATAAGTGCCATGATGATTCCCTCCTCTTTGGTTTTATTTGTACCAGCTATAATAGCGACATGGCTTATTTCATTCTTAGTTCAATCAGATTGCTTTGATAACCAAGTGATCTTGCAACCTGATCTATGGTGCAATCCTGGTATTCCAGCAAAACTTCATCTGATATCAATAATTCCATTGCAAACTTGTTGGCTTCGATCTCATTTTTGAGTTGAGCAGCAGTGTTTTATTTCGAATAAAATAACAGTTTTCCTTTCTGTGCAAGATTGCGTGCCCGAGCTCGTGAGCCATTACCAGTTGTTTATCGTGGTACGACAGGTTCTGGTTCAAAAAAATGTATCTGTGATTCTTTCAGGAACATATAACAGCCCTCATATTTCAGATCACCGAACTGATACAAAATGTTCAAACGGTCGGCGATTTCAAAAAGGGTCTGATGTGTTATATTTTCGTTTATAGTAGTTGACAATCTTTTTGATGTCCTGCAATCAGATCACCTACTTTTTATATTTCTTAGGAGTGTATTTCTCCTTGTTGATTATTTTCAGGCGGCGCAGGGCAATCTGAAGTTCGTCACGGAACAGATCAGCAGCTTCGGGGTCAAGGGCTTCGCCGTTGTAGCTGGCAGGACCATCTTCACCGGCGGTGAGCTTTGCCATGATGTTGTCAACGTCTTTGGCAATGTCCTTGTTGTCTTTTTCTGTTAATCCATCGTTTTCATCCCATCCCATTAAATAAGAAGGGGAAACATGCCCGACTTTTGCAGCCGCCTCGATCTTATCTGATGGGATGTTAGTTATTATGTTATTTTCGTATTTATATAGAGTTTGCTTAGAAACATTTATTTTTTCAGCAAATTCAACTTGACTTAAGCCTAGTTGAGTTCTCAATTCTTTGATTCGTTCGCCGACAGTCATAAGAAACTCCTTTCATATCTTTAGTAACTCAATAGTAGCACAAAAAATGTTAGTAATGCAATAAAAAATATCTTGACAAGTTACAAAAATGTGCTATACTGAAAGTAACTTAAAAAGATACGGAGGTGATAAAGTTGATTCGGACAGATGAGTTAAAAAGGGAGTGATTGCCAAGAATGGTTATTCCCCAGTCAGATGGGCTGGAATGATTGAGTTACGCCGAAAACGTTCTATGAAAAATGAAGATTGGTGTTTTTGGAAGTGATGAGATTCAGATCATGATTGAAAAACTTCATATCAATGATCCTATATCTATTTTTTTTGCTAAAGAGTAACTTTTAAAGATACCAATGGAATTGATTCCAAATGAGGGAACCAAAATGGAAACATTAAGCTATTACATCGGAAAAGAAAGAGAAATAGAGATCGGCGAAGAATATTACCTCGGACAGCTCTGGGACGGAAGCGGAGATGTTGAGGATATCATCGAGGAAGATGGGCAAGGGTGCGTCTGGGTCGGAGACGACGAGGACGGCACGCCGGTGATCGTAGGATTTACCTACGAGGAACTGGACCAAGAGAGACTAATGGACACGGTTGTGACCGTGACAGATATCTTTTAATAAGATGAGCGACTTTGAAAAAGGGAAAATCTGCGGCTACGGCGAGGCGATCGCCGAAATGCGAGAAGCTGCGGAGGAAACGGGGCAGAAAATGATTCTGAAAGAACTGCTAAAGGTAGCCAGCGGCACGCTGGTAGAGCTTGAGATCGAAGCGGGAGACATGATTCTTCGGACAGAAACACTTGCAGAAGTCATGATGAGGAATCTGAACGAAGAGAAAAAGAACTGCGAAGTAACAAAACTTGGAGCGAGCGAGAGGACGCTGATAGTCCGAATTAAGGATGAAGGCAAAGCGTATTCGGACAAGCGGGCAACCTGGGGATGGAGGAAATAGCCTATGTACATCGAAGAGCGCGTGCAAGCGCTGGAGATGCAGATCGAGTTGCTGCAAAAGCAACTTGAGAGCCTGCAGGGTGCAGGAGAAGAACAGTTTCTTACGCCGAAGGAAGCAGCGCAGCTGATGCGCTGCAGCGTCAGACAATTTATTTGAAGGTTCAGTCTGGCGATATACGAGGCGGACATGAGCACGGGCGGGCGAGAATCCCACGGTCACAGTTTTACCGGAAAAAGGAGACTCCGAAACAGCCGCCCCCCTGAAAAGGGTAAGACCGGAAAAGCCCATAACCGGAATCGAGGATATCCGAAAGCAGATGTTCGGGTAAGAAAGGATAATTACATGGAAGACCTTATGTTAGGAATTGCGACAAACTGCCTGACAGCGGCAATGATCCTGTGGGAAACAACAGACCTGCAGTGGTTCCCGGCGACGCTGGCGGTTACTGCAGCAGTAGCGTTTCTGATCTGCGCGCGGGGAATGGTCAAAAAAAATGATGCAGAGCTGTGATCTTGGCGGATTGGCTCTGCATCGGAAGGGGTTATATAAAATAATCCTTTCTTAATTATAAACAGAAAATGGAGGGAAAAGCAATGGAAAATATTAGCGTTTTCATTTCTGCCGGAGGCGATAAGCGCATTGTGGAAGAGGTTCAGGGCTGCGTTTATGCAGGAATGTTCCTTGAAAACAATGGGAAGATTAAAATTCGCCCGATGTGTATGCGAGTGAACGAAATCGAAACTTCTTCGGTTGTCGCAGCTGCCGTGTGTTGCAGCCCTTGCAATTTGTGATGCGAATACAAGAACAGGCATCCCGACAACAATTGCGATGGATTATTTTTTCAGGAAATGAAAACGAGTACAGGAATATTCAAAGGGAGGAAATACAGTGACAGAAGTAAGAGCAGTGATTACCCAGCAGGAGGGTACAGTATCCTGCAATTTGAAGAGGTAAAAAGGCTACATAAGGGAACGCCTGAAAGAGTATGACGGCGCAGTCTTTACCGAAGAAAGTAAGGGATACAAAAAAGAGCTGGCAAAGCTCCGGGCGGAGAAGAAAGAGAAGTTGAACGACAATCTCCGCGAAGCAAAAAAGAAATACATGGCTCCCTGGGATGCTTTTGAGCCGAAGGTAAAAGAGCTGGTTAACCCTTGTTTGACGAGCCAAATCACCCGGATTGACGGACAGGTAAAAGCCTTTGAAGAAGACAGAGTTGTGCAGAAAAAAGGCGCTGATCGAAAGCCATTTACACGGAGCTTGTCGGTGATCTGTCGGACATTATTCCCTTGGAGCGGATTTATAACCCGAAATGGGAAAACGCCACTACAAAAGAAAAAGCAATCCGGGAAGAGGTTTAGCATTTAGGCGACGGCAGCGCGGATTGCATTGGATACCATCCGCGGGATGCGCCTCGGATGCCGAATCTAAAAGCGCTGGATGTATACAAGCAGACTTTTTAAGCTTTTTGGCCATTGCGATCTCCTGCATTAACGCCTACGAAGCTCGAAAGCGGAAATCCCCTCCGAAAGGGAGCAGGAACGGCAGCGCGAGGAAAGAGCTGAGCGCATCCGCCGGGAGGAACGCGAGAAGCTGGAAGCCGAACGGAAGGTGTTGGAGGAACGGGAAGCACAGCGTCGGGCGGCTGAGGAAGCCCTCGAAGCACAGCGCAGACAGCTGGAAGAAGAGAAACAGGCAGCTGTAGAGCAGGCACGGGAAACCGGCGCGCAGGAGGTAATCGAAAACCTGACACCGGACACCGAAGAGGACACGCAGCTTTACGAATACAGAGTGGCATTATCAAAAAAGGGGAAAGAAGCCTTTGAGATGTATCTGGATAGTGTCGGAATCGACTGGGGAGATGATTTGATGGAAAACATGACTATCTCACGACGTTGCCGCAGCGTCCCGGAAACCGCGAAAAAGGCGATCACGGCGGGACGGCTGAAAGGCAAGACCGACATAAATCCGATGTGGCGTATTAAGCGCTTGACGGAACAGTTCGGACCCTGCGGAATTGGCTGGTATTACAAACCAGTTCGGAAATGGATGGAAACGCACGGAGACGAAATCGCAGCGTTTGTGGACATCGAACTGTATGTAAAGATCGGAGGAGAGTGGTCGATGCCGATCGCCGGAACCGGCGGCAGTATGTTCGCAGCGCGGCAGAAAGACGGCGTTTATGTATCGGACGAGTGTTACAAGATGGCGACCACGGACGCGATCTCTGTAGCCTGCAAACAGCTGGCGTCGGAGCAGACGTCTACTGGGATGCAGACCGGACAAAATACGATGATCCGAAAGCGCCAACCACTTATGCAGCAGGCAGAAACCCCGGTAGATAAGCAGCGGGCAGAGTTGGATCGGGCAGATGCAGGCGGGAGCTGCAGCGCACCGGATACGGTGCGAAAAGCCGTCCTGAAACATACAAAAAGCGTCCGATTTGGGGAGCCTAAGTGACTTGCAGATTAAAGACTGCATCAAGAGGCTTAAAGGCTTGCCCGATAGGGAGGCGTGCATGAGGTGTATGGCAGAAATTGCCGACATCGGCATGACGATCGATAAAAAGCTCCGTCTGACCCCTGAATCTGCAGGGAGCATCGCTGGTGCAGCTGGTGCAACTGCAGAAAGATGGGCAGCTGGATGTGATCCTGAAAAAGCACTCCGATAAGCGCAGCCTCGATGCAAATGCCTACTACTGGAAGCTGCTGGGAGAGCTTGCGAAAGCCCTGCAGACCAGCAATGAAGAGCTACATAACCAGCTCTTAGACAGTTATGGCACGCTGGCGGAGGACGAGGACGGCAACTGCATCATCCACTTTTTACCAGAGACGGAAGATTACCTTCGATACAAGCACGAGCATTACAAACCGACCGGAATCATCGTCGAGTTTGAGGGCGTGCGGTACTGTAAATTTTTTACCGGATTAAAAGGCTCGAGCCAGTACAACACGCGGGAAATGTCCCGCCTGATAGAAGGGCTTGTGTCGGAGTGTAAAGAGTGGATATCGAGACGCTGCCGCCAGCAGAAATAGAAAGGATGATGGTGCAGTATGCGAAAAAGCACGATGTCACGTCGCTTGGAGTTTAGCCCGACAGTTCGGCAGAAGATTATCGAGCGGGATCAGGGCTGCTTTTTCTGCCGCCGCCTGTATCACATGGAGCACGCCTTGCCAGGTGATCTTGCCCCAAAGGATATAATGCACATCGTAGCTCGCAGCCAATTAGGCTTGGGCGTAGAACAGAATGGTGTGCTTTGGATGCAGATATCACCACAGTTTACTGGATAACGGTAACAAGGGACTGCATCGGGAAATGGATAGTATGCTGCAGGACTACATGCGGGAGCTTTTTACCCTGATGGACGCCGGACAGCGTTACCTATCATAAATGGTTGTAACACCAGTCCCCGGCGGGGCGAAAGAAACTGCTGATTCGGGCTTGTTGGGGGAATATATATCACGGCTGTGACGGGTACCTCCTGTTACCCCAGCGCCGGGGCAAGCGGCGCATCCCCCCAGGAGAAAGATCATGAACATTTTAGATTACATTCCGACCGGTCATAAAAAATGCTGTTTCCAGACGTTGGCTGCAGACCACAACGCACATGAGTGATCGGATGGTGCGGCGGCTGATTGCGGAAGTAAATAAAAACGACTGTGACGCAGAATTGATTATCAATTTGCAAGACGGCAAAGGGTACTTTTTAGACCGGCGGAAAATGAAAAGAATCTGGTTCGAAACTGGATGGCAATAGAAAGCTCCAGAACGGCTGGAGAATCGCATGAATGTGGATGCAGCGAAACGGTATCTGCGAAAAGATAAGAAGCCACGGGAAAATGAGTTGGAAAAGAACCAGATCAAATGGATGAATGGCTTGGAGCCTGAATGGAGGCGTGATAAGATGCCAAACAGGATTTTAAAAGAATCTATCTGCCGATCAGATACGATTGACCAATTAACCTGGTTTGAAGAAGTCCTATTCTACCGCTTAATCGTAAGTTGCGACGATTATGGAAGGTTTGACGGAAGACCTTCCATAATCCGCGGGACATGCTTTCCGCTTAAAGATATTACATGCAAGAGCATCGCTGATGCCCTGCAGAAGTTAACGTCTGTAGGCTTGGTCCGAGAATATTATGTTCAGGGACGACCGTACCTGCAAATGGTAACTTGGGGAGATCACCAGCAAGTGCGTGCAAAAAAAAGTAAATATCCAGCGGAAGAAAGCAACTGTGAGAATCTGATATCAAATGATATCAATTGCGATCACTTGATGTCATTTGATTGCAATAGTTCTCGTAATCCAATCCAATCCGAATACGAATCCAAAACAATATCGCGCAAGGAACCAGAGCGGTTTGAGGACTTTGCTGCAGCTTACCCGAAAGCAGGGGCAGACCTGCCTGAGTGGCTGTGGAATACTTAAACACCCTGCGGATGGGTGTAGCTGCGGATGATCTTGTACAAGCAGCGAAGAACTACGCCGAAGCCTGCCAGATACGCGGCACGCAGCCGCTATATATCTTGAACGCTGAAAATTTCCTGCGGAAGCTGAAGTTTGACGAGTATCTGCCAGAGAAGTACAAGAAGCCGAAACCGCCAAAGCGGCAGCATACCAGCGTTGACCAGTATAACCAGTTTATGAAACACGACTACGACATGGACAGTTTGGAAGCTGCCCTACTGGGGAAGTGAGGCGGATATGAGAGTAACAAAAGATTGTGCCTATCCGGACTGCGAAGCCTGCCAGCATCAGATTGTATCATGTCGGAGACCGACATAACGGCGCTGTTAAAACGCAGACGGAGGGAAAAGAGGATCCGGAAGCATATCGGCAGAAGCAGCGGGACTACAGGAGCAGGATAAAAAAGCAACGCTGCCGCACTGCGATGGCTGCGAATCCTGCGTACTGGTTCGCAAGGAGAAACAGGACGGATACCGGAGGCTGTGCATCGCAGATATGCGACTAATCGAGCAGAAAAGTGGCAAACAGTCCGCAGTGGTGCAGGAAGAGAGGACAGAATGGGGACGTAAAATTATCCTGTACGACCTGTACAAGGACGACGAATATCAGGGACGGTACAAAAGCAAAAGAGCTTATGTATTTGCTGGGCATGTCCCTGAGAGACCATAGCCAGCCGGGTTTACCACGGGTAAAAACAAAGGATGGCTAGATTAGAGAGCAGAGCCGGACGGATGGGCAGAGAGCTGGGAGCGGGCATGTGCGCCGCTCAGAAGAAAATAACATGATGGAGGTAAGAAGCTGATGAGAGCATTCTTTGGGGCGGTTATCGCGATCGGCATTGCGGCGGTTGCTGGTGGCTTGTTTTGCGCAGTGTACACCGTAGGGGAGTACATCGTAGAAACAGAATATGAAAAGCGATACGGAGCACAAAACTGGGAAGAAAAGCGGAGAGAACGTAAAAAAAGGGCTATGAAAGAGTTAAAGTGCATGCTAAAGCTTATTGCATACATAGCAATATTTTCAGCTGCGGTACTGTTTGGAAATTTTGTTGCAGAATTGCTTGCAGCATTGGTCTTATAGGGAATGGAAGGAAAATAATGATTGCAATATGGATTAAAAACGCCGCCGGATGCCGAACCGGTATGGATGGCGGCAGATAACTCGGATCAGGGATCTGGCGCTCTCGATCGAACGGCGTGCAGGTATCGCACCGGATGCGGATGGGCTTCGGCAAATTCGGGAATGGGCAACAGAGATTGTTTGCCAGTGCGACATGGTGGAGCGTGTGCAGGAACAGGCAGAACCGGCGGAAGAGCGAGAGCTGCAGGATGCGTTCCTGCGGGGCAGCAGGGTGTAAATAAAAATCGAAAGGAGACGGAGCTTCCCGGGAAGATGCGCATCGGCTCCTTGAGAGAAAATGCAAGGACAACTTAGTTTCAATGAAGATGGGATATTGGAAACCGTGGAACAAAGCCGACAGCGGATGCTCCTGAAATAATTCAGAATGCATGGGAAAAAAGGCAAAAGCAGGATAAAGTTAAAGAATTCCGCGAAAAACAAGAGCTGTCGTATGAGGATAAAAAATAGCAAGACAATCCTTGATTGCGAAAGAAATTTTACGACGAAATGCAAAAAGAGGCTGTGGATGCCATGTAAGTGTTGGTGGGCTTGATAGTATAACGCTGTATGTATGGTTGCATAGCATGGGATATGATGTTCCGGCCATATCGGTATCAGCAGTAGAGGATAAAAGCATTCAAAAAGTACATAAGGCGCTTGGAATCGAGATTGTGCGATCCTATAAAACAAAAAGTGGAAGTTTTGAATACCATAGGTTTTCCAGTTATAAGCAAAAAAAATAGCTGGAAGGATTGACCTGTTGCAAAAATCCGACAGAGGACAATAAAACAGTCCGCCATGCGATCATAACAGGGGAATGTGGAGCACAAGGACACTTCGCGAAGAACAGCCGAATGAAACTGCCAAACAAATGGCTACAGCTGTTTGGAGGTCCTGAAAATAAAAATGAGAGTGTTAATTACAATACTGCGCCTTTTAAGGTATCAAATAAGTGTTGTTATTGGCTCAAAGAAAAACCGTGTGATGACTGGGCAAAGAAGAACATAACAGCTCTCCGTATCTCGGTATTATGGCATCAGAAGGGGGGCAGCGAGAAGAGGCTTTAATTGAGCATGGATGCAATTACTATGGAGCAACAGTAACCAGATCCGCACCGTTTGCAATTTTCCTCAGGCAAGATGTTTTGCGATTAGCCTTAGAAATGGATGCATGGTATAGGAATCATATAGATATTTTCGCAGAATTATACTATCGGCAGCCATATAGCCGCAAAAAGGACGGGACAGTTATTCCGTATGAACCAGTACAAACTATCATACCCGGAATTTACGGGGAGATTGCTAAACATGCGAATGGGGAACTGTACACAACAAGAGCGCAACGAACTGGCTGCAGTATGTGCGGATTTGGCATTCATTTGGAAAAAAGACCGCATAGATTCGACCGCTTGAGAGAAGAAAATCCGAAAGAGTGGGAATTTTGGATGTACAGATGCTGTAAAGACCCAGATACCGGAGAAGTTTACGGGTGGGGGAAAGTGCTTGATTATATCGGAGTTGAATGGGAAGATGTCCCAGCGGAGCAGATGCAATTACCTTTTACGAGGGATATAAATGTATAAAAACGCAGAGGGCTACCGCGATGAAACAGCCTGGCGTGCAATCATCGCGGTAGCAAGAGAAGAGAGAATAAAGCGCAGGAAACTGCAGGAGGACAAGAATATGGAAAGAGAAAATAGAACCGGGGAAGTTTGGAGAACACGAACTGTCACAGGGACAGAGAAGATCGTGCTGGTGGTAGCAGACCACGGGGCAATGGCGTATGTAATTCATCTGGCAGAAGAGGGTACGCATACAGATATCGAAGTAAACTGCGAGGGGCTGCGGTACGGGTCCAGCGATCGAATGTATTATGTGCCATCTAGAAGCTTTGAAGAATACCTCCGAACAGTAACGGAGGATCAGCTGGCGGATGTAAAAAATAAGCTTGCGGCGGCGATCGGGATTGAACCGCAGATCGTAGAAAAAGAAGTTGTCCGGGAAGTACCGGTGGAAATTCCGAGCAATATCGCTCCTGCGGAGCCACAAAAATGTTGTGCTGCGGAGGTGCAGGAGCTGATGATCCGGGCGGAAAGAGCAGAAGCACTGCTGGAAGAGTACAGAGAGCTGTATAAACAGATGCTTGCAAAAGTGTAATTGCTAGGAGGTGAAACTAATGGATAAAAAAGACATTGCCGTAGTCATTGAAGGGTGCATGTGGGTACTTTGCCTAGTATTTTTTTCTTCTGGCAGGAGTTGTGGGATCTGCCGGAGGATTTGAGCTGACAATTCTTTCATTTGCGTTAGGCGCGGCGGCATTCTTTTTTGCATTATTTAATGCAATGACAGAAAAAAATGTGAAAGGAGTGATACCAATGGATAAAAAAGACTTTTATCCGACTACATGGACGCCTGTGAGCTGATCCGGGAGACCGAGCAGCAGATCAGGCGGCTGCAGGATAAGCAGAGCGAGACAACGCAGGACAGCGTAAGAGGCAGCAACCCGGTTCCCGTATAACGCAGCATTTTTAAGATAGAGGGACAACCTTTTTCGATGCGGGACGATACGCGCCTGCTGGAAAAGAAAAAGCTACTGGCAGACCGCCGGGCAGCTGCCGAAGAAACACGAGGTGCAGGTGGAACGCTGGATGGTTACGATCCCGGCACGGATGCAGCGGATCATCCGGTGGAAGCTCTTTGAGGGGCTGACATGGGAAGAGACGGCGGCGAAGTTGGGGCGGAAGGCGACCGGGGACAGTGTACGAAAAGAAATTTGATAATTTCATGAAAGCAGTATAAAGTTTTTCCGTTTTTTCCGTTTTTCCGTTCTAAATGTTATATAGTATATATGCTGCAAGCAGTGGAAAACTGATAGCCCTCCCCATAGCTTTCTTTGTGAGAGTATTGGAAAACAAAATCATTTTTTGCTGAGCACCTGGTCGTAAGACTGGGTGTTTTTTATGTCAAAGATATAGAACTGTGACGATATTTGGAGTATAATGTAAAAATGATTTTTGTGGGGAGGAAGAAAAAAAATGGATGAATTGCAGAAATTTTTCACAACGTATGAGGGAACAATAAAACGGAATTGTCGGAATTCTGGCAATATTGGGATTCGTGGGGAAATATTATTAATTTCGTAATCAACCAATGTGCGCAAAGACGTAAAAAAATGAGTGAAAAAAGTTGAGAAAATTGAAAATAATATATCCAATCTTGAAATACAGAATGCACAAATAGAAAATGTAATAAATAATTACGGATTGTCGTATGAAGATACTAAAAACGTAGCAAAAGATGTTGTTGATAAACGGGTAGAGAGGAAGCCAGATGTTTACGTTCAGAAAGATGAACCTCAAAATGCAGAAACAGGTTCTATATGGCTTCAGCCGTATGGTGAATGAGGATAATAAACGACACTGGAAAGGGAAGCAGGCGTAACAACCTGCTTCTTTCTTTTGCCAGAAGAAAGGAAACAGGATGAACTACAGAGATCAGCGAAATTACGAGAATCTGACAAAAAGAATATACCCGGGCGTTGGCGCGTATGACATCCCGCAGTTGGAACCTGTCCAGTTTGGCAGGGAAGCATGTGAGTTCATCCCATTCAGCGCAGCGGCACGATGCAAGGACCGTGCAGGCAAGGGAGTACACTTTTTTATTGACGATTATCGGTTCACGCGGTTGTGGAGTGCACCAGACAACTACATGCCGATGCTGCAGGAATTTAAGTATGTAATGACACCGGATTTTAGCATGTATACCGACTATCCAAAAGGAATTCAGATATACAATCATTACAGGAAGCACTGGATCGGTGCATACCTGCAGGAATATGGTGTGCAGGTGATCCCGACGATCTGTTGGAGCGACGAAAGTAGCTACGAATGGTGCTTTGATGGAGAACCGGAACATAGTGTTGTAGCCGTGTCCAGCGTGGGCACGCAGCTAAACAGGAAATCGAAAGAGCTTTTCGTGAAAGGGTACAATGCGATGGTGGAGCGATTACACCCGGAGACGATTATCTTTTACGGGAACGTCCCTGCGGAGTGCATGGGTAACATCGTCCGCATCCGGGCGTTTCAGGAGAAGTTTAACGAGGCAAAGTGCAATGGGTGGTAGAGGATCGTCAAGCAAAAATGCTTGATAGGGTAAAGAGGACATGGTATTATCATAATAGCAGGGAGTAGTTTAGGAAGGAGAACGTGTAGAAATACAAGGCTCCGGTGGACAATCCGGACACCTGCCACAAAGAGACTCAGAAATGGGTCTCTTTTTTGCGTACAGAAAGGAGTTTTTTATGGGCGGACGGTGGAAGTAGTGGAGTGAGTAAACGCGAGCCTGTTTCAAACTGATGTCAAAAGTTTATTACAATTCTGCAAAAAAAAGTACTGCGTTGAGAAGTGATTATACCGTAGAACGTGATGCGGTAATTGAAAAAGCTATAAGAAACGGGGACGCATCGTTTATACAGTCGATAAGTAACGAAAAAGAAGCTAGAAGGGTTTCTGAGTACTTGACGGGCAGAGTAGCTGAAAGCGACAGAAAGTTAGCGAAACTTGGAAGTGCCGAAGCTGTATATAAGAATCAAAAAGCAGCAGCTGAACACAGAGATATTGTAAGTATGAGCGTGGCAATGCGAGGCAAAAATGCATGAGTTTTCAGAGCGGCCAACTAGTGGCAACACAAATATTCACGATACATCCCGAACCACAACAACTTATGATAAAGCCAGAAAACGCAGAATGAGTAATTTTGACGCATGGTTCTTTGGAGGTAAAAAGTAATGGGAGGACGTGGCGGAAGCAGCGGCTCGAAAGGAATCGGTGGTGTTGGGTTGGATGTTACGTATAACGGCGAAACGACACGGTATTATTTCGAGAGACACGGAAATCAGAATTATTATTCGACAGGGATGGGAGGAATGGCGGAGCCAACTCCACAAAACATGACACCAGCAGAGTTCAAACGCCGAGTAGAATCCAATGGGGCAAAAACGGCACCAGTAACCGCAACGATGAAGAGGGCAGATGAAAAAAGCCATGCAGCGTACCGAAAAGAAATGGATACGTTTTTAGATGGAGCGTATGCAAGGGGACAAAAACGTTTGTGCAAGGATCGCGTAATGCAAGAAAAGCCAACCGAGCGAACAAACGAAGCCGCAGAGGATAACCCCAGAAAGGAGGCAGCCCGATGGCGACTAAAAGGCAGGCGGAAGGCTGCCGAGATATAAAACAAAAGAAGAGATCGAAGAGAAGATCGAAGCATATTTTCGAAGTTGCGAAGGGGAAGTCCTACTGGACGAGAACGGGAACGCTGTAACGGATAAGGGCGGGCGACCGATCCTGATCCATCAGAGACCGCCCACGGTGACGGGACTTTGCGCTTGCACTGGATTTACAAGCAGACAGGCACTTTTAAAACTATCAGGCGAAACCAGAATTCGTTGACACGATTACGCGCGCGAAGTCAATGGCAGAAGCCTCACACCGAAGAACCTCTTCGATCGGGACGGCAGCAACGGGGCGCAATTTAGTCTGCGAAACAATTTCCGCGGATGGAACGAACGACAGCCGTCTGAGCTGGACATTGAAGAACAGAAAGCCCGCATCCGACAGATTAACACGAACACCGACCTCCTGAAAGCGAAAGCAGAGCTGAACAACCCGGATGAAGAGGTCGCTGATGATGGATTTTTGGAAGCGCTGAAAGGCAGCGCCGCAGAGGATTGGAATGAAGAGGGCTAAACAGCTGTTCCATTTTTCAGCCATTTTTCTAAAAAGCAGCGAAAAATCCTGAATTGGTGGTGCCCGGAATCCCCGGTAAGGATTATGACGGAATCATGCAGACGGCGCAATCCGATCGGGGAAAGACTGTGAGCATGTCCTGTCCTTTGCGATCTGGGCAATGGATACGTTTAACGGACAGAATTTTGCCATGTGTGGCAAGACGATCGGTTCATTCAGACGAAACGTTCTGTTTTGGTTGAAGCTGATGCTGAAAAGCCGCGGGTATCAGGTCTCAGATCAGGGCGCGATAACCTGGTGATTATCAGACGCGGGAGGCTGTGGAGAACTATTTTTATATTTTTCGGCGGCAAGGATGAACGATCCACAAAGATTGATTCAGGGCATTACGCTGGCGGGTGTTTTTTGACGAAGTGGCGTTAATGCCGGAAAGCTTTGTAAATCAGGCAACCGGACGCTGTTCTGTACAAGGGTAAAATACTGGTTTAACTGTAACAGACGGTCCGTATCACTGGTTTAAAATAAACTGGATCAATAAATCGACCGGATACCTCGGAAAAGAAAAGACAGAGAAGATCAGGGCGGAAGCGACGGCAAAAAAGGACAGGAAGCAGGGCTAAAAAATATCTTGTATGTCCATTTTACGATGGACGACAATTTAAGCCTGTCGAAGATCAAAGCAGGTACCGCAGCATGTACACCGGCGTGTTTTTAAGCGTTACATCTTAGGCTTGTGGGCAATGGCGGAAGGAATTATTTACGATATGTTTGACGCTGACAAGCATGTGCAGAAGATAACAGATTTCTTCCGGCGCCTGAAAGACGGCGCGAGAAGCGATATGTAAGCTGCGACTATGGTACGCAAAAACGCAACTGTTTTTTACTGTGGAACAAAGGCAACAATGGAAATGGTACTGCGTCCGGGAATATTATTATTCCGGGCGTGCGAAAGGGAAACAGAAAACAGATGGAGAATATGCAGATGATTTTGAAAAGTGGCTGGATGGCGTCCCGATCAGAGCAGTGATTGTAGACCCGGCAGCCGCTTCTTTATCGCGGAACTGGGGAAACGTGGATATCGTGTCCTGAAAGCGGACAACGATGTGGAGGATGGCATACGAGGTTGCCTCCATGCTTAACATGGGCTTGCTGGTATTTTGCGATACCTGCATCAATACGATCATGGAATTTGGATCCTACATCTGGGATGAAAAAGCAGCACAGCAGGGCGAGGACAGACCGGTAAAAGGAAAAAAATGACCACGCGATGGACGCAGTAAGATATTTTGTGTATACAATTCTGAGTAAGCGGACAGGGCGTGTGAAAAATAAAGCAAAATACGGCTTTGATTAAAGCGAGGTGATAGGGATGTATAAGTTTACAATGCCCGCGGACAAGTGGGACGAAACAGCGCCGGACAAGCAGGCAATCCGGCTGTTGATTATGAAGCATCAGAAGTTTAGAGAAAGCTTGCAAAAAAGAAAAAGTATTATGAAGGTGAGCATAAGATACTGGATGAAGCGGAGCGCAAAAATAAGCTGGTGTGTAACCATGCAAAGGACATTGCGGACACGGCATCCAGTTATTTTATTGGGAATCCGGTATCCTACAAGAGCAGCGCAGACATCGCTGCACTGACGGAGCCGCTGGAACTTGCCGGGGCAGACGAGGCGGACGGGGATAACGGTCTGGATTTGTCTATTTACGGGCTCGCTTTTGAGTATATTTACGCAAAAGAGGGCGAAACCGATCTGATTATCAAGAATCTGTCCCCGGAAAATACCTTTATGGTATACGACGACAGCATCGAAGAAAACGAGCTGTTTGCCGTGTACTATTCCATTCGCAAGGACGACGGGCACGATACAAAAATTATATACGTCGCCACCGTCGTTACGAAAGAATTTCCGGTATGTGCTGGACATCGAGGATATCGAGGGACCACAGGCACTGCTGGAAGAGCCAGAACCACACTACATGGACGAAGTGCCGATTGTTGCATACCAGAACAACAAAAAGCTTGGCATTGGGGACTATGAGCTGCAGATCCCGCTGATCGACGCGTACAACGCTCTGATGTCCGACCGTGTGACGGATAAAGAGCAGTTTGTAGATGCGATCCTTGCCCTATATGGCTTTATGCTGGGGGACGAGAATGGAAAAGATGCAGACGGTAGGACAGCGCCACAACGGTTAAAAGAAGATAGGCTGCTGGAAATGCCTGCAGATGCGAGGGCGGAATACATCACGCGGACGTTTGATGAATCCGGTGTTGAGATCCTGAAAAAAGGCAATCGAGCAGGACATCCACAAATTTTCCCATATTCCGTGCATGTCCGATGAATCGTTTGGCGGCAATGTGTCGGGAGTAGCGATGGGTTTAAACTCCTTGGAATGGAAAACATTACGAAAATTAAAACGAGGTATTACCGCAAGGGGCGCTGCGCAAGCGGCTCCGTATTTTATAATTTCCTCTCTAAAAGGGGATTGCGGTAGATATTACAGGTATTACGCCGACCTTTACCCGCGCGATGCCGAAAAATCTGCTGGAAATTAGTCAGATCGTCAGTAATTTGTGGGGTAAAAGGTAAGCCCGGAAAACGTTGCTGTCTCAGGTTCCTTTTTGTGGATGATGTGGACAATGAGCTTGAAGCTGTGGAAAAAGAAGAGCAGGAGAATCTGGAAAAGCAGCAAGCCATGTTTGGACTGGGCAGCAATACGCCGCCGGGCACACCATCAAAGGATGATGTAGATGAGTGATTACTGGGAACGTCGGAAAGCGCAGCAGATGTTTGAGTATATGGCTGGAGCGGAAGAGCGGGCGGGTAGCATCGCAAAGCTGTATCTGCAGGCATCCCGGTATTTTGCCGGGAAGATGGATACAATCTTTGAACGATACCAGAAGCAGAACGGGCTGAGCGAAGCGGATGCAAGGCGGCTGCTGAACCAGATCAGAACGCCGGGAGATATCGACGAATTAAAACAGCTGTTGCGGCAGGCGACGGAGGACGGGAACAGCGAAAAGCGCAAACAGCTCCTTGGAGAGCTGGAAGCTCCGGCATACCGGGCGAGACTGGAACGGCTGCAGCGGATGTATGGCAATCTGGATCATGTTATGCAGAGCATTTATAAGCAGGAGCAGATCGAGCACGAAGCATGGTATTTAGAGCTGGCAGCAGATGCCTATTATCATTCCGTGTACGATCTGCAAAAACAGACCAGTCTTGCCTATTCCTTTGGGTATATCTCCCCGAAGATGATAGAGCGTGTTATTAACAGCCGGTGGAGCGGTGCAAACTACTCCGAGCGAATATGGGGCAACACCCAGAAGCTTGCTGACGACCTGAAACAGGAATTACTGTTAAGCCTGGTAACGGAAGGACAGACCGGGAAGCGGCAGAGGTATTTGCGCAGCGCTTTGCTGTGGGCGCAAGCTATGCAAGACGACTGATCCGGACAGAATCCTGTTATCTATGTACCCAGATGGACATGCTGAGCTATGAGGATGCTGAAATTGAGTATTATCGGTATTTGGCAACGCTGGATTTGCGGACATCGAAAAATCTGCCGGGAGCTGGACGGCAAAGTATTCAGGGTTGCGGATCAGCAGACAGGCGTAAACGCTCCGCCAATGCATCCGTGGTGCAGGTCAACCACTACAGCGGCACTGAGCGACGAGGATTTAGCGCGGCTGACCCGCAGGGCAATCGACCCGGCAACCGGGAAAGAAATCCATGTGCCTGCCGGCATGACATACGATCAATGGTATCAGACCTATGTAGTCGGAAATCCGGAAGCGGAGCTGAATGAAAAGAAGATCAGAAACCGATATTCTGACCGGAAGCAGCTCGAACGGTATCGAGCAATCATCGGCGACGACATACCGAAAAATCTGGATGATTTCAGAATTTGAAGTATAATGAACCTGAGAAATGGAAAGAGCTTAAATCCTTAAAGGCGTACCTGAAAAAACATCCGGGGCACACCCGGCAGGATTACGATGTCCAAACAGCGCTGAAAGAAGCCGGAATAAAAGGAGTTGCAAAAGTAAACCCTGAAAAGCTGGATGTTTCTGGATATACCTATGATACGGATCACATTAACGCAGAGCGTGCCCACATGGTCAGCCGTGAAGAGGCGGAGCAATTTATAAAGGAATCTGATGTGTCGCTTACCCGATGGAATGGCAGGTTTGTAAATTATTACGGCAAAGACGGGGCAACGTATGTGGATGTAGAAAACAAGAACATCAGAACATCTTTTTCGAGCAGAGAGTTTGATGGAAATACCTTAAAAATCAGGGAGGTTGTAGAAAAGTATGCGGGAAAGAACAGTCATGTGCCCAATCCTGAAAAAGCAGATTGATGATACGGTATGCTATGACATCCATATGAATGTCGAGGGGCTGCTTCCTGACTGGGGAGTACCAAAGGAAGTTGTATGTATACCGGACTACAAGCGGATTTGTCTGGAATGCAAAAATCATAAGGGTAAATACCACCAGTCAAAAGACCGGTGGTATTTTATACCCATTTTTAAGAAAGAGAGGAAGAGCAACATGGAAAATGAAGAATTTTTAAGACTGTGTAAAGCAAAAAGGTAGCTGAGTACACCAATGCACATATGGATAATACAGATCGGCAACAGATACATGTAAATGACGTTTATTTAGTGTGGAGTTGCAAGGCATTACAGAACAACAAAAAGCACTGCTTAGCACTACAGGATGGCATGTACTACGAACGACATACAACGGCGATAAAAAAGGAACTATATTTGGATGCTTATAAAATTTGAAAATCAGTGTTTTAAAATGTAGGAGGAGAAGAACATGAAGGCAATGTTATCACAGCCAATGGCTGGAAAGACTGACGCAGAAATTATTGCAACCAGAGAAAAAGCAATCAATGCATTAAAAGAAAAGGGATATGAAATTGTAAAATACCCTTTTTACAGATGAATGGTATATACAAAGAAAAAAAATGGAAGAACGCGGAGTCGTGCAGATTCCTTTATGCTTTCTTGCAAAATCCTTGGAGAATATGAGCTTGTGCCATGCTGCATATTTCTGTAAAGGATGGGAAAATGCCAGAGGATGCAGATTAGAGCATGATGCAGCAGTAGCCTATGGATTAGATGTCATTTACGAAGAATAATTGCGCCAGCGCAACGGAGGGAGGTGAGAGCGGTGAAAGTGCAATGTATCAAACGTTACAGCGACATCAGACTGAAAGAGATCATTGAAGTCGGAACTGTTCTGGAAGTAGATAAAGAAAAGAGCAGAGCATCTGATCCATGACGGCGTTGCTGAGGCGGGTAAAGGAAACTGAGAAGGCAGCAGGCAGGGGGAAAGGAATAGGTGATCCAAAACATCCCTCTGGGACGCAGGGTGAAAGCGTCTTATTTTTGCGTCTTTTTCTGCCAGACGTTAAAAGAAGCAGATTCCATAAACTGAATGGCCCGGGCGTGAATACGAATAGGCTGGGCAGAAAGGAAAAAGACATGAAAAACAGATTTGCAAAAAAGCAGTATGCAAATACCCACTGAATATCCAGTTTTTTGCGGAGGGACGGTGCTGGTGCCAGGAGACGGAAAACAAGTGGTTCCGGAAGCGGATCGAATGGAAGTGGCACAGGCGATGGAGGAAGCGGGAGCAGTGGGCAGAGCTTTGACGATTTCCTGAAAAATGGAAATCAGGCAGAGTTTGACCGCAGAGTGAATAAGGCGGTTGAAACGGCAGTCGGAAACGCCCGTGAGAAATGGAACTGCTGACGAATGATAAGCTGTCCGAAGCAGAAAAACTCTCCAAAATGACAAAAGAGGAAAAAGCGCAGTATCTGGCACAGAAGCACGAAAAGGGAACTTGCAGACCGGAAGCAAGCATTACCAAACGGGAGCTGATGGCAGAAGCAAAAAATGTCTTTACCGAGAAAAAGCTGCCTCGGTTTGGCAGAAATTTTGAACTATACGGATGCGGAAAGCTGTAAATCCTCTATGGCGGTCGAAAAAGCGTTTCAGGAAGCCGTGGAAGCTGCGGTAGAAGAAAAGCTTAAAGGCGGGAAACCGCCGAAAAAGGCAGGTGATCAGGGCGATTGATCTGGCTGCGCAGGTTGAAAAATTATGATGGGGTACTAACCCGGAAAGGAAAGGGAAATAAAGAATGGCAATTAACATTAGCGACTGCAACACTGTTCCAGAAGACTCTGGATAAAGCTGCAGTGAGAGAAGCTGTAACCGGATGGATGGACGGAAACGCAGGACAGGTTAAGTACAGCGGCGGCGCGGAGATCAAGATTCCGAAGATGTCTGTGCAGGGGCTTGCGGATTACGACAGAGACAACGGCTACCAGCAGGGCGGCGTTACTCTGGAATACGAAACCAGGAAAATGACGCAGGACAGAGGAAGAATGTTCCAGCTTGACCCGATGGATGTCGACGAAAACAATTTTGTGACCACTGCAGCCGCAGTTATGGGGGAATTTCAGAGAACTTTTGTAATTCCGGAAATCGACGCATATCGTATTTCTAAAATTGCAACAGAAACAATTACCGCAAAGAAAGCGGGCATGATCGAATACGGCGCTACCCCGCTGCGCTTTTGCGCTGAGAAAACTGAAAGAAGGGCCTTTAATGGTCCTTTTGTATGCCGGTCGCTGGTACCTGACTTTATTATGGAGCTTGAGTTGGAACTTGCAGGAAAAGATTACGTCGGTGACATTTGCTAAGGGCGGCATTGATACGCAGGTACCTTCTGTGGATGGCGTGCCGATCATTTCCACACCATCAACCGGATGTACAGCGCTATTAAGATTCTGGACGGTAAGACTGTCGGGCAGGGAAATTGGCCGGTTACAATAAAGGTGATGCTGCAAAAGACCTGAACTTCTTTATTTGCCCCAGAACTACGCCGATTGCAGTTACCAAACAGGATGTCATGAGAATCTTTTGATCCTATGACAAACCAGAAACTGAACGCATGGCAGATGGATTACAGACGATTCCATGACATCTGGGTACTGGATAACAAACTGTACAGCATCTTCCTGAACATCAAAGACGCGGAGGGTTGATATGCGGCTGATCTTTAAAAATGTGGAGCGGGAAACCGATGTCCTGCAAGAATCCGAAACTGAAAGCGGAAGGATACGAGGAAATGGACCCTGTACCGCAGGAAGAAAGCGAAGAGCAGACGGAAGCGCTGGAAGAAATGAGTGTTTCCGCGCTGCGTGCGCTGGCAAAAAGGAAAGGGCTGGATGGAACCTCTGGACTGAATAAAGAGGAACTCTGGCAGTATTAAAGGATGTGATCTGATGGACAACATCGAAAAACTGCAGGTTCTTACCGGAGAAAAGGACGGCGTTATTTTGACCGTACTGCTGGAGGATGCAGAACAGTTTGTCCTGTCCTACACGAACAGAACACGGATGATCCCGCAGCGATAATACCGTCCGTGAACTGCCGCTGATTGCATATAACCGGCTCGGGACAGAAGGTGAGAGCAGCCGGGCGCATCCGGCGAATCCTACAGCTTCGATAATGCACCGAAGCAAATATATGACATCCTGAACCGGTACAGGCTGGCAAGAGTAGGAGGACGGGTCTATGAGACTGAGACGGAACAGACTGATTGAATGCAATCACAGGCGTGCGATTCCGGTAAAAGATAAGGAGGGCGTGACCACGATCGAATATGGCACGCCGTCTTCTTTTTGCGGAAATGTGGGCAGGTGGCGGAAAGCTGCAGGCGGAACGTTACGGAATCCGTTTGCCGAACATCCGGAATTTACGCCTTGATGGAGACTATCGGGAGATTATGGAGAACGGAGAAGTACGGTACGAGTTTGATGACGGCTTCTCCGTGTCCGTGAACGACGGTATCTGTATTTATTCCGCGCCGGATCAGGAACCGGATTATAAAGTCGTGGCGGTTTATCCTTATGGACATCTTGTGTTGGAGGTGGAACGCAGATTTGAAGGTGGAATTTGAGGATCTGAGCAGGCAGATGTCTGAGTTATCCAGGCTTCCAGCCGGGTTGCGTGGAAGCATCGGTAGACAGATTGCACTTGTGCAGGCTTCAGCAAAAAGAGGAAGCACCGGTAAGGCGTTTTGGAAGCGGCGGCGGTGAGCTGCGGCAGAGCATCCTGACACAAATGGAAATATACTCTGATCGGATGGTTGCGATCTGCTACACCAACAAAGAGTATGCGCCATATGTGGAGTTTGGTACGGGTCCAAACGGAGAAGCCCACCACGCCGGAATATCTCCTGATGTGCATCCGGTGTACAAACAGCGCGGTTGGGTGATACCGGCGGATGCAATGTCCGTGGAAGCGGCGCAGTCCTATGGCTTTGAATTGCCAGAGACGGCGACAAGGTAATCGGATATTACACCAGAGGGCAGGCAGCGCGCCCGTTTATGTACCCGGCGTTGAAAAACAACGAGGGCGAGATTATCCGGCACCTGTCCGCCGATCTGAGAAAAGAGGTAAGGAAACTGTGAAAAATGTAAAAGACGAAGTGTTTGCGGCGCTGCAGGCGGTGTGCGACAACGTGTCAGATGTATACCCGACATCTTGGTGGATCTTCCGGCGATCCAGTACACCGAAGAGGAAAACAGGGTATATGAGCGTACCGCAAACAAGGAAGATAAAGCATCTGTTCGTTACCGGATTGATATCTGGAATAGCGGGAGCACTATCGGGGATGGCGCAGGCTGTAGATGCTGCCATTGCCGCGCTTGGGCTGGTGCGAACCGGCTGCAGCGATGTCCCGGATCCATCCGGCATGCGACATAAACAGATGCGTTATGAAGGTATCATTGACATGGATTCCGATATTGTGTATTGGAACGGTAACAATTATTAAAGGAGGAATGTGAAATGCTGGCAAATGGAGCAGCTTTAGGCTACAAAAAACCAAAGAGGGAGCAAGCTATACAGACCTTGCAGGATTAAAGGAAATCCCTGGGGAAATTCTGATCCTGAAAAGTAGAAAAACACTACCTTAAAGGACAAGGTAAAACAGTATGAAATGGGCATCGGTGATCCGGGCGATATGGTCTATAAGTTCAAGCATACGACAACAGCTCGGCGGAAAGCTCTTACCGCAAATTCCGCGAAATGGAAGCATCGAAGAAAACCTATTATTTTGAGGAAACTGATCCGGATGGAACGAAAATTGAGTTTGCGGCACAGCCCTCTGTGAAAAGAACAGGCGGCGGCGTCAACGGCGTTATTGAGTTTGATGTAACGATGGCACTGCAGAGCGAACTTACATTCACCGATCCGGCGTAAAGGAGGGCAACATAAATGGACTTTTTTTGGAAATACAACACCTGGTTCGCAGATGCCTATGCAGAATGAAACTTATCAGCCTACAGAAAATGCTGCGGTGCAGGAAGAAAAGAAAGCGCCGCAGAGAAATCCTTTTGCAATCTGGGAGGTCGGTGGAGAGACTTACAGGTTAAAGCTGCAGACTGCAGGTGTCAAAGAGCTGGAAGCGAAATATAAAGGCTCCATCATGGAGCTGATGTCGTTCAAGGGTGGGATGCCACCGCTGACCGTTATGTTGGATGTTGCACACACGGCGATGAAGCCGTGGACGCATAAGGTATCTGCAAAGGATATGGAGTCCCTGTATGACAAATACGAGCAGGAAGGCGGCGACCTGCTGAGCTTCTTTACCAACGTATACCTGGAAGTATTCCTGGTGAGCGGTTTTTTATCGAAATCGGTGGCAGCGGAAATGTCCGAGTCACTGGCGGAAATGCGCAAAGAACTGTAAAGCGAGTTACTGGACGAGTTGTATCCGAAGTTTCTGGACATGGGATACAGCCCGTCTTTTTTTGGGAATGCAGTCTTGCTGAGGTAGTTGATCTGTTCGATTCCTATCGCAGACGCGAAGATCGACGGCAGAAAGAAAAGACGAAGCATTTAAGGTGCGGGCTTTGAGCAACTTCATTAGCGTTGCAGATCAGGGATGCGGTGTGGGGGAAAAAGACAGCGATTTCCGTACAGTTACAAACATTTTTACCCATTATTCCCGGAAACAGAAAAAAGTAGATCGAGAATTGATAAAACGAAGAAACGAATGCGCAGATTTGCGGAGGAGCATAACCGACTCTGGCAGCAGGCGCACAGCGGAAAGGAGGAAAGTGTCAGGGACGACACTGGAACGCCTGGGTCATTATCGAGGCGGGGAGTGCAACCAAATACAAAAAAGAAATGGATGCAGTTGCTCAGAAAACCCAGAAAGCAGAAGCGATCGTTGACCGCTGTATGTCCCGCGTGAACAGCATCGTCGGGAAGGCGAAACACGGGGAACGCTGGGAAGATAGTAGACAACCTTACCGCGAAGTTAAAGCGGCAGCAGGAAGCGGTCGACCAGCAGGGCTTTAAAATCGACAACCTGCGGCGGAAGCTGCTTGATTTACAGTCTGGAAACGCCAGAAATGCAACCATTGCAAATCTGGAAGCGCAGTTGAAGGCGGCAGAAAAAGTTTGCAGCGGTAGAACAAACAGAATGCAGCCGCTACTGGATAAGCTCTCTGATTTACGAGATCAGGGAGGCTATGGGAGCTTACCCATATGGATTACAGGAAGTCGAAAAACAAATTGACGCCCTGAATCCGGAATACGATGAACTGGAAGATAAGGTACTGTCTTTACAGAATCGTCTCGAAACTGCCCGGATGAATCCGGAAAGCACCGCAGAAGTGCAAAAAGCTGAACGGGGAACTGCAGCTTGCCAACGAGAAGTTGGAACGACTGACCGGCGAGGCAGCACAGACGCAGGAACAGCTGGATGCTGCCGGAAAAGCGACTGAAAAAGGCAACGGCTTCGAAAAATGGCGGAACGGGTTGCAGAAAGTATCTGGGTTGTTGTCCAGAGTGGATGCAAAAATCAGCGGAATTATCGGCGGATTTACCAAGACCAAACGCCGGATTGATAGCTGCAGTGCAAAGTACGGGAAACTTATCCAGCATGTGAGCAGGGATCACGAATCTGCTTCGGTTTTCCATCCTGTCGCGGGCATTTTCTGGCGTGTTTAGCGGATTGGGAAGTGGATTTCAAAATCTTGCACAGTACAGCAACGAAGCCAACGTGGCGTTATCCGGTTTGTGGTCTGCATTGGGGCAGTTGCAAAATGCGGTCGCAGCGGCAGCAGCACCTTTGCTGGAAGCGCTTGCCCCGGCTCTGATTAAGATCATCGAACTTGCAACGATGGCGGTAACGGCGATCGGACAGCTGTTCGCAGCACTGACCGGAAAAGGCACTGTCATAAAGGGCAACGAATGCCTATAAAGACTATGCAGCGAGCCTGAAAAAGACGGGTGCAGCTGCGAAAGATGCCACACTCGGAATCGACGAGCTGAATGTGATCCAGAAGCAATCTGGTTCTGGAGCATCCGGCGGGCTGAATCCGGGCGACATGTTCGAAGAAGTTCCAATCGAAAACAAGTACAAAGACCTGGCGGGCAAGATCAAAAGATTTCTTTTTCGAAATTATTTGCACCTCTGAAAGAAGCATGGAACCGGGAAGGTCAGTTCGTAATGGATTCCTGGAAGTATGCGTTGGATGAGGTCAAAAAGCTGGTGCAGGACATCGGACGAGATTTTCTGACGATGTGGAACCAGGAAGCCACAATCGCCATGTTTGCGGATATCCTGCATATTATCGGGGGGATATCGGTCTGGGGGTCGGAAAATCTGGCGAAAAATTTCCGCGAAGCGGAACGCAAACAACGCAGGACTGAGAACGCTGGAAAACATCCGCGATATTTTTGCGGTAATTATTTACAATATCCGGCAGGCTGCAGACGCTACCGGAATGGTCGGCAGGCTTGAACTTTAAGCCATTGATGGAGATGATCGCACAGTACACAAAGTCTTTGATTCCCGTGTTTGGCGCATTGTCCGGTGTAATATCGGATTTCTATGTGCAGGTGCTTTTGCCGCTGGGGAATGGACGATTGAAAAAAGGGCTGCCTGATCTTCTTCGGATCCTGAAAGAATTTAACGATAAAGTAAACTGGGCGCAAATCCGGCAAAATTTATCTGATTTCTGGGATCGACTGGAACCATTTGCAGAAACAGTTGGCGAAGGACTGCTGATCTTTCTGGAAAAAGCTGTCCAACCTGACAGCGAATTTTCTGAATAGCGAAACACTGAACAATTTTCTGGACCATCTGGCGGACTGGATGGATAAAATCCAGCCGGAAGACGTTGCGAGAGGAATCGAAAATCTTGCGAAAGCATTTATTGCATTTAAGGCATCTGTGCTTGCTTTTTTAAGGTAGGTTCTGCTGCGTACAATGCAATCAAATTCTTACAGGGAACCTTGCCTGTGCTAAAAGGGCTCGGTTGGATTACGCTGGGCATTACCGTAACCATGATCGGTGTGGAAGCATACGAGAACTGGAAAAAAGATATTGAGTACATTCAAGAAAACGGCTGGAAAGCATTCCATTCAAAGAATCGGCAGGAACGTGCAAACAGTCCTTGGGCGATTTACGGGCATGACTCGACCGGAGTTGGAAACATTCAGGGCGAGAACGACGCTTATAATCCGTATGAAAATGCTGATTTTAGCTGGGTCGAAGAGTGGAAAAATAAGTTTCTGGAATGGCAGGCGAACAACCGCGCAAGCCGGGAAGCGGATCAGGCAGAGTGGGATCAATGGTTTAATGATCTTGGCGATAAATTCTCGAACTGGTATGAAAGCGAAGTTGCACCGTGGTTCACAGAAGAAAAAAGTGGACAGAGCTTTTTACAAATGTGAAGACCAGTTTTGAAACCAAATGGGCTGAAATTGTGGACTGGTGGCAAAACACAAGCAATTTATACATGGTGGGAAGAAAACGTAACACCGTGGTTCTCCGAAGAAAAATGGTCGGAATTGTTGGAAAACATCAGAATAAGTTTTGAGACCAAGTGGGATGAACTTGTAGACTGGTGGTCGAATACCGCTATCGTTACATGGTGGGACGAACATGTAAAACCTTGGTTTGACACTGAAAAATGGAAGATGATGCTGGAAAACATAAAAACGTCTTTCAAAAAGAAATGGGACGAAACTGTTCTGCAGTGGAAAACGGACATCCAGAAATGGTGGGACGAGCATGTTGCACCGTGGTTTACAAAAGAACGTTGGCAAAAGCTCGGGGAAAACCTGAAAAATGGAATTTACGAGGGCTTTAAGGGACTTGCAAACAAGGTAGTTGATGTACTGAACAATGTAATTTCTTCGCTGGAAAGCATGTTGAATACTGCGCTGGATGGCATAAATGATTTGCTGTCTAAGTTAAACGAATCCCCGCTTGGAAAGATGCTTGACTTTTGATTTTCAGGTCAGAAACGTTTCTTTTGGTCGCATTCCGAGATTTGAAGATGGCGGTTTTCCGGATCGAGGCAGCCTGTTTATTGCAAACGAAGCGGGACCCGAAATGGTTGGGCGCATCGGAAGAAGACCGGCGGTCGCAAACAGCGATCAAATTGTCGATGGTATTACGGCGGGCGTTGCAAACGGTAACGAAGTATTGGCAGAACTGCTGGTGCGGGTGATCGAACTGCTGGAAAAGATCAACGATCGGGACCCTGAAATTGTCTTTGATACCGCAGAGGGCATTAAAGCCATGCGGGAAAGAGAAGCAAGAAACGGGGTTGTATTCGCATAACGGGGCGCGAAAGCGTCCCGCTTTTTGAAAGTAGGTGAGTAATTTGTGGCATACATCTATGTAGACGGAGAGGAATTTCCTTACCCGGAAAGAGGACTGAACGTAATTGTCACAACTCCTGTAAACTCTGCCAGGGACACAAAGGCGGAGGTTGTCGGGCAGCGAATCAGCCGAGATCAGTATAAAATCAATAATTTGAAGTGGCCCATGCTGTCGGCAGAACAGTGGTCGTTTATCTTAAAAAAGTTCCGCGAAGGCTTTGGTGTGCCGGTAACCTTTCCGGATCCCATCACACAGGACTGGATAACCTTAAAGATGTATCCGGGGATGCAGCGCGGGAGCCGTACTGGATCGATGATGAGGACAAACCGACACGATACCGGAACTGCAAAGTGAATATTATTGATTGCGGGGTGTGAGGAATGCAGCATGTATCAAAAGAATATAAGACCTCCATGAAACAGATATGGCGGAATATCGGCTATATAAAGGTATATCTCGGGATCATAAACGAAGATGCACAAAAGCTTGTATCTGCGCAGGATATTCGGAATAATTTCGTATATTTGCGGATGCGAATAAACCGTTCGATTCCTACCCGGTAGACCATATTTATGCCACCGCTGAACAGGATTTCGCAAAGACGGACGGCAGCATGTACTTTCTGCCGGAATCACCGACCGCTGATTTTTTTATCAGGGCATCGACGCAGGATTTATCTGGGACCTTATATGTAGTGTTTGAGCATGAGGGACTGGATATTAAAGGGGCTTACGATAGACTTCGGAGAATGCTATCCGGTTGATTTTACAGTCACAAACGATCATGGGACGCATGCGTACACTGGAAATGAGAAAAAGTCGATAGGTAACCGAAGATGTATTTTACGGGACAACGTATCTGATCATTACGCCTACCAAAATGGTCAACGGCGCTGGGCGGCTGCGTGTAAAAAGAATTTATCTGCGGGATTGCGAATGTGTATACGGACAAGGAAGTGCAAGCGTTTACTTATAAGGACGTTGTATCCCCGATTTCGAAAAACTTCCGTCGCAGGACATGACTGTGACGATCGGGAATCTGGATCGTTATTACAACGCGGACAACCCAGGCTGTGCGGTTTCTGGAAACCGGGCAGGAGATTCGGGCGTATTTTGGATATGATGTAAATAACGACGGCAAAATCGAATGGCTCGACCCGTTTAACGGATACCTTAAAAAATGGTCGGCGGACGATCAAAGGCAAAGTTCACGGCGACAGACCGATTTGACAATATGACCGGGAAATACCACAAGGGCACTTATCACGAACGGGATTAGCCTGTACGCGCTGGCAGAGGACGTGCTCACGGATGCAGAAGTAGACCCGCGAGAATATTTTATCGACCCGTATTTGAAAAAGGTAACGGTTCAAAATCCAATCCCCATTGTAAAACATACAGAAGCGCTGCAGATGATCGCAAATGCGGGACGTTGCATTATGACGCGCAAGACCGGAGGAAAAAGATAACCCTCCGGTCTTCCTTTTTGCCTGATGTGAATGCAAATTCGGAGAATCAAACGGCGTTCAGCCGGGTGGAGAATATCCTCATGGACGATCCTGTAGACGCGTATGCAATGGGAAGCAGAGACTTTTCTACGACGGACGGTGCAGCATGTACTTCCTGCCGGAGAATACAGAATATCTTTCGATCGGGTATGTGAGCGATTCTGTAGCTGGTGCAGACGGCACTTTTGACCCACCGCCGAAAATAGATGTTGTGCTGGAAGCTGGGTATACCTGCTATGGGCTGCAGCTGAATTTTAGGTCAGTCGCACCACAGGAGGTTGTTGTGCGAACCTTTTACAACGGCGAAACGGTAGATGTTTATACCGTGGTAACCCCTGACCTGAATGCAGTGCTGGACGAAGAGCTGCAGCTTTTTGACCGGATGGAAATTACTTTTACGAAGTCTATTCCGGGCCGTAGCCGTGTGACGCTGGACAAGCTGCAGCTCGGAAACGTTACGGATTATGTCCTGGATGACAGGGAGCTACTGGGAAATACGCCGATTGGAACGGTGGACACCAATTAAAAGCGTTGACCATAAAGAAATGGGTTTTACGCAGAGACGGGAGACAGTGGAAGACCTGAGTAGCGGTGACATCATCGTGGATGCGGACGGGCAGGAGCTGGAAATCACCATGAATGATCCGGCATACGGCTATGCGGTTGAGCTGGATCAGGAGGAAATCAGCTGCGAAATTGCAGAAAGCTATAGCTATTATGTAAAGTTACGGTTTTCAGGCGTGAGCCAGTCTACGACCAGTGAAATACACCCTGAAAAAGGGCATAAATACACGGTCTATGAAGGAAATTACAGGGTGCAGCACGATACGATTGGGGCAGAAAAAGAATGGAAAAACCAGACTTGTTAGCACCGACTTGCACGCTGCTGATCTGGAAGAGTGGATCGCGGGATATTACCGGAACAACCTGCAGTATGAATTTAAGTACCGCGGTGACCCGCGTGTAGACGCAAACGATCTGTTTTATCTGCAGCGGGAGAATCTGGACACTGCGCTGATCCGCGCACATGAAGTACAGCTTACTTATAAAGGAAGCTGGGAAGGGAAAAATGAAAGCCAGGAGGAACAAAATGGGCTGGATAGAACCGAAAACGGACTGGGACCCGACAAAGACAGACTGAACCCGGAATCCTACAATCGTATCCGGAACAATCTGGCAGTGCTGGGAGAACTGGTGAATGAGATTTACGCCCCGCTTACGCTGGAAAGCATGGGCGAAGAAAAGAACTATTCCAGCTGGTATTATGCACGGGAATTTAATGTGTTTGAACGAAACCTCGATGCAATAAACCAGACATCCTATAACAAAAAGTTATAGGGACAACAAAAACATTTTTTGACAATGGACCATTTATCGACAGCAGCGGCGAAACTGAACAGAATCGAATCTGCAACGTTGCGACTATATGAAATTGGTCAGAACCATAAAAAAATTACCACGCCTGAGTGTACGCTTGGGCAGTTTGAAAGGAGTTAAATAAATGGGAGTAAAGCAGGTAAAAGCCGTCATTAACGGCGTAACAACAGTCCTTACGCTGAACAGTTCGACAGGAAAAAGTATGAGGCGACGATCACAGCCCCGGCAAAATCCAGTTATAAGCAGACAGGACATTATTATCCGGTGTCTGTAACCGCGGAGGACTTGGCTGGAAATACAACCACGGTGAATGATAAACACAGCACGCTTGGATCAAATCTGCGCCTGACCGTAAAAAAAAGGTTGCGCCGATCATTGCGATTACATCACCTACATCCGGTGAGCTTACTGCAAACAACAAGCCCACAATTACGTTTAACGTAACAGATGAAGATTCCGGTGTGGCAGCAAGTACTGTGAAACTGTACATCGACGACAAGGAAGTTACAGGACTTACAATTCGGCAATTTCAAACGGTTATAGCCTTTACCTATACTGTTACAACAGCCCTTGTCGATGGAGTTACCATACTGTAAAAGTAACCGCATCCGATAATGACGGTAACGCAGCAGGTGCAAAGACCCTGACCTTTAACGCTGGCTACAGCTCCGAACCCCTTTGCGATCACCAGCCCTGCAGAAGGCGCTGGCTTCGAGCGAAGACCGTAAGCTTCGCAGGTACTACAAACGGCGCGAAGCTGACCGTAAAGGTGGGCAACGGAACTGCACAGAATGTAACAATTGCGGACGGCAAATTCTCCGGAACTTTCGATCTGGCAGCGGAAGGCAAGAACGTTGTCACGTTTGTGTCCACAAGCGCATCCGGCGTTACCACAACGATTACCAGAAACCTGTATCTGGATACAGTCGCACCTGCTATTTCTGCGGTTACAATTACTCCGAACCCCGTAGATGCGTAGGCAGAGACCTATATCATTTCCGTATCCGTAACGGACTAAGGAAAATGATATGGTCGTAAAGCTGACAGGAAAGTAAACGGCGAGACTATCATTTTGAACGCAAAGCGGGAGGATTGTGGGTAACTGCAATCCCCCGCGTAAAAGCGGTGCCTACGCTGTGGAGCTGACAGCAGTCGATGAAGCGGGAACGAGACGTTTGCGCCAAAAATAGCAATACGTAACTGAACGAAGCAATACTGA
>VOFK01002651.1_pt1 | contig 37673 bp, 50 predicted proteins | sample 5384121 | NCBI WGS metagenome assembly VOFK01 (sample SAMN12384730, study PRJNA508395) | human gut metagenome | isolation source: healthy gut J | host: Homo sapiens | reverse complement strand
TATTGCTTTGGATTTCAGGTACGTATTGCTATGAGCATCAGTTAGGAAAATTCAATCAGGCGAAGTTGTAAAAGGAAGTCGATTTCAAGGGGTGTATCTCGACGGAGGAGAGGAGGGATTTTGTTGCCCACCCGTTAGTGCCAGACTGTAAAATAGGAGACTTTTGAATGTCTTTCTTTATCTGGATATGGATGAGAGATTGATTGCCACTACGCTGACTCCGTTGGTGCAGGTAGGGCAGTTTGCCTGTCTGGAAGTGGCATGGGTGAATCAGTTTGGAGGCTTTCTTGAACTGGGGGTTGATGAAGGACCTTTTTGTGCCGTTCAGTGAGCAGAAGATGAAGATGCAGGTTGGACGGAAGTACGTGATTCATGCACATTTGGATGATGAAAGTTATCGCATTGTGGCTTCGGCAAAGGTGGAACGCTATCTGTCGAAAGACAGGCCGGAGTATGCTTCGGGGGATGAAGTGAATATTCTCATTTGGCAGAAAACGGTTTGGGCTTCAAGGCAATCATAGACAATAAGTATAGCGGTTTGCTTTACGAAAACGAGATATTTTCTACATTGCAGACAGGTATGGAGATGAAGGCTTTTGTGAAACAGGTGCGCGAAGACGGCAAGGTGGATTTGATCCTTCAGAAACCAGGCTTTGAGAAGATAGATGATTTCTCGAAAAAACCTTGCTGAATTATATCAGGGAGAATGACGGAAGGATCAGACTGAATGATAAAAGTCCTGCGGAAGATATTTATGCTACATTTGGTGTCAGCAAGAAGACCTTTAAGAAAGGAGTGGGTGACTTATATAAGAAACACCTGATAACCTTGCACGAAGATGGCATCACTTTGGCAGACTCCTAATCAGAATAGGGAAATCCCTATGTATGAATAGAGAGAATCACTGGGGTGGGGAGTTTCCTCGCCCTATTTTTTGTAGTATCAGATTAAATAAAGAAGTAATAATAAAAACTAGATAAGTTATGCGTAAGATAATAATAAGTTTCTGCATCCTGTTATCCGCTCTCTCTTTACAAGCGCAGTCCGTCAGCGGAATCCGTATTGACGGTGGTAATACCCCTATTCTTGTTTACTTTGGTGGAAACCAGATGTGCTTGCCGACTACCACTTGCTTTGTAGCTAACCTGGATCGGGGATATTACACGGTTGAGGTTTATGCTACCCGTTTCACCCGTCCGGGAGAGCGTGTTTGGAAAGGGGAGAGGTTGTACAACGAACGTATTTACTTCGACGGAAGAGGTGGTGAAAGATATTTTTGTAGATGACCGTCATGCCAATGTCCGTCCGGGCAGACCGGGACAAGGGAGAACACCGTCCGAATTATGACCGTCACGACAGGGTGATGAACGATCAGGTTTTTTAAAACGTTCTATAATAATCTGAAAAAAGAACCGTTTGAGGATGATCGCATGGCATTGCTTAATACTGCATTGGCAAATTCAGATTTTACGTCTGCCCAATGTCTCCAAGTGACAAAGCTCTCTATACTTTTTGATGATGACCGAATGGCAATCATGAAAAAGATGTATCCCCGGGATTGTTGACAAGGAGGCTTTCTTTTTACGGTGATTGCTACACTGACGTTTTCTTCCAATAAGGATGAAATGAATAAGTTTGTGCAGAACTATGGCAGACGCTGATACTAACTATTAAAACTATATGGCTATGAAAAAGATACATATCATCCTACTGTTGGCATTGGGACTGGGAGTCAGCAGCTGTTTTACCAGCTATATTTCTAACAAGACAGGTTATGGGTGTACAGCAAGGGATGACTCAAAGAGATGTTGAAAGTATTTTGGGAAAAACCAGATTACCGACGTTTCGACGGTGATATGGAAGAATGGGAATTTCATCGTGATAACGGGACGCCTGTTTTGACTTCGGAGCCCATGACAATCATTGTTCAGTTTGCCAATAAAAAGGTGATCAGTATGGATACATTCAAAGGCTATGGCAGACCTTCGCCGCATCCGGTCGTAGTACCTCCTCCTACTGTCACTACTGTTGAAGTTGTTCCCGGTCACCAGCCGGAAGAAATTCGTCTGATGACGGATACTGAGTTTAATAACTTCATCGAAAAGTTGAAATTCACAATTATGAGTGATGACCAGAAGAGGTTGATCGGACAGATGTTGGACAAGCATGATGTCACTTCAAGCCAATGTGTGAGAATTGTAAAAGAGATTTCTTATACGCCCGATCAGGTTGAGATGATGAAGAAACTTTATCCTTATGTAAGGGATAAGCAGAATTTTAATAAGGTGATTGATAGCTTGTTTTCCACTGTGTATAAAGATGAAATGTACAAGTTTATCAAAGAATATCATCAAACAAATAAATGATAGGAGATTAAATTATGAAGCGAATATTATTTTTTACTCTTTGCTATCGGGCTGACTGTCGGTACGACAGCGATGGCTGGAATGAGCACTAGCAAAGTGCGTAAGGAAACACGCTTTCTTACTGATAAAATGGCATACGAATTGAGTTTGAGCACTCAGCAATATAATGATGCGTATGAGATTAATTACGACTTTATTTATTCTGTTCGTAATATCATGGATTATGTGGCCCGTGGCTATGAATGGGCATTAGATGATTATTATGAAGCTTTGGATATTCGTAATGATGACCTCCGGTGGGTATTGAGTGACGCACAGTATCGTCGGTTTCTGGGAACTGATTATTTCTACCGCCCGATTTATATTACCGGCGGAAGATGGAGTTTCCGGGTTTATGTGAATTATCCGAATCGTAGTTTGTTCTACTTCGGTCTGCCTTATCATTATCGGACTTACTGTGGAGCACATTATCGCCCGCACCTTCATCACGTAAGTTTCTATCGGGACAGATATAATTTCAGACATTATCCTACTCCGTATCGGGTAAGAGAGCAGAGATCTTTCCATTCTTATCGTCGTTCGGATTTTGGTTCGGTTCATTTCCGCCCGAATTCTTCCGTCCGTCCGCACAATGCACCGACTCGTCCGGGGGTAACGGGACGTCCAAGTCCATCACAGCGTCCGAGTCATAATTCACGACCGGGAACATCAACTCGTCCCGGAACGGCAACGCGACCTGGAACGACAACGCGGCCTGGCAGTTCTTCACGGCCCTCAACATCAGTTCGTCCTGAATCAGATCGTAGACCGACGGGAGGTAGCAGTACGACAGCAAAGCCGTCCTAATCGTGAGAGTAGTAGCTCGAGTACAAGTAGAAGAAATGATAGTCGTCCGTCCGGTAGCGGCAGTAGCTCTTCGTCCGGTAGAAATAATCGTTCCGATAGAAGTAACACTTCCACTAGCCGGGGCAGCAGTTCCGGTCGCAGTAGCAGTACTTCCGGTCCGAGCCGTAGCAGTAGTTCTAACCGGAGCAATGTTTCCGGTGGAAAAACGGAAAGACGTTCCTCTTCCGAAAGTACGAGAAGCAGCAGTCGAAGTTCTTCTTCCCGTTCTTCAGAGCGAGACACCAATTCAAGAAGATAACCTATTCCTTTAATTATTTATATCATTGCTCCTCAGCGGTAGGAGAGCTAGACTCCGGTGTTTTGCCGGCTAGACTATTCAGGGCATCGCCCGTAACTTGGATTTCGGGGCGGATAGTATCCGCCTCGATTTCACTTATCAAACCTTTTTGGGCAAGACGTCTGGCAATGAGTTTATAATATCCTTCCATGCTCTCTTTCAGTTTTCCGTTTTCTGCGAAAGAACTGCGGAAATGTTTGGGCTTCGGGATGATAGAAGCCAGGAAGATACTTTTCTTCCGTAGTCAGTTGGGAAGGACGTTTGTTGAAGTAGTAGGCGGAAGCCTCCTGGATGCCGTAGATTAGCGGGCCCCATTCCGCAATATTCAGATATACCTCATACATCCGTTCTTTCGAAGTCAGTCTCTTTGTTTCTATGATCCATACAATCAATGCTTCTTCCAGTTTGCGGGCAAAGTTTTTTATTTTTGTTCAGAAATACATTCTTCACTAATTGCATTGTGATAGTGCTTCCGCCACGTGCAAAACGTTTGACTTGCAAATCGTAAATCAACGCTTCGCGGAGTGCATCGGGCAGGAAACCATGATGATAATAAAACGCCCCGTCTTCACTTTGCATCACAGACATTTGCAGGATCGGTGAAATGCTGTCAAGTGGGGTGAAATGTTCCCAGGAAGGGCCGACGGGAAAAGTGCGTACTGGCATTCCATTTTCATATGCTGTGTAGACAAACTCGCCTGACATCTTGGACAGTTGGGTATCGCCATATTCTACAATCTCGAAATTCCTCTCTTTCAACTCTGATTCTAATTTGAGACTATCAATTGTGCAAAATCAATATCCAACAGGAAATGATAAGCTAACTCACCACCTGTTTTGATACTTTCCAGGTTGTTGAACAGGCCTTTGGGCAGAGAACTGAACAGGCTCGTCTGCCGGAAACCATGATTTGTCAACGGCTGCAGTGAAATGCCATAAATCTTTTTTCTTTCGGCTCGTAGATAAGGATGAACCTGAATTTTATTGAATATAACCGTAGTGGTGCTATCCAATTCAAAAGAATGGTCGCTAATGTTCATTTGATATCCTAAATGTCCGCGGTCGAGATGAATCACTTCGGGGAGACAGTACTTTGTGGAATATATCAAGTCCGTTTACTTTCGCTTTTCCGTTGAGATATAGCTGGTTTTTTCCATTACTTTCTTTGGTCATGCTATAAGATAAGGTGTCAAAAGTGACTTTCGCACCAAAACGGCGGGTAATATAAGGTATAGAAACTTTTGTGGAATCGGCAGAGTATAGCTTTGCCATTAATGTATTGGCAGATTGTTTCAGTTCGCCATCAGCTATCCAATGCCGGGTTAGTGTATCTTCGTGTATCTCAATGGTTGACCGGAACTTGTTCTCTTTGATGATAAAAGAAGGGAATACCATAGAAACGAAGTTGCTGTCTTTTCGTTCAGTGATATAAATCTGTTTTAATTGTCCGTTTTCAGGTAGAAAACCGTAGCATAAATTGAGTAGTTTGTTTATTCTTTCCGCATAATTGATTTCCGTTACGGTTTTGACCGGATGTTTGTGATGGAACTTTCCGGTCTTTTTTAAGAAAAATCATAATTGGCGATGGAGTCTTGCTTTGTAAATGTGAGTCTGATATCTTCTGCTGCTATGTAGCTTACTTCTATTTTTCTTGGTGAGTAATTTCCAAAAATTCAGCTTGATGCGGGTTGATGCTAATGTGAATAGTGTATCCCGTTGTTCGGGGATAACCGAAAGGCCTTGGAGATATATTTTCATTTAAACCATTCATCTCCAGTTTGTCGTAATGAATGCATAACCCGTGTGTCTGCTCGATACGGGATGTGTGTCGGTTGACTATGCTCCGTAGAAGAACGCTGCGACCTGAGTAGATACAAATGAGGCAGATGAGTATTCCTCCCACTGAGAGCTAGCGGAAGAATACGCTTTTGGCTATTTGTTTTCATCATTTACCTTTTAATTATCGGATGCAAAGGTAGGTAAAAAAATGCATTAAACGCGATGGACAGCCTTTGAAGGACAGTCCGCCGTTCTTTTTTTATTTGATAAGCGGTAAGTATTCTCCGTAGCCTTCCTCTTTCATTTTTTCTTTCGGAATAAAACGAAGAGAAGCACTATTGATACAGTAACGTAATCCTCCTTTTTCTTTCGGACCATCCGTAAATACATGTCCTAGGTGGGCGTCTCCGGTTTTACTGCGTACTTCGGTACGTGTCATTCCATAAGAAGTATCTTTCTTCTCTGTAATCAAGTCCTTTTGAATCGGTTGGGAGAAACTAGGCCATCCGCAACCGGAATCGAACTTATCAGTCGAAACAAATAGGGGTTCTCCGGTGGTGATATCTACGTAGATACCGGGACGGTACTCGTCCCAGTATTCATTCCGGAAAGCAGGTTCCGTAGCATTTTTTCTGGGTGACGGCATATTGCTCTGCCGATAATTGTTGGCGAAGGACTGTGTCATCCGGTTTTTGATAAACTTTGGACTTGGGAGCATTGGCTTTGCGTGCCATTTCAAATAAAGCCGGGTTGATATGGCAATAGCCGTTCGGATTTTTATCCAGATAATCCTGATGATAGTTTTCTGCCGGATAGAAATTTGTCAATGGTTTTACTTCTATGGCAATGGGATTTTTATATTGATCCGCTAATGCCCGGACAGCCTGATTAATAACAGCGATATCCGCTTTATTAGTATAATAAATCCCCGTTCTATATTGCGTACCGCGATCATTTCCTTGCCGGTTGAGGCTGGTAGGATCAATCGTTTTAAAATACAGATCAAGAAGCAGACTTAAATTAACTGTTTCGGGGTCATAGACTACTTTCACCGTTTCAGCTGCATTGGTTTCTCCCGAACATACCTGTTGATAGGTCGGCTGGTTGATAATACTGTTGGCATAGCCTACCTCGGTACTTTCTACTCCTCTGATTTGTTTTAGGAAATGTTCTGTTCCCCAGAAACATCCTCCTGCAAGATAAATTTCTGCTGCGATGATAAAGTGTTTCATATCCGTTGGTTCTTTCTATAGTAACGAATGAACCGGCGGATATGTTTGAAGTATTTCTTGTAAAAAACTCAATGGCGTTTTCTATTCTATGATTTCTCCTTTATAGAAATCCAGAATTTTAGTACGGAACAGATAATCATATTTAGCCTGTAACTTGTCAGAGAGTGCTTTTAGTCAGATTCAACTTTGACTCATTATATTCCACGAAAGTTGCTTTTACCGTTATTGAATTTCTCGCTCATTAACCGGAAAGATTCTTCATTGGCTTTCACTGCCACTTCACTGGAGTTATATTTACTTTCTGCTGCCAGAGCATTGTACCAGGCTTGTTGGATTTCTTTGTAAAGAATCTTTTTGGTATTATCTAGTTGTAAACTGAGATTTGCTTGTTGTAACCGGGCGGTTCGTACACGGTTTCGTGTAGCGAAACGGTTAAAGATAGGGACACTAAGATTAAATCCGATATATTTGTTGAGGTTATTTTTCATCTGGCTGCTGAAACTTCCCTCTGATTTACCACTCACTGTATAATAGTTGCTTCCGAGTCCGGCACTGAAAGATAATTGCGGATAAAAATTACTTTGAGCGATACGGATGTTCTTCTGACTACCTTGCAAGCGATATTCCGCTGCTTTAATGCTAGGTTTGTAGGCAAGCGCTTGTGTATATATATCATCCGGCGGAGTTAGCGCTTCGAATTCCAGTTCTTCTTTCGGATTTTCGAGAATGAAACCTTCGGGAGTCGGTAACTCAAGCAGTTGGCTGAGGTCTAGCAATGATAATTTATATGTATTGTCCGCTTGTACGGAAGTCATTTCATCTTGTGCCACACGTGCTTGTGCTTCAGCCACTTCCGATGGTGAGGCTTTACCTACTTCGAAGAGTCCTTTGATGCGTTTCAACTGATCTTTGCTCAAGTTCGTCTGATTAAAGGCGACTTTGCTTAACTCCAGGTTAAATAGAACTTGCAGATAAGCAGAGGTAACGTTGATGGCTATATCTTCTTTAGCTTTGTTCAGGTCCTCGATAGCGGCCCTAAGATTCAACTTGGCTAATGAATATTGATTTGATAACTGTAAACCTGTAAAAAATCGGTACATTGGTCCCTAAGCTGGAGGCTCGTATTCGCGCTATTGATATCACTGTAGGAGTTATCTACCGGCGAGGCACTACGTCCCCAACTCCAATTCCTGACTCGCACTTCCGCTTAGATTCGGGAGGCGTGCCCATTTGGCTGTATTTACGTCCACTTTATTTTGTTCTGCTTCATTAGCTGTCTGGCGAATATTGATGTTATGCTCGATAGCATAATCAATACATTGCCGCAACGTCCAGGTTTGCGAAGAACCGTTCTGTGCCTGTGCGGAATCTACTCCTGTTCCGGCGAGTAGAAAGATAGCTATGGTTTTATAGATTGTTTTCATAGAAAATGAATTATTTGTCTTTTTCTCGGCGCCGCGAATTTTGTCATTGGCAGTCACCCCCTTTCTTAATCTCAATTTTGATACCATTACTCATTCCTGTGGTCACTTGTGTACGTTGGAATTTCTGTTCGGGTACGGAATCAGTCATGATATATACAAATGTAGAATCACCTTTAAATTCAACGGTGCTTTCGGGTACTGCCAGTACCTTATTGGCACGCTGCAATACAATTTCCGCATTCGCCGAATAACCGGAACGAACCTGTACGGAGTCCGGAACTGAAATAGCAGCTTTAATTTCAAACTGGTTAGCTCCGTTAGTCTCTACTCCTTTAGGAGATATATATTCCAATATCGCGTTGAATGTCAGATTTTGTAAAGCTCCGATAGTCAACTTAAGCGGCATACCTTCATGGATGCGGCCTACTTCTGTTTCATCAATATTACCACGGAAAATCAAATCATTCATGTTGGCTACCGTAGCAATGGTTGTTCCGTCATTGAAGGTGTTACTCATGATCACCGAGTTTCCGGCTTTTACCGGTACGTCCAGAATCAGTCCGTCGATAGTAGAACGAATCATGGTACTGCTGAATGAAGCGCTGTTTTTGGTAATTCCTTCTTTTACGATTTCCAGGTTATCTTTAGCCGTCTGCTTTCTCTCTTCACGAGCCTGTTTCACGGCTACTTCACTTTTCTCATATTCTTCCCGGCTAATTAGCTGGTCCTCATACAGTTTCTTCACGCGGGAAAAAATCCGTTTCCGCCTGTGTTGCATTAATCTCCGCCAGACGGACACGGCTTTCTGCCGAGTTTAACTGTCCGAGTTCGGGGATAACCTTTACCTTGGCTATCACCTCACCTTTCCTCACTGCTTGTCCTGCCTCCTTGTATACTTCGTCAATAATACCCGAGATCTGGGGCTTAATTAGAATTTCATCTCTTGGCTCCACTTTTCCGGTGGCTACGGTGGTCTTTTGCAGATCAGTCACTTCCGGCTTGAGGGTTTCGTAGACAACAACCTTCGGGCGCGACTTCTGATAAAGGAATACGAACGTTCCGACGAGGATTATGGCAACAATTACCAATAACGTGATTTTCAGATACTTTTTCATCTTGAATATATATGTTTAATTTTTAATTCTTTGTTCTTCATCTCTTCCTTATCATTCCACTGCTACTCATCTCTGATTGCTTCAATCGGCTTGATAGCCATTGCCCGATAAGCAGGTGCCAGGCCGGCTAACATCCCCAATGCAGCCAGAAGTGCGCAAGTGCCGACCGCTAATCCGAAGCTGACTTGAAAATGGCTGTCTCCTCCGTTTGAACTGGCTAGCATATCTGCTACTTGCAATATCATTACGGCAAAAAGAAATCCCGAACATTCCGGCAATCGTGGTGAGCACCATACTTTCCGATAGAATCTGTTGCAGGATATCTTTCGGACGTGCTCCGATAGCCCGGCGGATACCAATTTCGGTCGTGCGTTCCTTTACGGTCACCATCATGATATTGGATACACCGATAGCACCTGCCAGTAACGTTCCTAATCCTACCATCCAGACCAATATATTAATGCCGTTGAATAAGTTGTCTACCATAGAAAACATCGCTTCGGCATTCAGGTACATAAGTGCTTGTTTGTCGTTAGGGGCGATATAATGGGCAGCTTTGATAATCTGTTCCATTTTTCGGTTGCAGTTCAGACACCTTGACACCTTGTTTGGCTGTGAAGCATACTACATCAATCTGCCCTCCCAGATTATAAGCCTGTTGCATGGTGGTGAAAGGTAGAGTGACGGCTTCCGAAGCTCTTCCTTGTATATTCATATCTCCTTCGGAAGAAGACATCCCGATCACCTGATAATAAATCCCGTCTACTCTCACGTATTTGCCGCACGGGTTCTCTCCCGGTTTGAAAAGGCTTTCATAAATTCGTTTGCCGATCACACAAACTTTTTCGCGCTTCGCGTATATCAACTTCATTGATAAACCGTCCATACGCCATTTCCTGTGATTCGATGTGGAGATAATCGGGGTATAGTCCTTTTACACTGCAATCATATTTCTTATCTTCGTATACAGCTTTAGATCCCCAACGTGCAACGGAGGGGGTAATGACTTCCACTTCTTTTGACCTGCGAACGAAGGCGTTCGATATCTGTAGATTCCAGATTCCACCACCTTCCTTTGCGAAAACCTTTATACGCTTCTCCTGTCCTTTGTGAAGCTAGGAAACCGGAGTTAGTCGCAAATCCTTCAAAGTTCTTTTTTAGCATATATTCCAGTCCCTGTCCGCCGCCAATAAGGGCTACAAGCATAAAAAATTCCCCAGAACACACCGAATGCAGTCAGCAGACTTCTTGTCTTATTTCTTGTGATAGTGATGAGGATTTCCTCACAAGTATCTATGTCTATTCTCATAATCTTAATCTGCTCTAAGTGCTTCAATCGGTCGGATGCTGACTGCTTTTCGGGCAGGGAACAATCCGGCTAATGTTCCAGCTATTATTAATGTGAGTGTAGCTTGTATGGCGATTCTGATGTCGACAGTAGGATTCAGAAAACCGTTTCTGTCCACATTCCGGTATCCATTGTCTGATTGCCGAAAGCGTTGTTCATCCATTCGGTTGCTCCGATACCGGCTACCATGCCGATATATCCGAATATGGTGGTGATGGTGACGCTCTCTACGATAATCAACCAGAGAATGGAAAGCGGTTTGGCTCCCCAAAGCCTTACGAATACCCCAAACTCGCGGGTACGTTCTTTGACGGTAATCAGCATGATGTTGGAAACTCCAACGATTCCGCTAAGTAACGTAAAGATGCCGATTACCCAGATGGCGATACGCAGCATGCCCGAACCTTTTGCTGTTGCAGATAGTTGGTAAACCGGTTCCATATCCAGATAGCACTGTGGTCCGTTGGGTCAAACCGATGGTTGGCTCCCAATACTTTGCGGTAATGGGCTTCAAAACCTCATTGGCCTCTACTGTTTCCAGATTTTTTGGTAGTCATGACCAGGTTATTCAGTTTGTCTCCTTTTATTATAAATCGTTTGCAGAGTGGTAAAAAGGAATGTAGGCATCGCTGTCTCCGCTATCTCCTTTATCATTATAAAGACCTACTACCTGATAAACCACATTTCCGGCGTTGACAAACTGTCCGATTGGCTCGGTATGAGTCTTGTTAAAAAAGGATTTCTGCTGTTTTCTTATGAAGCACAATAACTTTCCGGCGTTTCTTGATATCGATTTCATTGATAAAACGTCCTTCGAAAAGCTTCACGACTTCTACCTCTGTATGATTGGGATATACGCCGGAAAGGTTCAGGCTGACGTATTCTTGTCCGAAACTAAGATTAACGCCTCCCTGCCACACGGTTGCTCCGGCCTTGATGACATGATTCGGGAAATAATGACTGGTAGCATCCATGTCTTTATTGTCCAGTTGCACCCGTCTTCCTTCTTTCAGTCCGTCGTATGATTTACTGGTCCATCCCGGAAAAATCTTGATGGAGTTCATGGCACGTTCGGAAGCCGATTGCTCGAATGCGTGGATCAGTCCGTTGCCTGCACCTAGTAGGACGATAAGCATAAAGATTCCCCATGCCACGGCAAATCCTGTGAGAAAAGTTCTTAGCTTGTTGCGTTTGATGGTACTATATATTTCTTGCCAGATGTCAATCATGATAATGTTTGTATAGTGGTGGATTTTAGATTTATTTCATGATACCGTCTTTTCCGAAAGGAGAAGCGTCATGGTCGATATTATCTTCAATACGTTCGATGATTCCATCTTTGATATGTATAATCTTGTCTGTTTGGTTGGCAACTCCACTTTCGTGGGTGACAACTACAATCGTCATTCCCAGTTTATGAAGATCTTTCAGAATCTGCATCACTTCCACGGAAGTTTTACTATCTAAAGCTCCTGTAGGCTCATCTGCCAGAATGATTTGCGGTTGGGTGATTAAAGCCCGTGCGATTGCCACACGTTGTTTCTGACCGCCACTCATTTCATTGGGCATGTGATGTGCCCAGTCTTTTAAACCCAGGCGGTCGAGATATTCCAAGGCAAGCGCATTTCGCTTCTTGCGGCTTATTCCCTTGATAAAATAAAGGAAGTGCTACATTCTCTACGGCATCTTTAAAGGAAATCAGGTTGAATGACTGGAAGATAAATCCGATCATACGGTTCCGGTATTCGGCAGCTTTGGTTTCGCTCAAGTTCTTGATAAGTACGTTGTTCAGGTAATAATCTCCGGTATCGTAGTTGTCGAGGATTCCCAATATGTTGAGTAAAGTTGATTTCCCCAGACCCGGATGCTCCCATGATGATAGAAACAAATTCTCCCTGTTCGATGTTGAGATTGATACCTTTAAGTACATGGAGAGGCGCTCCGTTGTTGTAGGTCTTGTTGATATTCGTTAGTTGTATCACAATTTTCTTTATTTAGATTCTGTTTTCTAATAATTTTCTACTATTAGACGTGCGAAAGATACGAAAAGTTGCAAAGAGGTTGAACTTTTTTTGAAAAACATTTTGTAGACTCAATCTTCTTTACGTAATTTGTGTGCAGTAAACTTAATGATTAACTAACCCTTTTAAATAAAAGTATCATGAATTCAAACATGGAAAAACCCTACGTAGTAGGTATTGACATTGGCGGAACGAATACCGTCTTTGGAATTGTAGACGCACGCGGAACTATTATTGCCAGTAGTTCAATCAAAACATCTGGTTATCCTACAGTAGAAGAATACGCTGATGAAGTGTGTAAAAGCCTGCTTCCATTGATTATTGCTAATGGTGGCGTTGATAAAATCAGAGGTATCGGTATCGGTGCTCGAATGGTAACTATTACACAGGGAACGATTGAATTTGCTCCAAACTTGCCTTGGAAAGGAATTCTTCCGTTGGCTGCCATGTTTGAAGAAAGACTGGGTATCCCCACTGCTTTGACAAACGACGCAAACGCTGCTGCTATCGGTGAAATGACTTACGGTGCTGCCCGTGGTATGAAAGACTTTATCATGATTACACTGGGTACCGGTGTGGGTAGCGGTATCGTTATCAACGGCCAGATGGTATATGGACATGACGGTTTTGCAGGCGAATTAGGACACGTGATCGCTCGTCGCGATGGTCGTCTTTGCGGTTGTGGACGTAAGGGATGTCTGGAAACTTACTGTTCGGCTACCGGTGTAGCTCGCACAGCTCGCGAATTCCTTGCCGCCCCGTACGGATGCCAGCTTGCTTCGTAACATTCCTGCAGAAAACATTACTTCAAAAGATGTATATGACGCAGCTGTACAAGGAGATAAATTGGCACAGGAGATCTTCGAATTTACAGGTAATATCTTGGGTGAAGCTTTGGCAGATGCTATTGCATTCTCCAGCCCTGAAGCAATTGTATTGTTTGGTGGTTTGGCTAAGTCCGGTGACTATATCATGAAACCAATTCAGAAATCAATTGATGATAATATCCTGAATATCTATAAAGGCAAGACTAAACTGCTCGTTTCCGAATTGAAGGATTCTGATGCTGCTGTACTGGGCGCCAGTGCATTGGCTTGGGAACTGAAAGATTTGAAAGAATAACATTTCATTATTATAATAAAGGTAATGAAGCCTCGGGAGTTTATGACTTTCGGGGCTTTGTTTTATTTAGTCCTTTCTGACGTGTACGGCTTATTCAGACAAAGGGTTATTCTCACCGGAGTGAGAAAATATTCTCATAGGCATGAGAATGTTTGAGAAAAAATATACAATAAAAAAGGGAACCTCATAATGAAGTTCCCTTTTTTATTTCGAATCGAAAAGTTCGGCTTATTAGTTAGCTCTTTTTTCTTTGATTCTAGCTTTCTTACCAGTAAGAGCGCGCAGGTAGTACAATTTAGCGCGACGAACTTTACCTACCTTGTTCACTTCGATGCTATCGATAGCCGGTGATTCGATTGGGAAAATTCTTTCTACGCCTATAGTTCCTGACATTTTACGTACAGTAAAACGTTTCTTGTCTCCGTGACCGGCGATTTTGATAACAACACCACGGTACAACTGTACACGTTCTTTGTTACCCTCGATGATACGATATGCTACTGTTACAGTGTCTCCTGCTTTGAAGCTCGGGTGCTGTTTTTTCCGGTAGCAAATGCTTCTTCTGCAATTTTAATTAAATCCATTGTTGCTATTATTAAATTGTTTCATCGTTACAACGCAACATACCAAGTATCTCTTCTCTTGACAGCGATTGCGCGAAAGCGGTGCAAAGTAACGAATTATTTGCCAGATAGCCAAATGTTTTTTGTATATTTGTAGCATATCTAAAAATAGCGAACATGAAACAGACTTATGCGAAGTATCTGATGGTGGCAGCGTTGGCAGGAGGCTTCCTGTTTACTTCCTGCCGGACCGCACGCGAGACTACGGCTCAGTACGAAATAACTAAAGTAGAGGGCAGCATGATAACGATTGATTCTGTTTGGGACACCCATCCCAACGCGAAAGCTGCCGAAATCTTAAAGCCTTATAAGGAAAAGGTGGATGCGATGATGTATGAAGTCATCGGCACCAGTGCGATGAAAATGGACAAAGGAGGTCCCGAAAGTTTACTTTCCAACCTTTGTTGCAGGTGTTTTTGCAGCAAGCGGCTGTTCAGGTGTTGGGGAAACCTGCTGATATGGGATTGGTAAATATGGGCGGCTTGCGTAATATCTTGCCCGAAGGAGATATCACGGTAGGCGATGTGTTTGAAATTCTTCCTTTTGAGAATTCTCTTTGCGTACTGACTATGAAAAGGAACAGACTTGAGACGTCTTTTTTGAAGCGATTGCATCTCTACACGGAGAAGGAGTGAGCGGTATCCGCCTTGAAATCACCAAAAAAATGGAAAGTTGCTGAACGCCTTTGTCGGTGAAAAACCACTAAAAGGATGACCAGCTTTACACGGTGGCCACTATCGACTATCTGGCAGATGGAAATGGACGGATGGATGCTTTCCTGCAGGCAGAAAAGAGAGTATGCCCCGAAGACGCAACCTTACGCGGACTATTTCTTGATTATGTACGCAAACAGACTGCCGAAGGCAAAGCGATTACCTCCAAACTGGATGGACGTATTAGCATAAAATAAAAAGGAGAATCTAAAAATATTGAATATGAAAAGAATTCAGATATTATTCCTGTTATGTCTTGCATTGAGCTTTACTTTCTCAATTTTTGCGCAGGATAAGGGATACCAAAGAAGTGATTATTTTACAAACAAGCGATGTGCATAGTCGTATCGAACCTGTCAATCAGAAGGGGACGAATACTATAATAAAGGTGGTTTTACTTCGCCGGGCTGCTTTTCTCGAACAGTTCCGCAAAGGAGCATAAGAATGTGCTGCTTTTCGACTGCGGAGATATTTCTCAGGAAAGGACACCTTATTATAATATGTTCCGCGGAGAAGTGGAAGTTAAACTAATGAATGAAATGGGTTATGACGCTATGACTATCGGTAACCATGAGTTTGATTTTGATGTGGATAATATGGAACGTATTTTCAAGATGGCTAATTTCCCGGTCGTTTGTGCCAACTATAATCTGGATGCTACGGTATTGAAAGATATAGTTAAACCCTACGTCGTTCTTGAGAAATATGGTTTGAGAATTGGTGTGTTTGGTCTTGGAACCCAACCCGAAGGGATGATTCAGGCTAATAAATGCGAAGGAGTCGTTTATGAAGATCCTGTCCGCGTATCCAACGAAATAGCTGCTTTGTTGAAAGACGAAGAAGGTTGTGATTTGGTAGTATGCCTGTCTCATCTGGGCATTCAAATGGATGAACATCTGGTTGCCGGAACACGCAATATCGACGTGATTCTGGGCGGGCACTCTCATACATTTATGAAAGGGCCCAAAATATACTTGAATATGGACGGAAAAGAGGTGCCTGTTATGCACACGGGAAAAAATGGTGTTCGTGTAGGCCGTCTCGATTTGACTTTGAAACATAAATGAAGATAATCCCCTCAATAGCAACGCTTTTTTATTCCTTATTGCGGCCGGCACGGTTTCAAGTCCGGCGCAGAATGCTACAAACCGTTGAACCTCTGCTGGTGTATAAAGCCCTTCAGGACAAAGACTGCCGGCACTGGGTTGATTCGGTTATGGATAAGCTTTCCTTTAAAGAAAAAGGTAGGGCAGTTGTTCATCTATACCATTGCCCCGGTAGATACCAAACGAAATCCTGGAACTGTTGCGCGAAGTAATCGACACCTATAAAGTGGGCGGACTTCTCTTTTCCGGTGGGAAGATGCAAAATCAGGTTGAACTGACAAACCGGGCGCAACGGCAGGCAAAAGTCCCTTTGATGATTACCTTTGATGGAGAATGGGGGCTGGCCATGCGTTTGCGTGGTATGCCTGTTTTTCCACGGAATATGGTATTGGGATGTATCCGTGACAACAAGCTGCTCTATGAATACGGGCGTGAAGTTGCTCGTCAATGCCGACAGATTGGAGTACAGGTCAACTTTTGCTCCGGTGGCGGACGTGAATATAAATCCTGAAAATCCCGTAATCAATACCCGTTCTTTTGGAGAAGATCCGATACAGGTGGCTGATAAGGTTATCGCTTATGCTTCCGGTTTGGAAAGCGGAGGGGTTTTATCTGTGTGCAAACACTTTCCCGGACACGGGGATACCGATGTCGATTCGCATAAAGCGCTTCCGGTACTTCCTTTCACTCGCGAGCGTCTGGACAGTGTGGAGCTTTATCCTTTTAAAGAGGCCATCCGTGCCGGACTGGGCGGTATGATGGTAGGACATTTGCAAGTTCCGGTGATAGAACCGATTGGTGGACTTCCGTCTTCCTTGTCCCGCAATGTCGTATATGATTTGCTGACAGATGAGTTGGCGTTCAAAGGACTCATATTTACGGATGCGCTTGCCATGAAAGGTGTGGCGGGAAATGGAAATGTCAGTTTGCAGGCTTTGAAAGCTGGTAATGACATGGTATTGTCTCCCCGAAACTTGAAGGAAGAGATACCGGCCGTACTGGAAGCCATTGAAAAGGAGAGTTGACCCGCGAAGATATTGAAAGCAAATGTCGTAAGGTCTTGACTTATAAATATGTGTTGGGACTGAAGAAAAAGTCGTATGTACAATTATCCGGTCTGGAACAACGGATTAACAGTCCGCAAACGCGTGATTTGGTTCGCCGGTTGAATTTAGCGGCAATAACAGTTCTGAACAACAAGAATCATATTCTCCCTTTGCATACAGACAAAGAGCAGACGATTGCATTGCTCGAGGTAGGAGATCCCGGAGAAACTGATGCGTTGGCGAAACAACTTTCCCGCTATACGTCTTTGGCTCGTTTTTCCCTTCGTGCCAATCAGACGGAAGAGGAAAATCAGCGGTTGCGTGATTCTTTGTCTACCTATAAACGGATTATTGTAGCCGTCAGTGAACAGCGGCTGGCTCCTTATCAGCCTTTCTTTGCTAAGTTTGTTCCCGAAAGCCCGGCCATTTATCTGTTTTTTACTCCCGGGAAGATGATGTTGCAGATTCAGCGCGCGGTGGCTCATGCTTCGGCGGTGGTGCTGGGACATAGCTATAGTAGTGACGTGCAGCGCCAGGTGGCAGATGTGCTATTTGCCAAGGCATCTGCAGACGGACAGTTGTCGGCAAGTCTGGGAGAACTGTTCCCAACGGGAGCAGGAGTGACTATTACCCCTAAGACGCCGTTGCATTTCGTTCCGGAAGAATACGGGCTTTCCTCTGCTCATCTAAAACGGATTGATTCCATTGCATTAGATGGTATTCGTCAGGGAGCCTATCCTGGTTGCCAGGTGGTGGTACTGAAAAACGGTCATATTATGTTCGACAAGGCTTTCGGTACTTATACGGGTAAAGGAAAGTCCTCGTGTCGAATCTACGAATATCTACGATCTGGCTTCCCTATCAAAGACGACGGGACTTTGCTTTGCCATCATGAAACTCTACGATAAGGGACGTTTCAATCTGACAGATAAGATTTCGGATCATTTACCGTTTTTGCAACGTACTGATAAGAAAGATATAACGATTCAGGAAATTCTGTATCATCAGTCCGGTTTACCTTCCTGGATTCCTTTTTATCAGGAAGCCATCGATAAGGATAGCTATGACGGAAGATTGTTCAGCGCACGCAAAGATGTCCACCATCCGGTACAGATTGGTACGACTACGTGGGCGAATCCGAAATTCAAAATTCAAGAGTGAATATATTTCTCCGGTCAAGACCGGTGATTATACTGTTCAAATCTGTGACAGCTTGTGGTTAAACCGTTCTTTCCGGAAGGTGATGGAAGAGAAAAAATGCAGAAGCTCCGTTAAAGCAGAAACGCTATGTATATAGTGATGTCGGATTTATACTCTTGGGAATGTTGGTGGAACAACTGGCCGGTATGCCTATGGAAGCCTATTTGCAACGTGAGTTTTATGAGCCGATGGGGTTGGAACATACAGGTTACCTGCCTTTACGCCGCTTTGCCAAATCGGAAATTGTTCCTTCTAATAAAGACCGTTTCTTGCGTAAAGAGAGACTTTGCTGGGATTTGTACATGATGAGGCTTCCGCTTTCTTTGGCGGATTGGCTGGAAATGCCGGACTTTTCTCTACTGCCCGTGATGTAGCCCGCGTTTATCAGATGTTGCTGAATGGTGGAGAAATAGATGGACAACGTTATCTTAGCAAAAGAAACTTGCCAGCTGTTTACTACTGAAACCTCGAAGATCAGCCGGCGTGGCTTAGGCTTTGACAAGCCGGATGCAGACGATTCGAAGAAAGGAAATTGTGCGCCTGCCGCACCTGCCGAAGTGTATGGCCATACCGGATTTACCGGTACATGTGCATGGGTAGATCCGGTCAATGAACTGGTTTATGTATTCCTTAGCAACCGGATTTATCCGGACGTAACAAATCGCAAGCTGAATCAACTGCACATTCGTGAGCGAATACAGGGGGCTATTTATGATGCGATGAAGAAAAAATAAAAAAAGAAAGGTAAAAGGTATCTATATTAAAAGCTACCTTTTACCTTTTTTATTATTAACGTAATATTCTGATAGTTGCAGTTCTTTTTAGAACGATACACCCAGGCGGAAACCGAAGTTGCTCAATCCATCTACACTGTAATGCAGTACGTCAGCTTTGTTGGTACCATAGCTGTAGTACAAAGCAAAGTGCAAGCCCGGTCCGTAAACCCATGGGAATACATTGACACCTACTTCAGGAGAAGCGTAGAATCCCCAGCTGTTTTCTCTGGCTTCCAGCATGTTGAAGTTGGAACGGATTTTAGCATATTCAGCACCTAATTTAGCACTGACATAAGGTTGTACAGATCCACCACGATTCCATTGGTAACGTGCAGCGGCACCGAAAGGCAATTGGAAAATGGTATGTTGCTGATCGGTAGTCACTTCACCGGCACCCATCTGGAAGGTTTCGCGACCTACATATTCGTGGTTGCTGTGATAGTTGAGGAAAAGTCCCAAGCCAATGTTAGGAGTCACGAAATAACCACCTTCAAAGTTCATACCCCAACCGCTGGCTTTGTCTGCGAAATTGTTGCTCAATGGAACATTGAACTGCCAGTCTATATTAGCATATCCATTGTCTGATAGCTGTGCCTTAGCCGGCATGGCGAAGGCGATGGCAATAGCCGCCAAGGCTACTACCTTGAAGTATATATTTTTTTCTTGTTTTCATAACAGTTGTAGTTGTTTATTTGTTAGTAAGATAAGGTGACTGTGTAAATGACTGGTTGACAGCTTCTACTGCAAGAGTACGGTTGATAGCTTTGGAACCAGTTTCAAATCCGGTCAGATAACTTGTCCATACAACAGGCAGTTTTTTACTGTCTCCCTGTTCGGCTTTCAAGTTCACCATTTCTGTCAGGAATGAGTTGGTACTATAACTGTAAGTCACAGCATACGGGTAGTACCATCCACCACCCCAGTTGCCACCCCAGTAGCTAGGGCCCCAATATCCGGGATATCCCCACCACCATTCAGGTTGAGTGCAGCTGGTGAAATAATAAGTACTTGCGATGTAGCTTACCTGAATACCAAGATCGGCACTTTCTTGGTCTGCTGCTTGCTTCGTAGCCTCTGGCTACCATATTGTCTGTATAAGCAGCCAGAATTTGTTCTGCGCCTTCACCTTCGAGATATTCCGGTTCTTTATTATCACTGATGACCAGAATCTGTGGTGCCAGATAGAATGTAGGAACTTTGAAATCGGCTTTCTTGTCGTAGTTAGTGTATACCAGATAATTGTCATCCAGCTTACCCATGTCCGGGTCTTTTTCACATGAAGCGAGTGCAAAGACCGCCAATAAAATAGGAATTAATTTCTTCATATCTTTTATAATGTTTAGGTTATATAAAAATCGCGCCCAGGTACCTTGGGCTTTTGATAGAAACAACAAGAAAGGTGGAAAAAGGTTCAGATGGAAATTTCTTTTGCCGGAAAATTAACATATATCTTTTGCCCTGTTTAAAGAAAAACGGTGAGCACTCTGCCCCATTATCAGGGAGTTTGCTCACCGTTCATTATTTACAGATAATTGTTTGAAAATCCGTTTATTTAAACAGGGGTTTAAGTAGATCGGGTATCTCTACCTTATCAAGTTCCAGTTCATTTACTCGTTGCTTGCCCGTATGGGTCAGGTGGAAGTACATCTGTCTCCGGTCTTCACTTCCGAGCGACCGGACGATCAGCCCTTTTTCCTCCAGTATTCGCAGCATTTTGGATGTGTGTGAGGGGCTTAGCTCGGTTTGCTTAGACAGGTTGGTAGCCGTCACTTTCTCCGATGCCTCTTTGAGGGCACACAATATCATTGCTTCATTTAGCGTTTTCTGGTACATTTTTTCAAATGCTGTTTCAAAGTTTCCCATTGCTTTGAATACATCACGCATTGCACATATTGTTTTCATACCTTATTTGAATATTTTATTAGTTCATTTTTTAAATAAATAGATTAACGTTTGCGTTATCCGCCCGTTCCATATACGTTGCTACGCCGCCAATGGTCACCTCATCCAGAAGTTCTTCTTGTTTTACTTCCATCACATCCATTGACATCTGGCAAGCGATAAATTCCACACCGTTTTCCAAAGCTTGCCGGCGCAAAGATTCCAGTGAATCAATCCCTTTCTTGTTCATGATATACCGCATCATTTTTCCTCCTATTCCTCCCATGCTCATCTTAGAAAGTTTCAGTTTCTCGGGAGCTGGAAGGCAGCATCATACCAAACATTTTTCCGAAAATATCCTTTTTCGGTTTCCGGTTTGTGCAACTTCTTGATAACGTTCAGTCCCCAGAAAGTAAAGAAGATGGTGACTTTTTGTCCTGTAGCCGCTGCGCCGTTTGCCAGTACAAAAGTAGCCAAGGCTTTATCCAAATCATCACTGAACATGATGAAGGTTTTTTCCTTTGCCCTCACATGAAGTAACAATATTGCACGATTTTGGTTCTCCTTTTTCTATTACAACGATAGATTTTCCTCCGGAGGTATCTTTCGAAATCAATTGATTACCCGTCGAACTGCACCATGCGGCGGCGTCGCGCGGAAATCCCGGATCGGTTGAGGTGATTTCTACCCGGTCACCTGACGCCAGCGTGTCCATCGTTTTTTTCATTTTCAGAATCGGGCCCGGACATTGTAACCCGCAGGCATCCACCCGGACTGTTTTGGCAGAGGTAGCGGAAGCATCAGCTGCAGCAGTGATGGGAGCTGTAGAAACGTTGGGCTGACTGGTTTGGGAAGCGGTTTCCTTTTGTATGGGTGATTCGTCTATTTCGTTTCCATTTTCTTCGCGTATGATAATCGGAGCAGTGGCGGCTCGATAAGTCTTTAGTCCTCCCGAGAGATTACGCACCTTGTCAAATCCATGTTGTGTCAGTATACGGTAAGGCAAGATACCCCCCGTAACCCGACTGCACAAAATGTATAAATCATTTTATCTTTCGGTAATTCTGCCAACCGGTCGCGAAGTTCATCCAACGGAATATTCACGGCACCCGGTAAGCTACCCAATGAAAATTCATCCGGGGTGCGGACATCCAATAGGAACTTATTTTCCATTTCAATGTCTCGCAATTCTCTCCAATACACAGGATTGTTTTTGCCTGTGATGATATCTTCAGCTACATATCCTGCCAGTGCTACCGGATCTTTGGCCGAAGAGAACGGAGGAGCATACGCTTGTTCAACTTTCATCAGATCGTAGATTGTTCCCTCGTGCTTGATGACAAGCGCGAGTTCGTCAATCCGTTTGTCCACTCCGTCGTAACCGACGATTTGCCCGCCGTACAATCTTCCTGTCTTTTTTATCGAAAGTGATTTTAATGCTCATCGGCATGGCATCCGGATAGTAGCCGGCATGGGAGGCGGGATGGATGGTAGATGACATATAATCTATCTCTTCCTGGCGCAGGCGCTTGCCGGGTAAACCGGTTGAAGCAACGGTCATGTCGAAAACTTTTGCGATTGAAGTGCCGATAGAACCTTCGTAAGGAATCTTTGCTCCGAGGACGTTGTCTGCAACGATGCGTCCCTGACGGTTGGCAGGTCCGGCAAGATAGTTGAGCCAGGGTTTTCCGGTGATTGGATGGCGGAACTCGATTGCGTCACCGATGGCATAAATAGACTCGTCAGAGGTTTGCAGGTAATCGTTTACAGCGATACCTCCTGCAGGACCGATAGTCAGTTCGGCAGCCCGTGCCAGATTGGTTTCCGGACGTACGCCGATAGATAGAATAACGATGTCGGCAGAGATTGACTGGCCATTCTTGAAAGTAACTTTCAATCCTCTTCCATCCCGGCTAAAAGAGGCGACAGCTTGCTCCAAATAGAGGTTTACTCCTTTATCCATCAGATGTTGATGAACAAGTGATGCCATCGAAAAGTCAATAGGGGCCATCACTTGATTGCCCATTTCCACAATCGACACTTTCGCTCCCTGTGTATGTAAGTTTTCCGCCATTTCCAGACCGATAAATCCGGCTCCTACGATAACGGCTTTTCGCGGAGCGTGGCTCTTGATATATTCTTTGATCCGATCTGTGTCGGTGACATTTCTTAGTGTGAAAATTCCACTTAGGTCGATTCCGGGAAGAGGAGGCGTACCGGAGAGGCTCCGGTGGAGATGACTAACTTATCATAGTTCTCTTCATAAGTATCTTCACTGCTTTGCCGGATGGTCACTGTCTTTCTTTTCCGGTCAATGAAAATCGCTTCGTTTTCTGTACGTACATCTACACGGAAGCGTGTAGAGAAGGCTTCGGGCGTTTGCACGAACAATTTATCCCGTTCCTCTATCACTCCCCTATATAATAAGGAAGCCCGCAATTGGCGTATGATATATACTTTCCTTTTTCCAAAAGGATAATTTCTGCTGTTTCATCTACTCGTCTGATTCGGGCAGCAGTGGTGGCTCCTCCTGCAACTCCCCCAATAATAATTATTTTCATCTGTTTATAGCGTAAATAGTTTCCTGTGGAAAGAACAAACTGTATGGAAGAAATGTTCATGGATTCAGATAAAAAACTATATTTGCGCACCCTGTTTTTCATTCTTCTATTTAATGTAGATAAATTGTATGAATAAAATTCTTATTATTGACGATGAAGTCCAGATTCGCAGCCTTTTAGCTCGTATGCTGGAACTTGAGGGCTATGAAGTGTGTCAGGCAGGTGATTGCAAAACTGCCATCAAACAACTGGAAATTCAATCGCCCGACGTAGCTTTATGCGATGTTTTTCTTCCTGATGGAAACGGAGTAGATCTGGTGTTGAACATCAAGAAAATAGCTCCCAATGTAGAGGTGATTCTTCTTACTGCTCACGGCAATATTCCCGACGGGGTGCAGGCTATTAAAAACGGTGCATTTGATTATATAACGAAAGGAGATGATAATAACAAGATTATTCCTTTAATCAGCCGTGCCGTGGAGAAAGCAAAGATGAATGTCCGTTTGGAAAAACTGGAAAAGAAAGTCGGGCAGATGTACTCGTTCGATTCTATTCTGGGTGAGTCAAAGGTGTTGAAAGAAGCTGTATCTCTGGCGCAAAAAGTGTCTGTGACAGATGTGCCCGTATTACTGACGGGTGAAACAGGAACAGGAAAGGAAGTCTTTGCGCAAGCTATACATTATAGTAGTAAACGGAGCAAACAGAATTTTGTGGCGGTCAACTGTTCGTCTTTCAGTAAAGAACTGCTCGAAAGCGAGATGTTCGGACATAAGGCTGGCTCGTTTACCGGTGCGCTGAAGGATAAGAAAGGACTTTTTGAAGAAGCTAATAACGGAACGATCTTTCTGGATGAAATCGGAGAGATGGCTTTCGAACTGCAGGCAAAGTTACTGCGTATCCTTGAAACGGGAGAATATATAAAGATCGGTGATACCAAGCCGACAAGAGTCAATGTGCGTATCATTGCTGCTACCAACCGCAACCTGCAGGAGGAGATCAAAGCAGGACATTTCCGTGAAGACTTGTTTTATCGTCTTTCGGTTTTTCAGGTGCATCTTCCTTCGCTTCGTGAACGTACCGGTGATATCAGAATTCTTGCAACTGCTTTTGCCAAAAGTTTCTCCGAAAAACTTTCGTATGCCATCAATGAGATGACTCCCGCTTTTCTGGAAGCGCTGGAACAACAGCCGTGGAAAGGGAACATCCGTGAATTGAGAAATGTGATTGAGCGTAGCCTGATTGTGTGTGAAGGGGGCGACTGGATATTTGTGATCTTCCTTTGGAAATCCAAAACACTCATTATGAATGTTCGGATGATAGTGTAGGCAGTTTTGAGTTGGCCGCAATGGAACGCAGACATATTGCACGTGTGTTGGAATATACAAAGGGGAATAAAACGGAAGCTGCCCGCTTGTTGAAAAATCGGACTTACCACGCTGTACCGGAAGATAGAGGAATATAAAATCTAAGCATATATTTTCTTAAGTCCTTTTATGCTGTCTTTGGGATATATAGCATTTCAAAATAGGCAAAAAGGACTTGAGAAACCATACCATAAGGACTACCGGAAGATTTTTACATCTTCTTCCTCTTTATCAATCAAAGTTGTGGCACTGCTTTTGATGGCTTGAATAATAGAAGAAGTGAAGCCTTTGTGCTCCAGTTCGTTCAATCCTTTTATAGTGGTTCCACCCGGAGTGGTTACTTTCTCTATTTCCAGCAATGGATGAGTGTTATGATTCAGAATCAGTTCTGTCGCTCCTTCCATGCTATACGCTGCCATTTGCATGGCATCCTTGCCGGGAATTCCTAGCTCAATCCCTGCCTGCATAACCGCTTGCATATATTTTAAGGCGAAAGCTATTCCGCTGGAGGTCAATGCGGAAGTGGTATCTAGTTGTTTTTCTTGCAGGAACAGGCATTTTCCTCCTTCTTCAAATATCTGTTTTATTAATTGCTGATATTCTTTATCAGTTCCGCGGGAAGCTATCAAAGTGAGGCTGGAACGTTCTGTAATGGCCATATTGGGAACTGCCCGAAAGATAGGCATCTCGGCTTCTGTCAAATGAGCCAGGTGGGAGATACATACTCCGGACACGAGAGATACGAGGATTTGTGTACGTGAGAAACGTAGAGGAGACAATACTTCATCTACTTTCCAGGGATTGATGGCGAGGACGATTACTTCGGCTTCCGATATGGCTTTGTTGGGTTATCGGTCGTTATGTGTATTGCCGGGAAATGTTCTTGCAGTCTCTCCAGTTTATCGATATTTGATTGGAGACAATAATGTCTTTTTCATTGTAAAGATGTCCTTGCGCCAGACAAGTGACAATTGCACTCCCTATGTGTCCGGCTCCTATAATAGCTATTTTCATCTCTTTATTTTTTTTATTTGGCTTTCAGATGTCTCTTTGGCTTTGAATCAGGCTGCGTACTGACTCTCGAAAAATTGTCTGGATAACGAACTAATCAGTCTGTTTTTATCTGTGGTATGTACAGATAGTGTGAAACAATGATCGCTTCCTCCATAAGAAATGAGAGATACGGGGATATCTTTGATAGTATCCATAATATGACTTTCTACTTGTGTGCGTTCCCAATGAAGGGAGCCGATGATATGTATTACAGACATATTTTCGTCCATAACCATTTCGGCATATTTGTGTAGTTCCCTTTCAATGATTCGCAGGGTGTCCCGGCTGGCTGTCAGCATCATCGAGATGGATACATTGGATGAGGCCATTGAGATGACATTGATTTGATATTTGTTGATAACTTCCAATATCTTACCCATAAACAAATATCCGGGCAATACATTCAATGAGGTAAAACGTACACAGGTAGCCGAATCCTGTGAGGATGGCCTTGACACTGTTGCCTGTGTCATGGGAAGATATATAGAGTCGTTCTGTTGACAGATCGTGTGTATCGGTTAGGCGGATAACTATATTGGAGCGTGCCGCAAGGGTGATACAATCTGCGTAGAGCAGGTGTACTCCGCTGTTAATCAGTTGTTCGGCTTCTATGTAAGTTAGTGAATGTTGTTCTCGCAGGCAATTCCGGTTTGCGTAGATATGATTGATAGGGGGGTGGATAACAGTATTTCGTCCGCTTTGAATAGGGTGGCAAGCACTGTTGCATAGTAATCATTGCGTTGTTCGCTCATGAAGTCTATTTCACCATACACATTTCTGCAAATGGAAAGTGGGGCGATAAAAATATCTACATTCCGGTTCTCGTCAATGTATTGTTGGATAGATTCCTGAATATATGGGATATCCGGCTTTCTTTCCAGGTTGATCTGTATAAGTTTGCCGGTATCTAATGTTTGGGCACGAAGACCCTGTTGACGTAAGCAATAAGTGAATAAATCGCTGGATAATCCGTATACTTCCGCTTTTTTATCATTTTATCAATCAGTAAATCTGCTTTGTCTTCTACAAGTATATGTATTTTCTTTATACACTCCAGAATCCGGTTTTTAATTTCCTGATTTAAGTGCGAATCTGTAATGAGATGATTGGCAAGGGTACAGCAATATGCTTCGATGGCATTGACTGTGGCATGAGAAGCTTCATCTTCTTCATGAAACCAACTGACGGAAATAGCCTGTAACCATTCCTGCAATTGTGTCAATATAGGGACTACAGCTACATAAGGATGTTCTTTCTGGAATACAATTGATTACTTGCTTCATTTTCATCCTCATCTTTAATTTTCTCGAATTTACAAACTTTCATTGTTATCTGGTTATTTATTGGTTACTACTCTTTTCAAAATGATATGCCTTTTTTCAAAAGAGAAAGATATTTAAGAATCATTCCTTAGCTTTAGAATATGGTATATCTGTATAAATCAATCTGTTAATGTTGCAATCAATGTTTTTAATACATTTCTTTTTACTATAAGTAATCTGCTAATACCATACCACATTGGGATATGAAAATAAGATTTCTTATCTTTGTTGCGTAATTGATTGATAAACCAGCAATATTCATCCATTTATGAAACTCTGCATATAGCTACGCTCAACGAATAGCATCATTTCTAACAGGGCTATTCAGCTATCCGACAGGCAACTACTGCCTGCCAAAGAATTTTATATCCATTTTTATAAATTTACGGAACTGTGTGCTGCTATGATGTGGTATACCGTATCGTGTTATTTTTAAGTTGAGCAATGAATTATACATATAAAAGCAAATATGGCTCATCAACTTTCCTGTGATGATGAGCATTCTGATGGAACAATTAATCAATATTACCGACGCTATTTTCCTGGGGCATGTGGGAGAAGTCGAACTGGGAGCTTCTGCGCTTGCCGGAATCTATTATTTAGCTGTTTATATGCTGGGCTTCGGATTCAGCATCGGGCTGCAGGTAATGATTGCCCGGAGAAATGGGGAACAACATTATAAAGAGACGGGACGTACATTTTTTCAGGGAGTATATTTCCTGTCGGGGATGGCAGTCATTCTTTGCCTATTGCTCCATTTGGCTTCTCCCTTGATCCTGTGCCGGTTGATAACTTCGGATGAAATTTATCAGGCAGTGATTCATTATCTGGATTGGCGTAGCTTCGGTTTGTTATTCTCATTTCCTTTTTTAGCTTTCCGGTCTTTTCTGGTAGGGATAACAACGACCAAAGCATTGTCCGTGGCAGCTATCATGGCTATCTGTATCAATATTCCTTTTTTAACTATCTGCTGATATTCAAATTGAATCTGGGTATATCCGGGGCGGCGATGGCTTCTTCTTTGGCAGAGTTCGGAGCTTTTATCGTACTCCTATTATATATGTGGGTGAGGGTAGATAAAGTGAAATATGGACTGAAGGTTGTTTATGACGGGAAAGTGTTAATAAAGTTGTTGAGGCTATCTGTATGGAGTATGCTTCACTCTTTTATGTCAGCGTTGCTCCCTGGTTTCTGTTCTTCGTTGCTATCGAGCATCTGGGAAGGACAGAGCTTGCTATTTCCAATATTACTCGTAGTGTTTCTACCGTCTTTTTTGTGATTGTCAACTCTTTTTGCATCCACTACTGGTTCATTAGTCAGCAATCTAATTGGGGCGGGGCAGGGGAAGGAACTTTTTCCCGTTTGCCATAAAGTTCTTAGGTTGGGTTATGCCGTGGGAGTCCATTGATAGTTATGGCTCTTTGGGGTAACCAATGGGGTATCGGATTTTATACGAATAACACGATAATCTGGTGAGACTAGCTTTCTATCCTTTTATAGTTATGCTGTTGAATTATGCTTTTGCACTGCCCGGATATGTTTATATCAATGCTGTTACCGGTACAGGAAAGACGAAGCTCGCCTTTATCTTCCAGTTAATCACCATTCTTGTATATTTGATTTATCTGTATCTGTTAAGTGAATGTTTTCATGCTTCTCTGACTGTGTATATGACGGCAGAATATCTCTTTTTATTTTATTAGGGATACAATCCATCATTTACTTAAAGAGGAAATCCAACTAGAATATGTATTTTTGTACTTTCAATACTTGATACTTTCTCGAAATGACTGAAGATATAAAGAATAAACTTTTGATGTGTGCGGAGATTTATCATCGTGCAGACTTTATACAAAGTGATCCGGTGCAGTTTCCCCATCGTTATACGCTGAAACAGGATATCGAAGTCAGCGGTTTGCTGACGGCGATTATGAGTTTTGGCAATCGCAAACAGATCTTGAAGAAAGCGGACGAATTGCACGGGCTAATGGGAGATTCGCCTTATCAGTATGTATTGTCCTGCCAGTGGGAGAAGGATTTTCCTTCAGGAGCAACCAATAGCTTTTTATCGGATGTTGTCGTATGCTGATTTTTATGGATACTTTCGGCGATTATATATAGCTTATACACAGTTTGAAAGTCTGGAGGAAGCTTTGATGTTATATCCCGGAATACCAATGGAAAAGTTATGTGCATTTCTTGAAGTTTCTGCCAAAAGTCCTCAAAAGAAACTGAATATGTTTTTGCGTTGGATGATTCGTCGGGGATTCGGAGGTCGATTTGGGGATTTGGGAAAGTTTTGATCGCAGAGATTTGATTGTTCCTTTAGATACACATGTATGCCGGGTAGCACATTATTTCAAGTTGACGGATACGGAAACTTTTTCTCTGAAAAATGCCCGTCAGATAACGACTGCATTGGCAGAGGTCTTTCCGGATGATCCTTGTCTGGGCGATTTTGCTCTGTTCGGCTTGGGGGTGAATGGGGAGATTTAAATAGATAAACTAATAGTACTGATTTTTCCGGCTATTATCGAAAATATAGTGTTTTCTTAAGTTATTTCGATTATAACCGGAAAAGTCGATATTAAACCAACTTTATTCGATTATAATCGAAAAACTGGAGAACTGTTAGAACGTTGTTATCTTGTTTGTGAAATCCCTCCAACCATTTGCGTTCTTATATTTTTCCACAGATTCGGCAGGAACACGAATGACGGTAATATCATTCGGAAATCCGTACCATACTTTTTCAAATACCTGCGGAGGTGTTGTCCCTTCTACCTTTACTTCTTTAATACCTGTATTATTGAAAGCCGAAAAATTAATCTGTGTGACGTTTGCCGGAATGGTTAATTGGGTCACTTTCTTATTACCACCCAGTAATCCCTGTCCCAATATCCGAATACTTTCAGGTATTTCGAAGCGAGCCAATTTCGGACATCCTTCAAGACAATAGGGGTGGATCATAGCTTCGGGGTCATCATTGAAAGTACTCCCGTAGGTGGTCACTTCCGCCAATTCCGGGCAGTAGTAAAAAGCCCTGCTTGCTATGTTTGTAACACCGTTGGGTAACTTCACTGTCGTAATACCACTTTCCCGGAATGCTTCCTGACCAATGGTGCTTACATTCTCCGGAATCTCGATGGTTTTCAATTGAGAGGTCTTGAGGAATGCCTGCGATCCGATTTCTTTTAGTGTCACGGGTAACAACACTTCTTCAATACCTGCATATACAAATGTACTGGCAGGAAGTTTAGTGATTTTAGTCTTGCTTAGATCTGCTTTTTTTCAGGTTGTAGCAATAATAGAAGATGTCTTCTTTAAGCTGCTCCAAGGTTGATGGAAACACAATTTCCTGGACGGTTGAATTGAAGAAAGCCATATCTCCAATCGATTTTAGTCCTTCATTGAGTACTACCTTTGCTATTTGGCTGTTTCTGAAGGCGGCTTTCGGGATTGATCTCACGCTATTAGGGAGTATGATTTCATTGTATCCTTTCAATATTTCCGTCAATACTCCGTTTTCTACACGGACAGGAGAAATGTGCACGGAGAAGCTTTTCTGTTTTCCTTCTATTGTTATGGTTACTTCCTGTTTATCGACAGGGACAGATGATGAGAAACCACTGATCTGTTCCGAGGTAACCTTTACGGGGCGTTGTTTCCCGTCATCATACTTGCCTGTCACGTTAAGGCCGGTTAAGTCTATATTCTCTCCTAATGCATAAATTGTTTTTGCGGGCAATTGTTCTATGGAGAAATCTTCAAGTGAAGCCCCTATGGGTTCAACAGGATTTGCTGCCGAAGGTGAATCTTTCTTGTATTCGTCATTTTCGGTGCTGCAACTTAGTAATATTGCTCCCAGAACCATTTGCAGGCAAAGTGTTGTAATTATATAAAGTCTAGTTTGCTTCATGTGATAAAGGCTTAGTTAGGGAATTGGGTTAAACGTATTTCTACTTTTACGGCTTTTCCGGCTTCTACGGTTTTGCCGGAAGACCATATCTGATAGTTGTCAGGGCCGCCCCTTCTTGTACCACAAATGTCAGGAACCGTTGCGACTGCGTTGCAAACCATTCCTCTCGTGGCAGTACAAAGGTGGCCATACCACTTTCATTTGTCTGTATGATTGCAGTTGGCAAAAGTTAAATTATCTTTTTCAAAAACCTTATAGTCCTTTTCATTATACATTTTTACGGGAACGCCCGTTGCAATTTTTCCATTCTCATCATAAACGGATACCACTACTTTTTTGCTTCTTTCATTTCTTCGTTTCCTTTTTTCGCATGCTACCATGAAAAGCATGGCGCTTAATAGAATAACAATCTTCTTCATAATCTTTTCTTTTTTCTAATTTTTCGAATGCAAAAGTAATAAGATTGCATCAAAATCGGGTTATGATGCAATCTTGCAAATTTAACACTTTGATTTAAAGTGTATTGATATTCAATGGATTATGAAAGATGTATTCTAAGATTTCTAACACAGGTCTAACACCTATCCGAAAAGTGCTAAAAACAACTCCTTATTGGCTGTTTCTGCCGATTTGATACGTGATTTGAGTCGGGATTTACGGGCGTATACATTGGCAACCGTATCTTTCATAAACAAACTGATTACTTGTGGCGAGAAACCTACAAAAATATAACAAAGCAGTCGTATGTCAGCTTCTTTCATTGACGGAAAATCATTCCGCAACTTCTCCATTGCATTATCATGGCAGGTATTTACGATAAGTTCCAGTTCTTGGAACATTGCATTGTTCTCTGCAAAATCGGTGATAATCTGTTTCACTTCGTGGAACATGGCCGCTTGTTGTGATGCGGTATTCTCACGTTCATAGTAAGTCTTTCCCAGTTTGTCAATGATGTCAAAACGTGAAGCTACCAAACCTTTTAAATGGCTTTCCGCATTGCGCTGTCCTTCCATGTGTTCTGTCAGGGGTTTTGTATTGGGTGTTGGCTTCTTCCGCTAATAGCAGGTAGCGGTCGGTACGTTCGCGTTGCAGGCGCAGGCGTTGACGGATGATGTAGTATGCTACCCCTCATTATTAGAAAAATAATACTTGCTACGGCAATTTCCCAGGTAGTACGGTTCTTCATCCGGTATTCGGCGAATTTGGAGCGTTCCTTGAAATAGTCACGTTCCACCATACCGGCGGAGAATTGCATATTCGAGCGTGTCAGCGAGTCAGTCAGATAGATATAATGATGTATCTTCTCGGTTGCTTTCTCGAAGTTTCTGGCCTGCGCTTCAATCCGATAAGCGGTGTATTGCAGGTCTGCCATGTCACGTATATCGGTGGAATGTGTTTCTGCAAGAGCCAGATAGTAGCGTGCGCTGTCTATACGGTTTTTCAGTAGATTCACATCTACTAATGTATGATATCCGTATAGTGTATCTTGCCGGGCAGAAAGTTCGATACGTTGCAGCAGGTCATGGGGAATTTGTTTCTTGCCTGACACCACATAGAGAGAAGCAAGATTGGTAAGGCTAGCTTTGGCTAACTTATCGTACTTGTGTTCATCGGCCAGATCGAGTGCGGCAGAATAGAGCCGCATGGCTTTTCTCCATATCGTTCGAATTGAAAGTTGCGGCTGCCATATCGAGAGTTGCCTTTTTTCTTCGCGAGTATTATCAGCCTGCCGGAAGTTATTGCGAGCTTCACGAAAATAATGATAAGCCCGGCTATAGTTCATCTGGTCATAATACACTTCACCGATCTGACTGTATAAAAAGCCCTGCATAATAAGGCTCATTGGTATCCTTCAGTTTCTCTTCAACTTTCAGGTAAAAAGGCGTAACGCTCCCGGCTTGTCTCCTGCACGCAGTTTAACTTTTCCCCAATAATAGAGAGTCTTGCATTGGCGGCGTAAATCTTTGGGATGATGTTTATAATGGCTCCAAGCCTGGCAAATGAGCGAATCATTGGTTACTTTTGATGTGATTTTTGTCTAAAGCCTCTGAATAAAGCAACGCATATCTGGCCTGTTCTGCCTGGTTTCCTTCCGGCTTTAGTTGTCGTAAAATTGTTAAGGCACTATCCGGCTTATTTTTGTAACAGTGCTTCCGCCTCGTCAAGTCGGGGAAATTTGTTCTCTGTTATAACATCCTGTAAAAAGAGAATTGCTAATAGTTCGAGTATAATTCTGCATTTCATGCTGTGAATGTAGTGAAAATATTTCGAGTTTAGTATGGAATCGTCATATCTTTTATTGTTCTTATGGTGCTTAACTTACAACGGTAGAAAAATATGTAAGTTTGGAAGAAGCCTTGAATACATATTCACGGTTACCTATTACGAGTTATGCTTTGCCGTTACGGTCTTGTTTCAAAACTTGATGTCGGCTGGTGACACGTATAATTGTTACTTTTTGAGTAAATACGGAAACTGTAAATGTTGGAATAGTCGTTTCGCTGTTTGAGGGCAGATTGAGCCATGTTTCAGCATGGTGTAATCAATGTCGGTAGCAAAAAGGCATTGCTTGGCCATTCTTCCAGGTAATATCGTTTGATTTATTCATGGTGAATGTTTTTGAACGTTGATAGTATATTTTTGAGAAAGATATTTATTTACCAGTAATTTCTTCTATTCCCTTACTATAAAAAGCATTGGCTTTCGCTGAAGTGTTTGCAACCGAAGAAACCATATATTCGGCAGAACGGGGAGAAAAGGATGAACGCTGGTCAGTACCAGATGTTTGCTAGTATTATCAAAGATAGTTTCCTCTTTCGCATAATTTCCCCAAAGCATAAATATCAAATTTTCTAAACTTTTCACTAAGTTTCCTTGATAACTTTGCGTCTGTGAAGATTTCCCAGCCCATATTTCGATGAGAACCGGTTTCGTGCGCTCGTACGGTAAGAACAGAGTTTGAAGCGGGAATAGCCTTTGGGCAACCCAGCGATCCCAGGTTACCGGAAGCAAGGTGGTTTTCCAGGTCTTGATGTATCTCTTTGAATATGTTTGTTTTAGTGAACCGGGATAGCTACTCCCTCAGGTACAGAAAAACAGACTCCACCGTAATGTGTCGGGATTTGGGATAAGGGTCTTGTCCAAAGGATAACTACTTTTTACTTTCGAAGGGACGGGAATTGAATATGTGAAAAAATCTGATGTCGAGAGGAGGACGATGTGCCCGTTTATGATCTTTGACGAATGTAACCAACTTTTTCAGTATGGTTTATCAAATTCTTCTTATGGTATTACTGTTTCCAACTTTGTTCTATTCTGACATTCATGAGGTGCCCTTAATAAGTTATACAAAGACAAAAAGTAGATATATTGCGAAGGAATATCCAAGAATGAGACGAAATTGTGTATTTCACCGATTTAGGGTGAATGGTGTGCTAATAAATGATAATAATCGTCTTTCTTATGAAAAAAATAAGTAGAAATGTATTTATCAAGTTTATTATACTACCTTTGTCCCAGAGTTTGAGTTACGAATCATTATCGTATAGTTCTTCTTTTTAATATATTATTAGTAAGCAGTCCTCTTCTTTAATTATCCTCCTCACTCCAATTTATTATTTATTTTATAACATTTTTAGAATGAACATTTACATTTCAGGTTTAAGTTATGGCATTAATAATGCTGACTTGACAAATTTATTTGCAGAGTTTGGAGAAGTTTCTTCAGCTAAAGTAATTCTCGATAGAGAAACCGGTAGATCCAGGGGATTTGCTTTTGTTGAGATGAACAATGATACAGAAGGGCAAAAAGCTATTGACGAGTTAAACGGTGTAGAGTATGACAGCAAGTTATTTCTGTAAGCGTTGCGCGTCCTCGCGAGGAAAGACCCTCAAACGGCAGCTCTCGTAGTGGTTATAATAACTCTAGAAGATACTAATAAGATAAAAGGCGGGAAACTTGCTTTCCTGCCTTCAAAATAACTCCGTCTTTTTTATTTAGCGGAAGCGTTCCGCTTCATTCCCACCTGCACTTTTCATTCTGCAAAGACTTATCAGACTTTTTGTATGGGCCACTTGAGTGAAGCGTGCTCTCATTATACTTGTGTTAGTGTTTTAGCACATTCAAAAACAATATATTTATGACATTTAAAGATTTAAATATAACCGAACCTATTTTAAAAAGCAATTGAAGAAAAAGGGATATGCCAATCCTACTCCTATACAAGTAAAAGCAATCCCTGCCGCCTATTAGTAGGAAAAGACATATTAGGCTGTGCGCAGACCGGAACTGGAAAGACCGCTGCATTTGCCATTCCCATTATTCAGCAGCTACAAGCTGATAAAAGCCTTTAAATAACAGTATTAAGGCTTTTAATATTAACACCTACTCGTGAATTGGCATTACAGATTAGCGAGTGTATAGATGACTATGCTAAATATACGCAAGTCCGTCATGGAGTAATCTTCGGTGGAGTAAACCAGCGTGCGCAAGTAAATATGTTGCATAAAGGAGTCGACATCTTGGTTGCTACTCCAGGTAGGCTGTTGGATTTGATGAATCAAGGATATGTTCGTTTGAATAATATACAGCATTTCGTATTGATGAGGCCGACCGTATGCTTGATATGGGATTTATCCATGACATCAAACGTTTGTTGCCGAAACTTCCTAAAGAGAAACAAACTTTTATTGTTTTCAGCTACTATGCCTGATACGATAATTATTTCTCTTACAAACTCACTTTTGCTGAAACAACCGGTGAAGATTACTATAACCCCTAAAATCATCTACGGTAGATACTATCGAACAGACTATTTATTTTGTGGAGAAGAAAGAGAAAAAGTAAATTACTAATTTCTATTTTGCATAAAACCCAGGACAGTCGGTACTTGTCTTTTCACGTACTAAGCACAATGCGGACAGAATTGTCCGGTGCTGGCAAAGCCGGCATCAGTAAAGTCAGGCTATTCATGGAAATAAAAGCCAAAATGCACGACAGTCAGCATTGGAAAACTTTAAATCAGGCAAGATACGCGTAATGATAGCTACTGATATTGCAAGAGGCATTGATATCAATGAGTTGCCATTGGTTATTAACTATGACCTTCCCGATGTGCCCCGAGACGTATGTTGCATCGTATCGGCGTACAGGAAGAGCAGGAAATTTAGGAAACAGCACTTACATTTTTGCTCACTTGGGAAAGAACGTAAGTTGGTCAACGATATTCAGAAGTTGACAGGAAAGAAAACTCAGTAGGGAACTTGCTTTTGAGGGTAGCCTCTAACATTATTTATTAAAAACACAGTATAATCCATTAAATATGAAATTTCTATGGCAAAATCCATGACAGTGGGAAAACGAAAATGAAAAAGAAAAGACTTTTAAACGAGAGTGAAAATTAAAGAAGAAAGAAAGCAAAAATTGTCGGGGAAAAAAAAGCGAATAGCTTTGAAGATATGATTGCTTATGTGGATGAATACGGAATGATAACTTCCACCTCCAACGGAAGATATTAAAAAGAGGAAATAAATCCCGATGAAATAATCATTGCAACTCCCAAAAAAGGAAGAGGAAGAACCGGCTATCTTTAAGAGGAAGGGTTGAATTTTTTAATGAGGCTAGGGGATTTGGCTTTATTAAAAGATCTTAACGGTGTTGAAAAGTATTTCTTCCATGTAAAAATAATGTTGTTGGCAATATTGTAGAAAAACAACATTGTGACATTTGATCTTGAGCGTGGTACGAAAGGTATGAATGCAGTTAATATCTGTCTTGAAAAGCAATAATCCGTTATTAAAGTTTTATTTTGTAATTCGTATAAAGCGGACATGAAAATAAGATCTTTGGGCAATACAAGTTTTGATTTGATATTCGAAACATTTAATAGGACTTTTTTGCTGCCTATGATACTGAGAACAGGAACAGTGTGAAAATATCTGATATGCCCAACGAAATTAGATTGTATCTATCGGAGCATTCGATATGATAGCTGATTTCTGGGATTTAGGGAATGTTACTGTTGGAAGACGTTTTTTCTGACTGAGTCCCTTCAGGATCAATGAATAACCCTGAGGGTTAAATATATAAATTGTTATCTTTTGTCTCCAAATTAATAGCTTATGAGGTTAAATGGTTATCACCTTCTTCTTCCTGAAGGAACTTTGGATTACTTTGATCTTGTTGATGTGAAGGAAAGAGTTCCCGAGAAGTATGCTGGTCAAGAAACAGAGAGTAAAGGGTTTTATGAGCCTGTTGTTGTTCAAGACTTTCCTCTTCGTGGCAAGAAAGTCTTTTGAACCTCCGTCGTCGCCGTTGGATTTTGAAAAGCAGCAATGAGTATATTTCCCGCAATTGGCGTATGGTGGCTGAGGGTACTGTTTGACGCAAGACTTTGCGTCTTTTTAAAAGAACTATATTGATAATTATCCGATCAGTTGCAAGTTATTGGGTACTTTATATGGCGTTGACGGGGATTTGTTGGAACGTCAATACCGCAACCATTTAAGTAATTACCTACA